>Ga0272441_10002978_pt1 | contig 33260 bp, 25 predicted proteins | sample SSMProp6N_FD_193582 | JGI IMG/M metagenome (GOLD analysis project Ga0272441, IMG submission 193582) | Marine sediment archaeal communities from Little Sippewissett salt marsh, Falmouth, MA, United States - SSM-Prop-6N | ecosystem: Environmental > Aquatic > Marine > Wetlands > Sediment ... | reverse complement strand
TGAGCGAGATCCCGTACTGGTAGAGCGCACTGTCTTCGAGCAGCGCGACCAGGATGTCAGCCTCCCGAGACAGTGCCGGGACGTGGTGCTTCGGAACCGGATCCCGAAACTCGAGATTCTGCAGGCCAAGCCGCTTGGTCTGCTGCACCAGCGTTGCCTTCACCGGCCCATCGCCGACGAGGACGAAGCGGACGCGGCGATCCCCGCGTTCTACGATCTGCGCCGCGGTCAGGAGCTCCTCGATCGCGTTGGCCCGACCGTGGGCTCCGACGTACATAACGGTGAGCTGCGCCGCGGCACGTGTGTCCTTCATGCCTTCCGTCACCTCTGGCACGGCGGCACCATTGGGGATCCAGACGATGTCCTCCCGGCGAACACCTGCCTCACAGATGTATCGCCAGGCTTCCGGAAGCAGGGTGATGATCCGGTCGGCGCGGCGATACAGCCGCCGCTCGAGCCGCCGCAGAAGCCGAACCACCGGATGGCCGCGGCCAAACAGCCCAAGGGCCACGAACGTCTCCGGCCACAGATCGCGAACCTCGAACAAGAACGGAACACGGAACCTGCGCGCGAGTCGCTGGGCCGCAAGCGGCGTCAAGAGATGCGGGGACGAGCCAACAATCACGTCAGGCCTCGGCGCGGCGCCTCGGAAGCGCGACCGCCCTGCCCACCAGGCCCGCACTGCAAACTCAATCATGTTGAGGATCCTCGCGCCACCATTCGCCGCATACCGAGTCCGAGAACGAAGCCGAACGATGCGGACGCCTTCGTGATCCACAACGATGAACGCTCTGCCTTGCGTGTCCGCCAGGGTTCGGGATGCGTGACGGAAGGCAGAGGAGATCAACGTTACGTCGAACCCTCGGGAGACAAGCCGTCTCGCCAGCTCGATGTGCCGTGTTCCCCCTGCTTCCGAAGGCAGCGCAGCGTAGTGGTTGAGAATCCAGACGCTAGGCATGGTCGAGTCCTTCGGTCTGTTCATCGCTTCTCAGCACGCGATCGTACAACGCAAGGAGTTTCGGTGCTTCCAATGGCCAGTTGTACTTCGCCTCGACCGCGGCGCGCCCGTTCCGGCCCATGCGCGCACGTTCTTCCGGATGCTCCACCAGGAAGCGCAGCGCGTCGGCAATCGCTGAAGGATCCAGCGGATCGACCAGAAGACCGCAATCCGCGCCTGCGACGATATCACGCCAGAGCGGAAAATCGGAGGCAATCACCGGAATCCCCGCAGCCATGTATTCAAGCAGCTTGACAGGGAGAGCGGTCAAGAATCGAGGCAGCGGATGCAGACAGACCAAGCCGATGTCAGCTGTCGCAAGAGATCGATACGCCTCCCGAGGCGGGCTCCAGGGGACGAAGGACACGGAACCAGATTGCGACGCCTCCCCCAATTGCTTCGCCGTGGAGGCGCTGGCTCGTCCCTGGATGACAAGCTCGACGGGAAAACCATCAAGAGCACGAACTGCTTCCAGCATCTCGACCGCACCACGCTCTTCGCTGACACGTCCGAGATAGATCGCGCGCACGACGCCAGTATCGGCGCGGCCTGAGGCCTCCGGGATCAAGTCTAACACAGGGTAGTTTCTCACAACCGTGGGACGGGTGGGAAGGTCGAGCGCATCCGCCACGCCGTCGGTCGCCGCAACGACACCCGACATGCGGCGGAGAGCGATGCGAAGCCAGCCATGGGCGAACCATGATGCCGGACGTCGTAGCAGGCGCGGGATCCAATCCTTCGAGAGGATCTGCTGCCGGAGATCCTCGTGCGCGTCGTAGATGACGCGCCTGCCCAACATGCGCAAGACGAGGCCCGTCAGGAGCAGTTCCGGGTCGTGGAGATGATACGCGTCGGCATTCACCCTGATCGCGGCGGAGAGGGCCTTCCATCCAAGAAAGAGGATCCGCGCTAGGCGGGACCTCGGCGATCCTAGCGCCAGGATCCGAACCCCATCGCGGTCTTCATCGCGCTCATGCACCGAGACCACAGTTACGTCGAACCCTGCACTCGACAGTGTGACAGCCTGCCTGGAGTAGACACGGGCGTCGAGCGGCGGATGAACCGTGGTGACAATGCACACTCTAGGTTTCGCGCCGTCCCTCGCCAACGCTGTCGCCCGACAGCTGCTCACTGGCTCTGTCCACCTCTTCTCAAGGTCTCCACCATCGCCTCGTAGTCCTGCTGCGACCGTGTCGGGACACGCCAGCAGACCAAATCACGCAGGCGGCGTGAACCCTCACTCGAACTCCGCCAGCAGTCCATCGCTCCAGTGGATCTCTGAATGCCATAGGCTAGGCGCTCAGAGGTTCGTTTGTCTACCCCATGCGAGACAAGCCTCAACGATTCGGTCGGCAGCAGATCCGTCTCCGTACGGGGACGTGTCCAACGGTTCATTAGCTGCGTCAAGTAGCCGACGAGCAGCATCCAAGATCCTTTCCTCGTCCGCTCCCCCGAGGAGGCTCAGCCCGGTCTCTAGGAGCTCCACCCATTCCGTCTCATCTCGTAGCGTTACGCAAGGGCGTCCGAGCATGAACGCTTCTCTCTGCACACCGCCGGAGTCGGTGAGCACGAGTCGTGCAGAACGAAGAAGGATCAGCATGTCGTAGTAGGGAAGCGGATCGAGTGTAATCAGGCTTGACAGCCGGTTCTCCAGGCTCGCGTTCGCGATGGCCTTCGCGCCACGCGGGTGCGCCGGGAAGACCACGGGGAGCCCCTCGTCCGCCAACTGCGCTACTGCATCAAGAATGCCGCGAAGCCTGGACTCGTCATCCGTGTTCTCCGCCCGATGCACCGTGAGCACAGCGTAGTCGTCCGGCAGGCGCGCCAGTTCCAGGCTGGCAAGGCCCCGAGCCTCGGCCCGCTCGGCGTGGTAGAGAACCGAGTCGTACATCACATCTCCGACGTTGACGATCCACGGCGCGTCGGCGGACGGGCTATTCGGATAGCCGTCGAACCCGCGGGGAACCAACCGCCCGTCGAGGGCCGGATCGGAGAACCCTTCCGTCTCGAGATTCCGGATCGCGGCAAGGGTTGGGCAGAAGAGGAAGGTCGATGCGTGGTCGGTCAGCACGCGGTTGATCTCCTCCGGCATCGCCTTCTTGTAGCTGCGCAAGCCAGATTCGATGTGTCCAACCGGGATGTGGCGTTTCGCGGCGGCCAATGCAGCAGCCAGCGTCGAGTTCGTATCTCCGTAGGTGAGCACAAGATCGGAGCTCGATGTCGCGAGCCATGCGTCGAGTCCCTGAAGCATCCGCCCTGTTTGCTCCCCATGAGATCCCGAGCCAATGCCGAGGTTTGCATCAGGCGATGGAATCCCAAGCTCGCTGAAGAAGACCTCAGAGAGGTTCACATCGTAGTGCTGGCCGGTGTGAACGATAGTATGACGGACGACACCGAACTCCTGACCGCTTGCCGCGCGGAAGGCTGCATCAATCCTGCCGAGCTTTACGAACTGAGGCCTGGCTCCAACAACGCTAGTAATCTCCAGCGGTCGTCTATCGGTCACTGCGGCACGCCCCGAGCTTGTGGAGGACGTCATCCGGTGGCATTTGCTCGAGATGCCGCATCATGCAGCGCTCGATCCACTGGAGATTCTGCCGTGTCCAGTCAACGGTTGCCGCAAGGCCCTGTTTGAGCGAGGTCGTGGCATCGAATCCGATCTCGGCCTTCGCCTTGGCGGTTGCGCCGGAACGTCGCCCCGACCTGTCCCACACGCGCTGGGGCGCAAGCTCGATCGGCGTAAAATTCTCCGCCAGACGGTTGATTTGTGTCGCCAGGTCGAGAATGCTCGTCTCCACGCCGCTTGCCAGATTGTAGACTCCGCCGGGCTCGCCATGGATCGCACACAGGAGAAGGCCGTGCACGATGTCGTCTACGTAGATGAAGTCCCGCGTCGCAATCCCTCCGTTCTCCACCGGAAGGGCGAAGCCCTTGACCGCTCGATAGACGAAGGTCGGCGTGACGTTCCTCCAGACGGTGGCCGATGTTCCCCGCCACCGGCCCGCCCCGAGGATCTCCCCGGGGCCGTAGACATTCTGGAATCGGGCCTTCACCACCGGAAGCCCGTGTCGCATGAAATAGTAGTTGGAGTAGAACTCGCCGATGATCTTCGAGATCTGATACGGCGTGTCCAGGTAGAGCGAGACCGGGGCATCCTCCGTCGTCGGTTCGGTCTCCTCAAACGTCTTCTTCGCCACGGTGCACCCGGCCGACGAGTAGACCACCCTACGGAGCCCTTCTCGGCGGCGGAGGTGCTCGTACAGCTTGAGCGTGGTGAGCGTGTTGTTGTCGTGATCGGCCAGCGGATCGTGCATCGAACTCTGATTGCCGTGGAAGGTGGCCAGGTGAAATACGTAGTCCGCATCAGCGTCCAGCCGTTCCAGCACGGCGTCATCCGCGATCGAGCCCTCGACGAACCGGACGGGCTCCAGCTCGGGCACGTTCTCCCGCTCAGCTGAGAGCAGGTTGTCAATGACCTGAATCCTGCCGGCTCCACTCTCTGCGAGAGCCCGAACAAGGTTGCTTCCTACGAATCCGGCCCCCCCAACGACAATCGCCGACGTGCCCTCGAAGCCCGGCACAGATCGATCCTGATTGCTCACCGTCACTCCTCGATCTGCTTCAGGTGCGTGTAGGTCTCGCCGATCCCTCGTTTCTCATACCATTCGACCGTCTGTGGTACCCCCGCTGAGAGGGCCGTCGCAGGGCGCCATCCGTACGTCTCAACCGTCTTCGAAGGGTCGATGAGGATCGTGTACGCATCATCTTCGCCACGTGGCCGCTCTTCGACTGGCTCATCCAGTGTGATCCCTAGCGCTTCGACCGTCAGGTCGAAGAGCTCCTTGATCGAGTAGTCCGACCCGGAGGAGGCGTGGTATACGCCCGCATCCCCCTGCCCGTCTAGCGCCATGAGCACCAGTGCCACGAGATCATCGATGTAGATGAAGTCCCTGCGCGTGTCCATAACGAAGCACTTCTTGCCTGCGGTCAGCCGGTCGTAGAAGGTCGGCAGCGGACCGCTGACGTTCCGCGGGCCGTACGCGTTTGCCAGGCGGAAGGAGATGTAGTCGATGTCAGCAAGCTGGATATACTGCTCGCCTGCAGTCTTGCTGATCGCATAGCTCGACTCCGGATACAGCGGGTGGTCGAGGGCGATGGGCTGCTGCTTCGGGAACAGCCCGTAGCAGAGCGCCGTCTGGAAGTAGATCAGGCGCTTGACCTCGGCGGCCTTGGAGGCATTGACGATGTGGGCCGTTCCGAGCGCGTTTGTGCGGACATCCTCAGTCCAGTCATCCGGATCCTTGTAGGCGGCTGCAGCGTGAACCACACGATCCGGACGGAACCGATCGAACAAGCTGTTCACCAGACCCTCGTCGGCAATGGTCCCCTCGACGAGATCAAGCTGCGGATGGGACGACAAATTCTCTCGCTTGCCTGTGGCGAAGTTATCAACAACCAGGACACTATCGCCTCGTTCGAGCAGCCGATCTGCAAGGTGGGACCCGATGAAGCCTGCTCCCCCGGTGATCAATGTTCTCATTCTTCCTCCCTCTTCTCATGCAATGCTAGTCCGTGGTCGAGAGTCCGGCAAGCGCATGCTGCCCTTGCCTTCTCCGTCGCCGTCTCGTCAGCGCCGGATTCTCGCCTTGCGCCACGCCAAGAGCCTGCCGCCTAGCGGCTGTGGAAGGCGCCCGGCAAGCCCGTAGAAGATCGTCGCCAACAGGCCGCGGAACGCTGGTTCCGCCCAGCTCAGGCTCTCTGCTGTTCGAAGTCGAAGCCACTCACCTTGGTGAATCCGCCTCGTCGAGGGCACCGAGATGGCGCTGTCTCCGGCAGGCAGGGATGTCTCAAGGACTCGCTCCACGAAAGCGCGGTACGTGTAGGAACCCGACTCCACCACGTCGGAGTAGGCCCGCTCGACCAGATCAACTCGCCTGGACTCATCCCCAAGCTCATCGAGAACCTCCTCCAAGTTGCTGAGGTCCCTCCGCACGGGGATGTAGTGCAGATTCGGCTTAAGAATGCCATTGTAGTGCCCTTCGACCAGGATCTGAGCCGTCTTCGTTGCACAGGCCTCGAGGTGCCGTGGAGAAATCGCGAAAAGCGCGAACGAGCCGTCCAAACCGGGGAAACAGGCACCTTCAACCTCGCCGAACGAAGCCTCGGGGTGCCCCGCTACGTAGTCCTGCACCTTGGACCAGATCGTGCCGTCGCGATCGTGGATGCTCGCCCCTCCTTCGACCCCGAGCGCGTATCGACAGCGAAGAAGGAATCGATACCACGCATCGCCCAGGAGTGTGTCTTGATAGCGAGTGGAGATGTCCGTTCGCATGCCCAGACCCTGCGCCACGGATTCGACAAGGTCTGCAAGCCGAATCTTGAGATAGCCGTGAGCTCCAAGTGAGTGGCGCACACCGTGGGCCCGATAGCCAATGTCGATTGGCCGTGCGGACATCTTGCCGCGAAGGCGGCTGATGCGAGCAACTGTCTTAGCATCCAAGTACCCGGTGAGAACGCGATGGAGCTGTACTCGACTCCGGTCGACTCCCGCGTAGATCTTCTCCCACTGCGACTCGGGCGCCACCGAGAAGACATGATCAATCCTCATCTCCCGGATGAACTGACAGAGAAGGTCCGTGTTGATGAATTCGTCCTGCGGCAGCGCTACCTTCACTGCCGGATTCTCTGAGAGACATCGGACCCGATCCACAAGGGGCTCAAAGCCCTGACGTCCCCACCGTTTGGAGAGGAGTGTCGTGTGGAATACCACGAGATCGAATCTGGAACGCGCCAACCAGCCGGGGATCTCACGGACGGCCATGTTGACGTATGCGCAGTCTGCCTCCGAGTACCTCCGAAAGGAGAAGAGGTGATCCGAGATGGTGCCTCGCATCGGCGCACGCGAAACAGAGTAGAGAACCAGGATGCTTGGTCGCACGCGTTGCTGGGCCACGTTAGCTCTCTTCGTCAATCGAGAAAATGCGCGCACCAGGACTCGATCGAGTACAGAGCCCAAGTTGAGCGATCCATCGTCGGATGCTGTGCAGGATCGACGTCCACCGTTCTTCGCTTCGCGAGCGACGCGAGCGCCGGCCCGATTGACGGCCAATCCCAATCGATATACGGGACGGGAAACCCCATCTTCTCGTAGCGTGTCCGAATCTTCTCGGGGAGCACGCCTTTCAGTGCCTCCCGCATCATGTGCTTCGGGATCGGGGCCCGATCGTCCGGCCGGACCGAGCAGGCGTACTCCACAGTCTTGTGATCCATCAATGGGCTCACCGGCTCCACGCCTGTGTACCTGCCCACTTGCTCATCCAGCGTAAGGATCGCGGGCAGGCCAAGTTTGAGATTGATCCGGTGAATGTTGTTCTCCACCGGAAGCTGGCGATCCCACATCTCAAGCACCCGCTCTGTCGCGTACAACACATCGTCTCCGCGAGACAGCAGACCACCTGTGAAGGTCGCGAGGCCATCGCGAAGCACTTTTTCAACCATCGGCTCGTAGCGAACCATGTACCGATCCCGCAAGAGACCTCGGGCCGCGGCCGCCATCGCGAAGACCATCGTGTTCCAGTTGTAGCCGAGGAAAACCTCGTCCCCGCCCTCGCCTGTGAATGAGTACCGATAGCCTCGCTCCGCCGCCTGTCGCGCCACCAGTACTTGCGGAATGACCCCCAATCCACCACACGGATCCGGCAAGATCTCGGGCAGAGACGGCAGGAGTCCCTGGAATGCGTCTCTCGTGATCTGGACGGGCGTATACTGGAGCGCACCATCAGACTCCTTGATCGCGGCATCGATATAGTGCATCTCCGAGTACCCTTCTTCCTCATAGAAGCCCGAGAAGCACTCCCGGGGTTTGGCAAGAAGCGCCGCGGCACTCGAATCGAGTCCACCCGAGAGGTAGGCCGTGTACGGCGTATCTCCAAGCACCCCAAGGCGAAACGCAACGGCGTCGCGGATCAGCTCCGCCAGCTCCTCGGCGCGGAACGGGCGATCGTTGAACTCCGGCTCCCAGTAGCTCTCTCGTTCGACGTTCCCGTCAGCATCGATGTGCGCAAACTCCCCAGGCATGACCTTGCGGACACCGGAGAAGAAGGTCCGATCATCGAACGGAAGCTGGAACTGGAGGTAGTCCGATGTGATGTAGCGCCAATCGGCTTCCGCACCGATCCGTTTTCCGACCCACGCAAGATCGGTGGACATGATCACTCTTCCGTCGCGGATCGAGTAGTAGAGATTGCGTGCGCCGAGCCTGTCGCGAAAGAGAACAAGGTCCCTGTCTTCCACGAAGTAGCCGACAAATTCGCCTCGCGAAGTCTCAACTGCACAACGTGAGAGCGTCGGCGCCTCCAAATCGGAGACTCCGACTACAGCTGAACCGCGCTGAGCCCATCTGCCGAGGCGCTCATCCAAGTGAATGCCTTCCATACACTCTCCTCTCTCATCAATCCCGTCTCGATATCCGCGCTCCTCAAGGACTAGGCTAGCGCCAGTGAGCCCTCGCCCACATCTTTGTATTGAGCAACCTCCAAAGGACAAACTCAAGTGATGTCTGTGTTCCTGCGAGCCGGAGCAGGGCTTCAATCCCATTCGTGTCGAACCAATCCCTCTCCACTCCCGTCTCGTTGGACAGCAGAAGCTCCCTGCGTGCCTCCAGCAGCCGCTTCGTCAGTCCAGGAGATGCCCTGAACCCGATCTTGTCCCTTCGAGAGCGAATCGTCTCCGGAAGGATCCCCTTCATCGCCTCACGAAGCACATACTTGGTGGTCGCTCCGTGGATGAGAAAGCGAACCGGAAGCCGGAAGGCGTACTCCACCACTCGGTAGTCCAAGAATGGGACTCTTGCTTCGATCGAATGCGTCATCGAGTTGCGATCCTCGAACCGGAGGAGACTTGGGAGGCTGTCTCGTTCAAACTGGGCTTTCAGGATGCCGTCCAAGCCTGGCTGGATCCTCCTGTCTTCGCCTCCGGCCATCTCCCGAAGGTCCTGAGCAAGCGGAGAGGGAGGTGGCGTCACAGCGGAGCGGCCTCTGGATGCCCGTGCGGCAACTCGAAGCACCGTTGTCAGCGGTCTCGGGAGAAGCGCTGCATACCGTCGCAGCGAGAAGGCGCTCGGCGGAAAGGGCAGAGTTCCGTACCTAAGGTAGTACCGCAACCCGAGAAGAGCCGCCGCTGGGAGATTCCCTCGCGAGAGGTGCTGCATGCCCAGCGTCCTGAAGTAGTACAAGTATCCTCCAAGCGCTTCATCAGCCCCCTGCCCGTCGAGCATGACCTTCAGACCTTCTTCTCGGGCTCGTTCGAAGACGTACCATTGCACGGCAATGCTCGCAGACCCGAACGGCTCGTCTTGACACGCGACGATTCGATCCAGACTCCGTTCGAACGACTCTTGTCCAACCTCCACGTAGTGCATGCGGGTGGACGTCGCACGAGCGACCTCATCCATGTACCAGCGCTCGGAGAACTCCCCCTCAGGAGCGCAGTACCCAATCGCCGTGTGCGCGTATCGAGGGATCCTGTTCTCCTTGCGTAGCTGTTCCGCAACGCACACGATCGACGAGGAATCGAGTCCTCCGCTCAGGCACGTCCCGACAGGCACGTCGCTTCGAGCGTGCAGCCTGATGGCGTCGACGAGGAGTTCCCTGAAGTCCTCTACGGCTCGCCGTTTCGGCCATCGCTCCCTCTCCTCAGGAAGCTGCCAGTATTGGAACGTCTTCAGCCCCTCATCGAGTCGGTCCAGAAGAAGAATTCCTGAGTGCGCCGGCGGCAGTTGGCGAATCCCGTCGAAGAACGATCGCTCCGGGCCCGGTCGCCGCCCCCCCACAAGGAAGTCCGCAAGAACCTCAAGATCAGGGGCGCCTGGGCCATCCGCCCCGGCCAGCAACCCCTTGATCTCCGAGGCAAAAGTGAACTCTCCGTCGTGAGAAAGGGTATAGAAGAACGGCTTGATCCCGAAACGATCCCTCGAGAAGAAAACGAGCTTCTCCCTTGCGTCAAGGAGCGCAAACGCCCACATCCCATTGAACCGGCTGACGCAGTCAACGCCCCAGGCTGCGTACGCGTTGAGCAGAACCTCTGTGTCACCTTCGGTCCGGAATGCGTAGCCCATCCGCTCAAGTTCCGCGCGAAGCTCGACGTAATTGTAGATCTCCCCGTTATACGCAACGCAGCATCGGCCTGAGGAGTCAGGCATCGGTTGGGCGTTCTCTTCGGACAGATCGATGATCGACAATCTGCGGTGCGCGAAACCGACAAGGTCAAGGCCGGGACGGTCAACCGTGATGGGCCGGTTGATCCATGTACGGACACCATCCTCCAGCGAGAACAGCATATACCCGAAGCCATCGGGGCCGCGGTGGGTCAACGCATCTGACATCAACTCCAGCTGTTCAGGGGCGACATCTCTCTTTGAAACGACACCAGCAATCCCGCACATCGCCGTCACCGAACCTTCGTCTTCCCGTCAGTTCTCGCCTGCGCCCCATCGCCCATTGCACAGAGAGACGCTGTTCGAGTGATCACCATCGGACCTCGAATTCCTTGAGCAAGCTTCTCCCTTCAAAGGAGACCTTGCACGTTTCCGCGAGTCGAACAACGTCGGGAAGATCAGCATAGACTGCCAATCCGGGGATCGCCATTGTCGGAGACGGCAAAGGATCCGGCTCCGCTTCGACGAACTCCCGGAACGATCGCACCCCGTCTATCAGTCGCGCCACCTGAATCCGAGCGTCAAGCGCCACGGAGAATGCAAGGATATTGCATGCGTCTACGCCGTGCGCAACTCCCGCAACCAGCTCATCCGGCCAGAGAACCTCGGAGAGGTCAATCGCCGCCGAGACTGTCTCAACCCCGAGGCCTAGCAGTGTCCGGCCGATCTTTGTCGGACATACGATGGCCCACTGGGCAACAGTCACTTGAGTGGGGGCAAGTGGCTCGAGCCCCGGGACGTAGGGGACGATGACTGCCTTCTTCTCTCTGAGAAGCTCACGCAGCTCCTCTTCCGAGGGCAGCAGCCTGCCATGTTCGGGCAGATGCAGCGCAAGACCTTGGACATCCGGCAGGCTAGAGGCAACAACTGACATCGCTGCCGTCAAGCCTCGCGTAAGAGGCAGGAGCCAGAACTGCTGGGTACACTCGATACCGCTGATCGATCCTCCTCCCTCATCGACGAGGATCGGTCTTCTTTCGCAAACCTCGTTGCTCTGAGGAAGCATCAGCAGCTCCCGCAGAGCCCCCTTGGCGTCAGCCGTGCCCTTCGCGCCGACACTGAATGCGGCAGCGTGGATCTCTATTGCCTCCAGCGCTCGCCGTTCGTGGATCTCGCGTATTGTCAATGCGCTCCGCTCTCTTGGACGTGGTTCCAGAGTCTCCCGCGGCAGAAGCGGAGTATTGACCTCCGGCTGTTCTCGCGGCCCGTCCCTCTCAGAGCAAACACCCAGAGCTTCGAGAAGCCAGTCAGTGACAAGTCTTCGCCGGGAAGCATCGAAGTTGTGCCCTCCCTCCACGAGTTCGAGGCGTGGAGGTCGAGCCTTCGGATCGAGGGTCTCGCAGATGTCGCCGAGCGCTCCCACATACTCTGCCGTAACCCGGGGAGACGTAGAGGAGTCACCTCGCCCGAGGACGAACAGTACCGGATTCGGCGCCAGCAGTGACAGCTTGCCCAGTTTCCGCCACATGATGGGCACACTGGAATGCGTCGATTCGGACCGACCGCGTGCTGGGAAAAGCCGTGGCACGTCGGTTGACGTCACAAAAGCTTCGGGAGAACGGATCTTTCTTGACAGATGGCGAGCATCTGTGTAGAGGCGTCCGTCTACATCGCTCGATAGAGAGAACGCTGTGGAAACGGTCGCAATGGCGCTGATCCTCGGATCAGCCCAGGCGAGCAGCAGAGCTAGTGTGCCTCCATGGCAATGGCCTGCGACTGCAATCCGGTCCACATCGACATCCGATCGGGAGCAGAGGTAGTCTATCGCCCGTTCGAACATCATTAGCTCGATGGATGACGTCGAAAGCCCGGTCCCAGCCAGACGGCCTATCTGCTCATGAGCATACAAGTTCTCCGGGATCTCTCCAATCCATCCGTTCTTGAGCAATCCTCCCATGGCCAACACAAGGCAGCCTCTCAGCGCGAGGTTAGCGGCTCGCCGCTGCACACTGTTGGACCGGTCATGCGTGGCTACATTGCAGCCCGCGGAGAGGGGCGTAATCACCACTGGGAAACGCGCACCTTGCTGATTCAGTGGACGATAGATGTTCGCCGGAACTGAAAGCCCTGGATAGGCGTCCCACGTGATGACCTCGATTTCATAGCCTGCCTCACCGGCATTCTGGCTAACTGTATCGTGAACGAGGATGTTCCATGGTTCATCGCGGACACTGGAATCGAGTTCTCGCTCCTCACGGATCAATCTCCGCAGCTCGCGCTGATACTCGCGCGCTTCGAAAGCCGAAGCGCCAGTTGGTGCTCTTCCGAGCTTCGCATCATAGGAGGTACGTTGCGACTGCTCCCGAGAAAACCGCTCTGCCGCCCGTACGAGCCCCATGCGGTCAAGGAATCCGGCATTGAACTGAGCCCACTTGTCAAGGGAGGCGTATGCACTCATCGGCGTACCGCGCCCGCCACCCTTCACACGGTAGCTCCACCACTGAAGAGCGGCTCGTCCCAGGCGTGACGCGCGAAGACATCGAGCAACCGCACGCTTCGCAAACTTCATCATCTTCTACTCCCAAGACAGTCTTCCCCAGCACCGGCATCGGATTCGGCTAGTACCATGCGCACAACGTCTATCAGAACGGACTCTTCATGCCCCCAACTCAGCTCTCTTCCGGCCTCCCGGAGATTCGCTTTCAGCTCAGTGTACAGGGAGCGGTTCTCCAGAAGCTTGAGAACGGACTCTACAATGCTTGAAGGCCTCAGCGGATCGATTGGCAGTCCAATCCCATACGTCTCCGCAATCCCACGTATCTCAGGGAGCGACGGATACAGCAATGGCAACTCCGCTGCGACCGACTGGAAGAAGCCATTCGGTAGGCAGTTCGTGTAGTTCGGTGAAACGGGAAGGTAGAGGATCAAAGCAGCATCGGCAGACCGGATAAAGGGAACCACTTCATAGGGCTTCACGGGTGGAACGGCGTGCAATCTCTCTGAGAGGTCCTTCACGTTCCGAAGCCTTGCTTCGTATCCTTGGCCAAGAAGGGCAAGATGAACATGCTCTGGAAGCCTCGAAAGAGCCCGACATGCTTCTTCGATGGCCGCCCCGGTTTTCGACCGGCCGACTGCGACCAGCAGGAACGCATCATCGGGCAGCTCTAGAACCTCACGCATCCCCTTCACGGGCGCCCTGTCAATCCGGAAGTCATGGCAGTTCCGGATGACGACGCAGGATCGTCCGAACTCCTCTTCGATCAGTTGCGCTACACCTGCACTGACGGTCACAATCTCTGCGGCCGTCCGTACACACGCGGCCTCAATTCGACGATGAAGGCGAGTGAGGAGACGCAGGGCACGACGGTTGTTCTCCTCAGGCGGATTGATTGCCTGATAGAAGTCGTGCGCATCGTAGATGAAGGGTACACGGTGCAGCTTCGATCTGAGGAAGACCCCAGGGAACTGATAGGGAGCGTGAAGGTAGTAGAGGTCGGCAGACGGCAGACAACGGAAGGGCCTCCAGAAATACCGCTGGAAGAGCCCATGGCCGACGATGAGCCCCGCCAGAACAGGTCGGAGAATCCGCTTGACGGGTTCGGGAAGCAGGAAGCCGAGGAAGCGCCGGACCCCGTCCACTCCTCGCGATGCGCACGACACGCGCATCTCAGGCGGGCTTCCTCCCGACTCCGACGCGCGAGAGCGTGTGTCAGAAGCCTTTGGGAGCGGTGTCGTCCCCAGACTCACCAACCGAAAAGACGCTTGGCCCTCTGGAAGTTGCGATGTTCCCCCTTCGACCACGATCGACTCGTACCCAAACCGAGCGAAGGATTCCGCTTCCTTGTATGTCCTGCTGTCCGCTTCAATCCACGTCGGAGCAACCGAGACGATCCTCTTCATCGCGATCTCCCTGTCATCCGCTTCAACTTGCGGAAGACCGCCTTCGCAGCTCTCGGGGAAACGAAGGCCAGGGCCCGCACGGCCGGAGCGATCACTCTTCGATAGATGATAGGAGCGATCCACGAGACGCGATCGATGAGTAACGCATACTGTGCGGTCAGCGCGTACAACCAGCACAGCAAGAAGCCGCGTTCCTTCAGATGCGAATCGCTCAGCGCAGTTTCGAGCACAAACCGGGCGAATCCCTCATAGGTATAGCGGCCAGACGCCACAATCTCTTCGTAGGCTTGAGTTGCGATTCGTGTTCTTCGCACCTCGTCTTGGAGACCGCTGAGAATCTCATCCACATTCGAGAAGTCAGCCCTGAGCGGGATGTAGTGTCTATTCGGCTCAAGGATACCGTTGTAGTCCCCCTCAACGAGGATCTGACAAGTCTGCGTTGCGCAGGCTTCGAGATGGCGCGGGGAGATTGCGAAGAGAGCGAAAGCCCCATCCACACCCGGGAAGCAGGCAGCCTCAACCTCCTCAAAGCCGGCGTCGGGGTGCTCCGCGACGTAGGCATCCGTCCGTCGCCGAATCGCCCCATCTCGATCGAGGATGCTTGCACCGCCTTCCACACCGATGGTGTAGCGGCTCCGCAGAAGAAAACGATACCAATCGTCCCCCAACAGCGTATCCTCGGCGCGCGTCGAAATGTCAACAGCTAGCCCTCTTTTGGGACCTTCCTCAGAGAAAACCTCATCCATCTGAGCCTTCATGTAACCGTGACGTCCGAGCCACGGCGCCGCCCTCCACGCGCGGTATCCAATGTCGATGTCTCGCTTCGGATCTTCGATCTCAAGTCTGCGGATCCTCTTCAGAGTCTTCTCGTCGAGGTACCCGGTAAGAACCTGGTGTAGTTGAACTGCTTCACGATCGACCGTGTTGTAGATCTTGGGCCACTCGCTGGGTGGAGAGACTGAGAACACGTGATTGACGCCGAACTCGCTGATGAAGTCACAGAGAGGATCCGTGTGAATGAACTCATCCTGCGGCAGCGCTAGCTTCACTGCCGAGTGCAACCTTAATGGCTCCGCCTTGCACATCATCTCCGCAAAAGCCCTCTCACTCCAACGCGCAGAGAGAAAGGTCGTGTGAAAAACGATCAGGTCAATCGGCACGGCTCTCAGAAACCGCAACGGCAACGAGCGATGAAGGAGGTTGACGTAGAAACAGCGATGGCCAGAGTACCGTTCGAGCGAGTAGAGGTGATCCCAAATCGTCGCGCGAGGAGGGTATTCTCCGTAGCGATAGACTACCAGGATGTTCCGTGCACTGCATCCACGAGTCACGTTCTTGCCAGCCAGTACGTCCCGCCGATGCCTGCATGTTTTCCTTCATGCATTGGAAAGCCTCGAGCATCAAACTCGAGCGTCCGAAGAAAGGCTCTGTGTTCGTCACTGAGTTTCTCGCTCTCAAGAGCTGCTTGCCCGTACTTGTGCAAGGATTGTAGTTCAATGCTGGATAGGTACCCCCCGACGTACTCCACTTCCTCGAAGCCTGCCTCTCTGCACATCGCGACGAACTCGAGAGAGCCATAGCAACGAGAGATGGGACAGTCCGCTCCGTCTGTGTTTCTCGCAAAGGCTTCGCAGACCGTCAATCCGTCAAAAGCTCCCTCAACCAGCATCCTCTGATAGGCCGTAAAGAGGTGCAGCCATAGGGAATCACAGTTGTAGACCATGATACAGGCAGTCGATCCCGGGCGAGAGATCCGGTAGAACTCCCGAAGAATGATCTCGGGGCGCGACGTATGCATGAGAACACCTTGGCAGTTCACGTGATCTACGCTTCGGTCTGCAAGAGGAATCTCGGCGGCTGAATCGGAAATCTGCGTTAGCTCTATTCGCCCAGGGGGAATGCGATGGAGGGCTAGCCTATAACGTGTGAGCCGCAAGGCCTCCGTGGAGACGTCGAGACCGATGATCTTACTCGCTTGGCTGTAAAGCCCGAAGCCAATTACATCGTTCCCCGACCCGCAACCGTAATCGAGGATGACTTGGTTATCATGTCTTCCGTAGAGTTGAGAGAACTCTCTGAAGAGAGGGTAGACCGAAAACCGCCATTCCAGGTGCTGCTTCGACTCGGATGCAGTCCGAAAAGGTCCGTGGGAGACTAGATGCTTTGCCCAGTACAGATCCACCATGGAAGGGAGAACATTCTTAGGCCCAGCTCTTCTGACCGGATACTCCCTCGATCGCCAAGCACTTAGGATCCCATGAATGTGGGCTTTCACAAGCATCATAATACTGCACTCCTTAGATCACAAACCACGCTGATGACATCAAGGCAGACATGAGTGCTCTCCACATCCTGCTTGTCCTCTCCAACGTTTCGCAAGTCGGAGTTGCCGAGAGCATGGTGTAGGACTGCCGTACTATCATGGAACTCAAACCTGCAATGGGAGAGCTCAGAGATCATTGAATGTTCACAAGCCATGCCCACGCAGCAAGCTTCCGATAGCTTCGGCCCACCAACAGCTATGCTGTACTCCTTCCAGCACGAACCAGTAGCGGCCTGCAAGTCGTCCAGTAGCTCTCTCTGCATCCTGTGCGCAGAATGGGTCTCATCTGTGTACACTTTTGGCATAGTATATAAATGCGAAAGGACTTGCCATACAGTGTTCCCCAGACGCTACCATATCAGATGGTAAGCTAGGTATGCGCCAACTCCAACGACTGCTACGGCTGCGAAACCCAAGAGGATGCGCTTCACAAGCTTCAATGCGCGACTCCATAGGAAATCTGCTACTCTCCGCGGCGTTCTGTCCACGATCTCCTTGAGTAGATCTGGCAGCATCGCCTGGAGCATCACGCTGTAGTGACGCTCAGCAATGATTTGCCTTTCCAGAATCTCGAGTTCCCTGTGGCGTTCCTGTCCGCTCTTCACAGTTCTCACCATCTCCTCTGCTGGCCTGCGCTCCAGGAGAGCGTTCTCAATCAACTTGGCGAACTTCCGGTACGTGTAGTCTCCGCTCTGACAGATGTCCCTATAGCATCTATCCACCATACGCTGGATACGATCATGATCCCTCAACTGCGCAAGCACCTCTGCGACGTTCGAGCAGTCTCGTCGCAGAGGGATGTAGTGCCTTTCAGATTCGAGGATGCCACTGTACTCCCCTTCCACTAGTACTTGGCAAGTCCGCGCCATGATGGCTTCGAAGTGCCGTGGCGTTATCGTCAACAACCTGTAGCTGTCCCAGCCCGTGGGCATTCGGGCGCTCGCCTCCTCAAAGGCCAAGGTCGGGTCAGCCTTCAGGATCTCTCGCATCTGCGCTCTTGTCTCCCCATGCCAATCGATAGCGCTATATCCACCTTCGGCTCCAATCACGGCCCTGCCAGACGCTAGGAAGGCAAGCCAGTCGGAGCCACGGACCACATCCTCCTCCCTTGTCGAGATGTCCGTTGTAAGGCCGAAACTCCCAGCTCGAGCCGCAATAACATCCGCCACGTGAGCCTTCAGTGAGCCGGCACTTCCGACGTGATAGGGCAGACGCCTTGCTCGGTATACAATATCTGTTGCGCGAGAACGAATCGGTAAGACCCAATCTGCAATCTCGTCTGCCGACCCTTCGTCAATGTATCCGGGAAGACACCGAAGGATGTTCGCCCTCTCCCGCATGATCGGATACAGAGGGCCTGTCGGTGCGTAGTGCACACTGAGTATCGCGGACACGCCCAGTTCGCAGAGCCACTCGTCCAGAACTGCTGCGAAGCTGCCTTCGTCCTGAGGAATCGCAACCTTCGGACACTGCAGATCACGAATCCACTCGAACCTCCGCTTCCAGACGTAGAATGGCAAGCCCAAGTTACGCATACTAAGAAAGGAGTAGTGCAAAACGACCCCATCATACCCACGCGTGGTCAGTTCGCTCGGCATCAAGCTGGATGTGATACTCGCCGTATCCTTCAGTGAACCTGCTTCTCCGCAGTTGTAGTATGTAATCTGGTGTTGCGGATCGCTGTATTCCAGGGCGCGGAGATGATGTAGCATCGTAAGTCGCGTAGCGCTGAGAGGCATTGCATTGCGGTAGATCACGAGAATCTGCATTGGATTTCTAGGCATGCGCTACTCACCACCGGCCGCGCAAGCACGCCCATTGTACGTGTACTCGCTCAACCGATCCCCTTCTGCGCTTACGTACTCGGCAATCATCTCTCGATCCTCACTCATGCCTTCTGGGCCGGGAGACGCCTCGAAGACCGGGATGCGTTTCGATCTGGCTTCGATCGGAAGCCCAAGAGCGGCGAAGTATGCCTCCACCTTCGACGCCACAGACTCTGGATTTGAGCATAGGCCTTCATACCACATCTCAATATAGTGCCCTTCACGAAACTCGCGAAGGTCCTTGCCAACTGCCTTGTTGTACTCGTACTGCTGCTCAACGACCTGTTCCCAGTATGGACGCTTCTGGATCTCCTTGTAGTTGGTAGTCGTAGCGGAATTCCACACGTTGGGACCTCCGCGCCGATGTCTTGCCTCAAGATCCGAAACGGCACTCGCGCGAATGTCTCGACGAATCCATACGAAGTGACTGCTGGGAAGGATCCGTGCTAGCTCTTCAATGCGGAAGCAGTTCCACGCGTTCTTCATTAGCAGAGCCCTCCCGGTAAGACGGTGAATGCACTTCATCGTAGAGATGAAGTGTTCCTGCATACCTGGGAGCACCTTGCTGCTGCATGTTTGGGAAGGATGCTCTCCCCCGAACCAGTTCCTGAAAAGGTGAGAACCTTCCGAAGGGGCGAAGAGGCCTTCCGTCTTGCCGTATGAACTCTCGTAGCCAACATGAACGCGAGGAGTCAGCGACAGTTCCAGGGCTACCCCGACGGCCGGCACGGTGGAGAACTGCGCGTCCACGAAGTTCGACACGTACCATGCTCCGAATCGGTTGATGAGGTACTGATAGATCAACGTGCTTCCAGTTCGAGGGGAAGCCACAATAAACAAGATGGGTAATGAGTCAAGATCTACGTCTGCCGCGTGTCTGCGGAAAAGCAGCTTCTCGATGCGCTCCAGATCCGGCATCATTCCCTCTTTGCCTGCATGAGATCAACGACAAGAGGAGCCAGCAACGGATACACAACGTCATAGTACAGGTCATGCCCCGCCACACTGAGATGAAGGAGATCCGGTTCCGGCAGAAGGAGTTCTTGAGGGATGGCTGAGCCCCCTGCAATGCGGCGATTGAACGCTTCCTCTACATCACTCAGAATGACGTCATCGTTGAGCCCCCGAGCTACTTCACGGATGATCCCGTTGTACCGCTGATTGCTCTCCTCGTACGTGATGTTCGTGTGGGGCATCAGCCGTTCAGTGCGCCCCGTCGGGTGATTCGTGTTCATGAGTACTCTCGAAACCCCGCAGTGGTGCGCCCGCAAGACGATCTCCTCGAGGTTTGCCGCGAAGGCTCTGGGGGATACGCGAGGCAAGCCGCGATCCGAATCCCAGCAGTTGCAGTCATTCATCCCAAATTGCACAATCAGGATATTGGGGCTCTTGGCCTGAATCTCGTACGGCATTCTGAGTAGGGCTTCACGGGTGGTCCTCCCATTTGCTGAAGCGTTCGCAACTACAACCTGAAATCCATGCTCATCACCCAGCTTGGCAAGATCGGCGGAAACCCTCGTGACCCATCCACTGTGAACGGAGACGTATTGGCCGACACAAACGGAGTCCCCGAAGAAGAAGATCTGCATTGGCTTCATAGTGAGTTGCCTCCGCCCTCAAGCGTGACAAGGCACGTCTGCCGACCGTTCGAGAACAGGCTGGGAGTATCCGTCTCAAACAAGGCAAGATCAGGATCCTGGATCCTCTCGATATAAGGTTCAAGAACCTGTCTAACCTGCACTCCATCCCAGGCAAGCATGTGGAAGATCTCCTCGGCATCGATTCGCTTCGCCGTGTCCCAAAGGGCTGTGTCGTGGTACGTCGAGAAGCGCGGCACTTCCCAACTGATCGGCAGATACCTCTCAGGAAAAAGAACCAGACGTTGATCGACGTTTGGGAACAAGTCGTTCGCGATGACTCGGTCATACTTGCCTTCAGGTTCGAAGTCGTGCCAGTCCGAGTTGATCCAGGATTGCTCGGGGAGTGCTCTCGTCGCGACACTCAGGTCCTCGTGCACATCGTGGGCCATGATGTCCAACGTTGTGTATGCATGTCGCTGTGCGAGTCGCCGCGAGAGCGCTGTATATGCTCCCCCGACATCCAATATCCTTAGAACATCGGAGTCCTGCTCGAGAAGGTCACCGTAGACGTAGTGGAAAATCATCCTCTTGGATAGCGATTCCAGCAACCACCGATGGGACGTGAATCCAGTGTCTCCCGGCCGCTCAGCGGATTCCAGCAACCGTAGGATGACGTCATCTTTCTCATACTCCGCCTGGAGCCGCTCATCAAAGCGGATCATGCTCTGGCCTCCGTTCTCGATCGTGAGCTTCGTGCAACGGGAGGGGCCAATCCGAACGGGAGCGGACAGACCCACGCACGACAGAAGGACTACGCAGATTAGCGAAGTACGGATACTTCTGCATCCTCTGTGACACGTCTCTCACGTTGAAGGTGATCGCTCGCTTTGCCCGGTCGATCGTCCTCTTGCTCTTCTCCCAGTGGTGCGTGGCCACATTCAGCGTGTACTCGCCTCGGTGCAGCGTGACTCCCAACTCCACGATGACCTCCCAACTACGACGCTCGGGGGCCATTGCCCGTCGCTGACATCTGCTGCTGCTATCATGCGGCCCCATCCAGAGTGGAACGCCAACTTCCATAACAGCCTCGGCGCCTTCAAGGAGCGCACGGTGCTCGGCACCACTGACGGGCACGCCCAAGCCAAAGCCGCTGCTCAGCAGGCCGTCATGTCCCAGCACTCGGGCCCACCTGAAACACGGGGCGGCTCTACCTATCACAGATCTCCTCCGGCTCTCTCCAATGCAACATTCATGTAGATCCCTCCGTCAAGGAAACGAATGAGCTGCATCAGGCGTTTATCCCACTTACTTAGGCGTGTCACAAGGCGTGCTTGGCGTTGTGATAACATCCGTGTTTGTACAGTCTTAAGATTTTGTTGGTCGGAAAAAGGTATCTCTACATCGACGTATTCCCCATTATGCATAGCATGGCTTAAGCTGAAGGCATTCGGCCCATTGATCCAGTACTCCGCAATCCGCAAGCCCTCAAGCCCACGTAGCATCCGCAGCAAGTTCCGCGTCCCAAAGAGCGACACATGGGATGGGGGAACAACATTGGCAGAAGCGCCACGTGAGATGAGCTGATTCAGCCGGGACCACCGCGGTACGTTGATGATGAACAGCCCTCCCGGAGCGACCAGCTTCGCATAGCTCGATACGAAGCCTCGAGGATGAGGAACATGCTCGAGAACAGCAAGCATGCTGACCACATCATAGCGCTCAGGCAGCTTGGCCAAGGCTTCCGCGTCTTGCGAAACAACGTCGATCCCATAGAACTCGTGCGCGAAGCCTGCAGACGCCGGATTCATCTCATTAAGGTGCACGGAAAAGCTTGGGTGGGCAGAGCGTACACGATTCAGAAAAGCACCGATTCCACCACCGACGTCAAGCCAGGATCCTCTTTGGATACGATCCGCGACAAACTGCATGATCTGTTCGTAGTGAGTTGCGGCCATCGCGGTGTTGACAGTCTTCTATTTCGCCCTGGCGCGAGGCATCTCAATGTGTCTTCTAACCGACGAGAAATAACTGCCCCCATAGAAGGCAGCTTGCACGCGCTCGTCTGGAAATGGGTTCATGAACACGAACCCACACTGTGCGCAACGCCAGTAGGCAAATCCACGTTTCGCAAAGCTTGTACGGATCCTCCGTGATTCGCAGCAGGGACATGCCGCATGTCTCGGCCAACCTTCTGGGTATCTCGCTTGCTTGACACAGATGGCCTCGATTTCTTCCTGCAGCGTCCTATAGATGTGCCTCACAGAAGACATCGCTCTCGCTCTCGCGAATCTTCGACGACTTCTTCCGTCTTCCATCTCAGTCGAGGTCGTATTGGCCCTCCGTACTGGCCGGTGTAATCCTCACTCAGCACACCATCATCAATGGCCTGAAACGAGACAGCTTTCTCTACTTTGAATCCTCCTATCCAGCTACCGGAGAAGGCAGCAATCGAAACGTGGAACTTCCCAGCATTCAGCAGATCCCCTGGTAAGTAGCATGTGCTCCTATACATCCCTGCTCTCATGGGCTTGCCATGATAGTCCCTTTCCGTGTTGCTCAATGAGCCGAAAACGCAACTTCCAACTGAGTCCTGGAGGATCAGAGAGAACTGAGCGCGGGAGCCTTCTTGTAGCACCTCGTATTCGATTTCGACCATTCCGCCTTCTGATATTCTGAGAGTTGAAGAACTCTCTCCCAATAGGTTCCTCACTACGACGGACACGAGTCGGAACTCCTTGCCTCCCGGACACTCTGCTACAGACCAAGTTCGTGCATTCCTTGGACCGTCGCCTACATCAGAGTACTCCGCCAACGCCTCCGCCGTAGGACCATCACAGACGATGTGCCCGTCATTGAGAAGAAGCACCCTGTCACAGAGAGCCTGGATTGCATGCATGTTGTGACTGACAAACAGAACGGCCCGCCCTCCGGCACCAAGATCCGAGATACGGCTGAGGCACTTCCCTCTGAACTGGGCATCCCCGACTGCAAGAACCTCATCAATCAGTAGGATCTCTGGGTCCAAATGTGCTGCCACTGCAAACCCTAGCCGTACTCGCATGCCACTCGAGTAGCGCTTCACGGGAGTATCAATGAACTTCTCCACCCCGGAGAACTGGACGATTTCGTCGAATCTCTTTTCAATCTCTCGGCGCGTCATGCCAAGGATCGCACCGTTCAGGTACACATTCTCGCGACCAGTTAGCTCCTGGTGAAAGCCCGTCCCGACTTCGAGTAGCGCCCCCACTCGCCCAGTGATCTCAACTCTTCCGCATGTCGGTTCAGTGATCCGAGATAGGATCTTGAGAAGCGTGCTCTTCCCCGAGCCGTTTCTCCCGATGATCCCAACGACTTCACCTTCGCGAACATCGAACGATACATCATCCAGAGCCCAGATAACGTCCTGCTCACCATACGAGGCTCTTCCGAAACTTCGGATCCTGCGAATGGGGGACTTGACGCCATCCGCAATGGTCTCTCGGAGAGTCCGATGCGCTGCCTTTGATTTCCCAATCTGGTACTTCTTGGAGGCGCCGCGTACGCGGATCGCGGTATCACTCATCGCACGACCCTCCACAAGACGCCGGGGCCTGATAGGATATGGCAAGCACGTCTCTGAAATGAGTCACGAATGGAGCAGCAGTCACGGGTCGCGTCCCTCCAGAAGTGCCCCTCCGTCTGGATTCTCCTCTCTGTAACTCGCACCAACACAGCACGAAGCTTGATACTGTAATCCCACTGGGCTCGTCCCTCCAGCCACCCTTGATGAAACACACCGCATGGATCGGCGCTTCGTCGCACTCGTGATCCATCACCAGCCAAACTGCACCGCCTATACAATGTCAGCAAACCATCGCTCGATTCTGCGGAAGAACGCAACACCCACGAAAAGAATCAAGACGACAAGCACAAGAGACACGCCCAACTGCCCCCACTCCAGCGCCCTCCCGAGGATGACGGCACGAAACCCATCCACGATCCCCGCCATTGGATTCAACATGATGAGCCACCGGAATCGGTCCGGAATAATCGTGACAGAATACACAACCGGAGTGAGATACATCCACATTTGCAGCAAGAAGCCCAGCACCTGCCGGAAATCTCTGTACGCTACGTTGAGAGCGCTGCAGAAGATCCCTACGCCGAGCCCACAGCCAAGCGTGAGAAAGACGAGCGGGACGACAAGAAGCATCGAGACGCCTGGCACCATGTGATAATAGAGCATCAGACCAATCAGAATGCCAAATGAGATAGCCAGATCGAATAGCATGGCTCCGGCGGACGCGATGGGAAGGATGAGGCGCGGGAAGTACACCTTGGTGACCAAGGAGGCCCCACCCACAACGCTTTGCCCACTGCGAGAGGCAACCGCAGAGAAGAACTGCCACGGTAATAGGCCCGCGAAGAGGAAGATCGGATAAGGATACCCCTCCGAGTCCAACCCCGCCAATCGCCCGAAGACCAAACTGAGGACAACCATTCTCATGAACGGTCCGATCAGCGCCCAGAAGATACCTAGTACGGCTTGCTTGTAGCGCACCTTGACGTCACGCCACGTCAGGAAGTACAGGAGTTCGCGAGACCGCCAGACTTCGGCAAACCCGAGCCTTAGCCACCCTCTTGTCGGCTCTATGATCAGGCTCTGACTGGCCGCATTGTTTTCATCTGCGCGGCGTCCTCTGTCCATGCGTTTTCGAAGATCCATCACACGCCCTTCTGCCCGTTACGCAAAGGCATCCTGTCTGTTGAGAGATCAGGCGCTTCACAGTGGTCTCCAGCACACTCCAGAGAACCGTCACATGCGGATCGGCCGCAGTCAGTCCGCCACCATGCGACTGTCCGTTTCAGGCCCTCTCTCAGACCAACACGGGCTCGAAACCCAAGCGCTTCCTGCGCTGACTTGACCGATCCGATGCGCTGTCTCACGCCTGGGCTCTCATCGGGCGAAAACTCGATTGGCAGCTCAACTCCCCAGATATCCATGAGCCTCTCGGCGAGTTCTCGGATTGTGGTAGCTTCGCCGGTTCCGACGTTCAGAGAGGCGTCACTGGCTTCACTTCGAGCTCCGCAGATGTTCGCCTTGGCCACATCCTCTACGTGGATGAAGTCCAGCGACTGTGATCCATCCCCGTGAACAAGCGGCGGCAGACCACGCTCAAGTCTATCCATCATCTTCGGCACAACCCCAGTGTCGGCACTCCGAGCACTCTGACGAGGGCCATACACGTTCATGTAACGCAGAGCTAGGTAGTCCAACCCATGCTCGGCAAAGAAGGCTCGACACATTTGCTCGCCTGCAATCTTCGTGGCGCCATAGAACGTGCGGCTGCCCAACGCATGCTCCTCGTGAATCGGAGACTCGGCTGGGTCGCCATAGACCGACGCGGAGGAGGAGTACACTAGCTTCTCGACCCCGTTGCGCACACATGTCTCGAGAACATTAAAGGTCCCTTCGACGTTCACCCGAAACGCCTCGCGCGGGCGGGTCCTGCAGTGCAGCAGCCACAGCGCTGCCAGGTGGAATACGCAGTCAGCACCTTCAAGGGCGTTGTCCAGCACGTCAGCGTGCAGGATGTCTCCCTCGCAGACCTCGACACGCGTATCTCCTACTACCGACTTGAGGTTCTCGATTCGGCCGCTACTGAAGTTGTCGATGACGGCGAGCCGTTCCACTTTCTCCCGAAGCAAGGCCTCGGCCAGATGAGATCCGATGAAACCGGCTCCGCCGATGACGACCACGGTCTTCCCCTCAAGTCTCATGGAGCTCTCCCCCTTGGGCCAACTCAGGGATGCTCTCGGGATCTTCACCGGGCCAACGGACGGCAACGCGCCGCCCCTCAATCACGAGAACCGGGACCCGAGGCTCCTCAGCATCCTCCTCCAGACCCAGGATCGCTACTCGCTGCTCCAGGCACGTCAGCCGACAGACATCCAAGAGATCGCTCTCTCGGCAGTCGCCCAGGACAACTCCATCGTAGCCCCGTTGCTTCAGCTCCCCTAGCAGCTTCCGAGACTCCCGGCGCACTTCCCGGTACATCCTCATGGAACGGTGGAGATACATCTGGGTCAGGCGTGCCTTCTCGGATAGCCCCTCCGCAGTCAGGATGTATCGCCATCGCCACCGCCCGATCCGCTTGACCTTGATCCAACCCTTTGACGCCATCCGCTTGACCAACCAGTTGACCGTTCCCACCGCCATGCCAAGTCGTGCGGCAAGATCAATCTGACGACTTTCCGGTTCACGGGCGAGAGCCTCCAGTAGGTCAAGCTCTCTGAGGTCTCCATGATCCTGGGGAGCTGCTTGATCTGCAGGATTCATTTTCCGAATTCACCGGCTGAATCCTAGCATGAGTAGCACTGGAAGTCAATTCTGACAACCGCCAAGTACAGACGGAAAGCGATTCACACTCTAGGCGGCTCCAGAAGTCCGCGTGTGCAACCTTTGCGTACCGATGATCCCGTCAAGCGGAAGAGGCCGATTGAGTCTGCCGCTCGCTGGTGCCCTTCCAAGTTCGGCGACTGCCTCGCAAGCCGAGGATCTCAGATTGGTCTCGGGACCGTGATTGCAAGCTTGCCCTTCTTGCTCATCAGGCAATGCGCTCGTCATGATCGTCAAGGACGCGGGCAATCTGTGGTAGTCGACAGCGCGTGATGCCGCCAACTCGTACGCCATCTCGCGCGAGCACTGACGGATCGACTTTCGGCGGCGTTGCTTCCGAAAGCGATTCTATCTACATGCATCCCTGGACGGCTTCCTCCAGGCGTACGATTTCGAGCGCCCACATCAGCCGTATGGCACAAAAGAGCGGACGCCCGCCGAGATCTTCTGGGCACCGTACGCAAACAACGTCCCGAGCAGGACTGAAGTGTCAGCACCATTTCGGAGATAGGTAGCCTAGTGCGTGACGAACAGCTTCTGTAGAGGGAATGACAGAGTGGCCCCTGAGGCTGTCTCTGCAGCCATCCAGTAGATGTAGACTCCCGCGGCGAGTGGCTCTGCTCTTTCACCCCGCGGGTCCCAGGACATGTGATATCCGTTCTCCCAACCACTGTCGTGGAGGCACTCGCCTGCCAGGTTCCACACTTTGACCCTAAGACGCATGACGTCTGCACCAAGCACTTCGAAGATGGCAATATCGGATCCGGATACTGGATTCGGCCTTACACGCGCAATGGGAGAAACCCCAGTGTCGTGAGGAGACGCCCGCTGGACAGCCGCCTCCAACGAAGTCGTGAGGTTGAACCCCGACGGATCAAGAGCCTCCCCGTGAATCCGTACCTCATCGATCATCCCAGCAAGATCTTGCTGGGTGGCTGTGCTGTGTCTACCGATGTACAGGTCTCCAGGCGGATTCACCAGCCCGGTCACAATCCCCGTCGCAGCTTCCTTGACCCCATCTACCCATAGAGAAATCTCCCCTACTGCGTCACGGCGAAGTGCCACGTGATACCAGACTCCGGTCGACAGCGAGGTGTCGCCCGTCAGAGCAGTCAGACTGGAGCGGTTGTAATTAATTACATAACATTGCAGCTTGTCATTGTTGGTAAACAGGCCGTAGAGCGCCTCAGAAAGACTCCCCCGCTTGACCACGATCGCCTTGAAACCAGATAGATCGCCAGACTTGATCCACGCCTCAACCGTGAACTCGCCAGCAAAGTCCAGGCTCGCATGATGTGGCACCCAGGCGTAGTCTCCGACCCCATCACACGACAAAGCTGTGCTCCCGTCCGGACTCCCAGCCGCTCGAATCGCTCCAACAATCATCCCGTCGTTCCCGTACGTCGACTCATCAGTCGCCGTACTGCCACTCCCGTCAAATCGCCAGTAGCCGATAGGCGTCGTCGCCCCCGGCTCCGCCGGCGTCCCGGTGTCTGCATTGCTCCCAGGTGTCACCGTGTCGTTCCACTGGCTCGCATCGTCTTCGGCAAACACCGCGTAGTAGTACTTCGTCCCGTTCGTTCGCCCCGTATCCGTGTAACTCCCAGGTCCACCCTCTGTGGGATTCGTGTCATTGACCACCGCCACCGCCGCCCCATCGCTGTGGCCGCTCGGATAGCTTCCTTCTTTCCTCAGCACAACCACGGTCTTGAGGTCCGAGTCGCCAGGGTTCGTCCAAGACAACGTCGACTGCTGGTCTTCCCCGTCACTCGCGTTGAAGTTCGTCACCAGTGCCGGTGGGTCGTCGACCGCCGGCGTGAGGTTGAACCCCGACGGATCAAGAGCCTCCCCGTGAATCCGTACCTCATCGATCATCCCAGCAAGATCTTGCTGGGTGGCTGTGCTGTGTCTACCGATGTACAGGTCTCCAGGCGGATTCACCAGCCCGGTCACAATCCCCGTCGCAGCTTCCTTGACCCCATCTACCCATAGAGAAATCTCCCCTACTGCGTCACGGCGAAGTGCCACGTGATACCAGACTCCGGTCGACAGCGAGGTGTCGCCCGTCAGAGCAGTCAGACTGGAGCGGTTGTAATTAATTACATAACATTGCAGCTTGTCATTGTTGGTAAACAGGCCGTAGAGCGCCTCAGAAAGACTCCCCCGCTTGACCACGATCGCCTTGAAACCAGATAGATCGCCAGACTTGATCCACGCCTCAACCGTGAACTCGCCAGCAAAGTCCAGGCTCGCATGATGTGGCACCCAGGCGTAGTCTCCGACCCCATCACACGACAAAGCTGTGCTCCCGTCCGGACTCCCAGCCGCTCGAATCGCTCCAACAATCATCCCGTCGTTCCCGTATCCTGAGCTGTCCCCCGCCGTCATCCCACCCGCTTCGTCCAACGCCCAGTGACCTTTCAGCGGAGCGTCCGGCGTCGCCGCATCTGCGCTTCTTCCCACGGACACCGTATCATTCCAGGCACCGAGCGTGTCACAGCTGAACACGGCGTAGTAGTACGTCGTTCCATTCGCCAGCGAGCCATCCACCACACCCGCAATCGGCGCTCCGGCCGTCGGCGACTCGTCGCTGTAGATGGTCGTGCCGTCGGTGTGATCGGCTGGATAGCCGCCGGTTGCCCGCTGGACGACGACCTGCGCCAGATCTCCGTCCGCCGGGTTCGTCCAGGACAGCGTCGACTGCTGGTCCTCTCCGTCCGTCGCATTGAAGTCCGTGACCGCCGCCGGCGGAGGCTCATTCTGCACGATGGCCTTGATGCAGAGGTTGGCGGTGGAATCCCAGTTGGTGAGGTCGTCCCAGGAGCCAGGGGTTCCGCTATTGCTCATGTAGCTCTCGCCGACGTTCGCGGTCGCGCCCATCGAGTAATCCCAGCCGATCTCGGGCATCCCGAGGGCGTACTCCACCGCGATAACCCATCGATAGGAAACATCACCCCGAAATCGGATCACGACCGTGAAGGTCTCTCCGCTCGACAGGGACACCGGCGCCGCGAGATCGACGGTGTGATAGCCGGCATCCGTTTCCGTCAGCCAGCCGCCCTGGTCGTAGGCAACCGCACCGTCCGGCTCGCCACGCTTGACGTAGATCCAGTAGTCTACGCTGACATCTGTGGTGTAAAAACCGACCGCCTGCAGGTCGCCGGGGTGCGCAGCCGTGAACACGTTGGCCGCCCAGTCGTCGGCATCCCCGTAGCCCAGTTCCGTCACCCATCCGAGCGGGTCGTACTCGTAGATGCGTGTGTCATCCGCATCTCGGGCATCGAAGAACAGGTGCGTATACCTAGCGGCGTGCGTGTCATCGTAGGAGAGGTAGAAGTACCCATCCTCTCCCCAGTCCGTTCCCCAGCTGTTCTTGTAGATCCAGGCGCCGGCGCTGGGAGCCCCCGGCACAACCTTCGCGTCGTCCCACCCGACGAGCGCGACGCAGTGATTCGTTCCCTGGGCTCCGTCGTAGTAGTAGGTGTTCGTCTCAGAGTCGAAGTACGAAGCGTCCCAGTAGAACGATGTCGCCATGGCACCGTGGCTCTGAAGAAGCGTCTTGATTCGGTCTTCACTCGCCGGTATGGCCGTCTCGCGAAGATACAGGGGGACATCTTGTTCTCCGCTGCATCCCGTCGTGAACGGGAAGTACGGGTCGTCGCCCTCGAGAACCGGGCCGGACCGCCGCGACAGATACGCGGTCGTCATATAGCCGTTGCCACCCTCACACGGCGTGAAGTCGAAGCCGTGGCACTCTTTGAGGTTGTTCTCGGACAGATCCCACGTCTCCCCCTGCACCTTGAGGAGCCAAGACTCGAGCGACGCCAAGGTTCCAAAAGCCCAGCAGGAGCCGCACCAGCCTTGATCATACACCGCCGTGACCTCGGCCGTTCCCCCGGGGCCCGACGTGCGCAGGTCGTAGACCGCTGGATGTCCGGTGATCGACTGGGGGCCCAGCGCCTGGCTCTCACGTCCACGAAGATGAGAGAGGTCCATCGGCGGAGGGATGAACCCCAACGTGTGCCCGTCTTCTGTCGCGCCAGCCGGCCGTCGCCCGAAGCGGAGGTCCTCAAGATACTGCTCGAACTCCGGATTCCGCGGACCTTGCTGTGGGATTGAGGATCCAGCGCTGGAGACCCCTGCAAGGCCCAGCGCGACGACGAGAGCAACCGCCGCAAGCGTTCTGCGGGTGGGCTTCGACTGCGCGATTGCCAGGACACAGGACACAGCATTCGCCTCCAAGCTTGATGGTCTCTCAACATACACCTAGGGAGTCAAGGTGACAAGGGAAGAGGAGAGAACTGCTCCCAGGGCTCGATGCGACGGGCGGATGCACCATCAACAGCGTACATCACAGGCCACCCGACGCCCTGATGACTCTGAGGTGGGATCAGGCAATCTGAGCAACAGATGTTCATGAGTCTGTCGATCCAAACAGCTTATCTTCTCAACATCCGCGCCACCGGACATAGAGGCAGAGGCCCGGTTTCCCTGTCGCAGCAAGTCCAAGGAGTTGAGCACAGTCAGACGAGCCAGGTATTCACGAGGGTCCACAACCCCAGGAGAAGGACAACTACGCCCAGCCCGACTCGAAGCCGCTTCTCGGACTTGAATCTGGATGTGATGTGCGGCCCGATCAGTGCTCCAACAATCGCTCCGACCCCCAGGAAGATGACGAGACTCCAGTCAGACAAGCCGTTTCTCAGAATATAGATTAGAAATCCCGCAATGCAAATGGGGGCCTCAGCCAGCGTGGTCGAACCGATCGAGCGCACACCTTCTCGCCCGGACAGCATCTGCCCCGCTGTCACGATCGGGCCGAAGCCGCCGCCCGAGAGTCCTTTGTTGAATGCGCTGATGGCTCCGATACCCAGTATCTTCTTCCACGAGAAGGTGAAGCGGCTTCTCGTCACGAGAACGAGCCCCATGACAAGGACCAACGCGCCGATGTAGGTTTTGAGCGCTGCCTTGGGGATGCTCGTGGCAATGAATGCCGCAAACACGGACGCCCCAATGCCAAGGATGGCAATGACCAATGTCACTTTGAAGTCCCTTGTTGTCGCTCTTCTTAGAGAACGAAGGAGTCCTGAGCCCTCTCGTCCGCTGAACGCCTCATTGTCTACGCCGAAGTCGACGTTGTGCAGCCGATGGTGGATAACGGCAGCGATGAGTCCACCAACCGCCTGGGTGAGCAAGATCGAGGGCACGACCACGAGCGGGTCGTAGCCGGCAATGATGAGCACCGGAGAGAGAATGGTCCCGTAGAGCATCCCCAAGGATGAATCGAGGAGTTCGCCGACGAAACCGCCCACAATCAGCAAGATCACGCTCGCGTCCACCGCGTCACGCTCCTTGGCTGCCAGGGGCCGAAACGCTGATGAGACGGCCCCGCTTTCGATCTAGATGCGCTCAGCTTCGAATGCCTATTCCCGGAGAATGCCCCTTCTTTCCAGCCACATGAGAACCTGGGCTGTTAATGCCTCAACATCCTCTCGATCGGTCTCCAAGACGATGTCAGGAGTCTCGGGTTCTTCGTAAGGCGATGAGATCCCGGTGAACTCCTCGATCTCGCCGGCCAACGCTTTCTTGTAGAGGCCCTTGGGATCGCGCTGCTTGCATACCTCGAGGCTGCACTTGGTGTAGATCTCGAAGAATCGCCCCCCCGGAATCAAGGACCGCACCTGCGCCCGGTCTCTCCTGAACGGAGAGATGAAGGCACAGAGGACGATGTCGCCGGATTCGAAGAAGAGCTTGGCCGCCTCTCCCACACGCCGGATGTTCTCCGACCGATCCTCTCCGGAGAATCCAAGGTCGCCGCAGAGCCCGTGCCGAAGGGTGTCGCCGTCCAGGAGCATGGTGTGGCATCCTGCATCGAAGAGCCGTTGCTCCAGATGCCGCGCAAGGGTGGATTTGCCGGATCCCGAATACCCGGTGAACCAGAGGACGGCTGCCTTGTGACCGTTGCGGGCCTCTCGGTTCTCCCTTGGGATGTTCCAGCCGGTCCAGACGGTATGTGGGGACGCCCCTTGCGCCGCTGCACCTTCGGGCGTACCCACCACATCAGCGACCGTTCTTGCGGGACCCCGAATCATCCCCCCCGCGACGGTATTGCTCGTATGCGGATCGATCAAGATAAAACTGCCGGTCCTGTGGTTGCTTCTGTAGCTGTCGAAGAAGACCGGACGGGCTGTCCGGAGCTCGACACGGGCAATGTCATTGAGCATGAGCTGGTCCACGGGCTCTCGGTGCAACGTGTTCACATCGATCCGGTAGAGGATGTGAGGCATCACCGCTCGTACGGTTCGGGTCGTGTGTTTGAGCAGGTACTCGGTTCCGTCCGATGCAGCCTCCTCGTCCATCCAGCAGACGATCGCCTCGAGATGGTCCCCCACTTGGGGAAGGTTGTGTTTGCGAACGATCATGTCCCCTCGGCTCACGTCCAATTCATCCTCCAGGGCGATCACCACGGATTGCGGCGCAAACGCCTCCCCCAGATCCTCGTCGTAAGTGACAATGGAGGCTACCTTCGACGCGTATCCGGAAGGGAGCACCACAACGTCTTGGCCGACTCTGACAGTGCCCGAGGCAATCCTGCCGGCGTATCCTCGGAAGTCCAAATGGGGGCGAATGACGTTCTGCACAGGAAAGCGGAAGTCAAGCAGATTCCTGTCCGCGGTCACATGCACGGTTTCTAGTACGTGCAAGAGCGTGGCGCCGTCGTACCACGGCATGTTCACGCTCTTCGTCGTGACGTTATCGCCTCTGAGCGCCGACACCGGGATGAAGCGAATGTCGTGAATGTCCAGCTTGTTGGAGAAATCCTCATACACCTCGACGATCTCCCCATAGACGTCTTCGGAATAGCCCACCAGATCCATCTTGTTGATGGCCACAATCAGGTGCGGAATCCCTAGCAGAGACAGGATAATGCCATGTCGTTTGGATTGGGTCAGTACCCCGTTTCGCGCGTCGATGAGGATCACGGCCAGGTCTGCGTTGGAGGCCCCGGTGACCGTGTTGCGCGTGTACTGAACGTGGCCAGGCGTGTCGGCAATGATGAATTTGCGATGCGCGGTCTCGAAGTAGCGGTAGGCGACATCG
>Ga0272441_10002977_pt1 | contig 33292 bp, 44 predicted proteins | sample SSMProp6N_FD_193582 | JGI IMG/M metagenome (GOLD analysis project Ga0272441, IMG submission 193582) | Marine sediment archaeal communities from Little Sippewissett salt marsh, Falmouth, MA, United States - SSM-Prop-6N | ecosystem: Environmental > Aquatic > Marine > Wetlands > Sediment ... | reverse complement strand
CCGATCCATCGAAAAACACCTTTGGCACTTCATCGTTGTAGTCAAGACCAGAGGCATCCCGCGTGAACCCAATCCCGCAATATCCCTTTTCGTTCATCTTTATACGCGCGCGGAATGCGCCGGGGTTAGTGGTCGAAACTAATGCGGTGCGGACACCGTTGGCGTCCCATCCGCCCGCGCCCTTGAACTTGATAACGCCACTATCAACAGTAACGTTTGTTCCGCTGTCCACTTCAGTAAGGTGGCCGAAATCAGTAAAGTTGTCATCCTGCCACGACTGCTGGAGCTTCAGCCGACACGTGCGACCACCAGAGCCGGGAACATGCTCCAGCTTATCGGAGTCAGAAAGGGTCAGAACGTCCTTGAACCAGCGCGTGCCCATCTACCTCTCCTCGGGAGCGGCCGCCGGGTTGAATTCGCCAGTGGTCGGCGGGTCGCCGATAGCGTCTCTGCGGCGGATTGCCTCAGTACGCACGCGGTCGCGCTCGACAATCATCTCGGCCGCTACTGACTTAGACACCCCCAACGCTTCTAAGTCCGCGCTTGTGACTGTTGGGGCTGTGGCGTAGCCGCCGATTATCTCAGCCTTGAAGCCAGACCCGCCAAGCACGCGATTAGAGCTATCGGTGCGCCAGTCGTCCAGAACATCCTGCGGGTCCTGCTGCGAGGGGCCAGACTCGTCCGCTATGTCGATGGCTTCCAGCAGCGCGTCACAGTAGGCCCGCAGCTTGCGGATTTTGTCGGGGTCCATCAGAGCCACCCATTTTTTTTGAGCCAGTAAATGCCGCCCAGAATCATCAAGAAGATGATCGGCGAGCCCAGGACCGGGAAGGCGATCTTGGCCCAGAGCGGCAAGTGCCGCTGGAGGGGCCGGTGCTCCAGCTCCGAGAAGCGCTTGTTAATGGCCTCCCGCGCCTCCCGGCACCTGACCACCACGCCCTCCGAGTGACCCTGCACCGCATGGAGCTGGGTCATCATGTAGACATTCACGGTCGGTTGGTCCTGGGAGCAGGCGCGAAAGAGCATCTGCGTTTCGGGCGGGAGAGCCGAGAAGCCGGGAATCTCGTCCAGCCTCGGAGGATCCCCTACGGGATCGAGGGGCTTGGTGTCATGGACGTTTTCCGGCATCGTCGGCCTTCCTATCTATGTCCGCACCGATTGACATCTCACGATTCCTCCCTGCTCAGCGCTTCGGCCAGCCACTCCTGCAGCACCTCGCCGACGTCGCTCTCGTCGCCGGGCCTGGGCGCGTAGGGCCACTCCCGGAACTTTGAGCGATAGATCTCGCCGAACCCGCGCGCCTTGGGCTCGCTGGCCGGGTTGAGGTGCCCGACGGTTATCGAGGTGCCCGCCTGGTGCAGCTCGGCGCCCATATCGGCACTCGAGGGCGCGCCGTCGATCGGCGCACTCTGGCCCAGGAGGTCGCCGGTCAGGATCCCCCAGAGCTTGCCGGAGAGCTCACCGTTGCGGGACAGCCAGCGCAGATATCTGGCCGAGTACACCTGCACCGGTCGGCGGACGATCCGCTCCCAGAGCTGCAGCAGCATGTAGAACCCGGCCCGCTCGAGGCCCGGCGAGGGATCGCCGACGCGATCGGCAGCGCGGCGCAGCCGCACCGCGAACCGAGCACCGTCGACCGAAACAGTCACCCGCACTAGACTATCCTCGCCCTCAAGCTGCCAGGCTTGCGCGTTGTGTCCTCGTCGCTCTCGCCGTCGCCGTCGGTGTCCTTTTCCAGCGGCGGCATTGACTGCAGCGCCCGCTGCTCCATCGCCAGATACTTGCGGGCCTTTTCGTCCCAGAGGTCCTCCTTGGCCCGGCTGGCGCCGCCGCAAATGATCGCCAGGACGCGCGCGACGCACAGGTCGCGCAGGTCGCGCTTCGATCGCGCGTGCAGCTCGCTGTCGTCCCAGTCCTCATCAGACTCGATCCGCTTGATATAGTCCTGGTAATGGAGGTGCGCCTCGGCGTGCCAGCGGTTGAAGGTCCGCACCTGGAAGGGCAGCGAGGACTGGCTGGCCGCGATCGGGCGGTCGAGGTTGAGCTCGTCGCCGCCGGCCGAGACCGAGGCGATGCGATAAAGGCCCTGGTACCCGCCGGAGAGGATCTCGAGGAAGTGCGTGCAGTCGACGTCCTCGCTGTCCTTGCCTACGCCGGCGACAGTGAAACCCGCGGCCACCGTCGCGCTCGTGACGACCTTGCCGGTCGCGTCGGTCGCGCCGTCGGTACCCGAGACCAGCACCTCCTCGCCGGCCGGCAGGGCATTAAAAATGCCGGGCTCGCGCAGGTAGAGGTCGCCGTCGTCGGACCAGATCTGATCAGTTGCCATTGCTGAGCTCCTCCCGGCAGTACGTCTCGACCAGGGCGATCCCGATCCGGCCCATATCATCCGGATCCGGAGACTGGATCACCCGGGCCAGCGGGTAGTGCGAGGCCATCGCCGCCCCGTCGGTCGGCCCGAACAGCCCGACCGACGGCGTCGACAGTGCCGCCGCCAGGTGGAAGCAGGCGCTATCGGGTGCGACGACCAGGTCGGCGGCCGCGACGTGCGCGGCCATCTCCTGGACCGAGCCGAGCACCGCATCCATCCGCGTATACCCGCGCGCCGGGCCAGGCCAGTCGACGAGCTCGCGGTGCGCGTAGACCACTTTTGCGCCGGCATCCTGCAGCCGGCAGACCAGGGCCAGCCAGTTGTCGAGCGGCCAGTCCTTGCCGGCCAGCGCGCTCTTGGGCTGTATCAGCACCAGCGGGCGGCGGTCGACCTCGACGTCCTCGACGTCCAGGCGCGGCGTCGCCGGCCGGCAGCCGGCCAGCTCGCAGAGAACCTCTACTGCGCAGTACTTGTCCTTGGTCTGCGCGCCGGCCTGCTGGAGCGCGGCCATGCAATCCAGCAGCAGGCCCCAGCCCTCGGGGATCTCGCGGCCGGTGATTACGCGCGCGGCCAGGCCCGCGAACATGAACGCGCAGCCCGCCGGGCAGCGGACCCACACCGAATGATCGCGGCCCTCGCCGGGCGAGGCCAGCCACTCGACCGCCGGCAGCGCGGCGACGCAGTCGCCGATCCCGCACTCGCCCAGGTCGACAAGGGTAGGCCCGCCAGGCCGGCCCGTGCGGCGCTGGTCGACCAGGTACGCGCCCTGCTCGTACACCTCCGGCAACATGCTACGCCGCACGGTAAGGCGCACCCCGTGCCGGTTGATCACGTCGACGCCCCAGTCCATTTACAGGCCCTCCACAAGGCGGACCAGGCGGGCAACCCACCTCTCAGAGGACCACTGCTGCCGCACGAGCTTGCGGCCGGCCAGGGCGATCTGCTCGCGCTCGCTGCCGTGCGCGAGCCAGTAGGTGGCCTTTTCGCGCAGCTCATCGAGGTTGTGCCACACATCCAGGTGCACCCCGGGCGTGAAGTGCTCGAGGATCCCCTTGGCCGCGTCGGCCAGCAGGAATCCGCCAGTGGCCATCACGTCGCTCACCCGCTGGTTGAGGTACCCGCTGGCGTCCGGCCGGACGTGGCTGCCGATCGAGATCCTGGCGGACCCGTAGACCGGCAGCATCTGGGCATAGGTGACGTCTCCGCGGTAGCAATTGACGAGCTCGGGCGCGCCGTACTGCCGAGTGCCCCAACCGCGGGAGCCCTCCCAGCGGCCCCAGATCCCTAACCGGCCCAGCGGCGCCACGGCCCGGGCGATCTCGCGACGCTCCGCCAGTATGTGCGGATAGTCGTCGCGGGTGTAACAGTTGTGCGCGTCGACGCAGATATCGTCCTCAAGCTCCGGGTCGAGAACTACATCGTGCAAACCGATGTCTACCGGCGGGTAGGTGAGCTCGGCGGCCTGGCCGCGGACCCGGGCCTCCTCGACTGCCTGCGTGCTGCAGCTGAGGACGATGTCCGCCGCCAGGCGGTGCGGGTTGTTTTCGGTATCGAGCAGATACGGGTCGTCGATCGTCCACCAGGCCCGCGCGACCTTGCCCTTGACCTGATCGCGCTTCAGGAAGTCGGCCGGCAGGTCTCCCTTCACGTTCCAAAGCAGCAGGCAATCCCAACCAGAGGCCAGGACATCGGTCACAGCCTGGGCCGCAGCCTCGAGGCCCCCCGCCTTGCGGATCCGGCGCGTCGGCACGTAGGCGGCCAGGTGCTCGCTGCGCTCGAGCTCCCGGACGATGATCCCCAGGCTTTCGACCGCGCAGTTACCGCCGGCTACCAGGATTTTCACCGCACCGCCTCCTGCGCGATCGCCGACAGCGCCGATCGCGCGGTGCTGGTCGTCTCGCAGCTGAGCGCGGCCGCGTAATGCCGCGCGTATCCCGGATCACTGAACTCCGCCAGGCAGGCCTCGAGACACTTGGCGAGCTCGCCGGGATCTGTTGGATCCGCAGCGGTCCGGATCGGATAGACCTCGCCGTCGCCCCACAACGCGGGAACCAGCGTACTACCGGCGACCGGCAGACCTGCCGCCAGCAGCTCGGCGGCGCCGAAGCAGAATGTCTCGGTGAGTGACGCACAGATCCCGGCGTGGCACTGCGCCAGGTTGGCCGGCGTGGGCTCGAGCTGGATCGTCTCCAGGCCGATCGCCTCGCAGTACTCGACGAGCTGGCCGCGCTTCGCCAGCGAGGGCGAGAGCGCCAGGCGCGCTCCGAACCGGCGCACCGCCTCGGCCGCGGCCCAGAGATTTTTGCCGGGCCTGGCCGGGCCGACAATCGCCACGGTCCGGACCTTGAACCTGGCAGGATCCGGCACCAGCGGGCGCACCGCCGGCCGGAACGGGTTGGGCAAGTGCACAACGCCCTCGAGGTCGGGCATGTGCTCGCTGGTCACCAGCAGGCGCCAGAGGTGGCCGCTTTTGAGCAGGTGCAGCGCCTCGAGGAATCGCTGCTGCTCCTCGGGACTGGTGTCCATCTGCGCCAGGTGGCTGCACCACCAGGTCGCGACCCGCACGCCCTTCTCGAGGCAGCTGCGGAGCACGCCCTGCTCGACGCTGCCGACCATGACGACCAGGTCGGACCCGGCGAGGCTGTCGCCGGCCCGGCCGAGCTGGGCGCCGGTGCAGGCGGCCAGCTGGCGGGCGGCCTCGCGGCTGCCAGGCCCGCCGCCCAGGACCAGGCGCACGCGCCGGCAGGCCGCCAGCTCGAGCGCCAGGCGCGCCACCCGGCCGGTCTCGTTGACGCACCAGCTGGGATCCGGCTCGGGCTTGAGCTTGAGGACCTGCGCGAAAGCGTCCGCCCACTCGTCGAGCGGCGCGCCCTTGGGGACGACCAGGCCGCCGCCGTTGCCCACAAACATCGGCAAGTGCCCGGCGTCACTGACCAGCAGCGGCACGCCAACCGCCCGCGCCTCCGCCGCACTGCGGCAGAAACTCTCGGCGGTCTGCGTGCCGACAAAGACAGCCTTGCAGCGCGCCAGGCACGCCGGCATATCGTCGAGCCACTCGAGCGTCGAGACGTTCTCGGGCAGGTCGGCCGGCAGGTCGCGCGGTGCCAGAATTAGGAACTTCTCCCGCGGAAAGCGTTTGGCCAGCGCCAGGAAGATCTCCGCGCCCTTGGCCTTCTGTCCGCTGGGCAGCAGGACAACCTTTTTCCCGCGGTACTTGGCGCGCCGCTTCGCCGCGGCGGTAAATAGCGCGGCGTCGATCGTCGGGCGGCAGATCACATCGGGCGGCCGGCCCAGCGCGCTTTGCACCACTTCGGCCGAAAAGCTGCTGTTGGCCATCACGCCGGCGGCGCCGGCCAGGACCCGGAGGCCGTGCTCGTAGATCTCCGACCGGTCGGCGAGCCGCGGGAGGTGCTCGCACTCCTCCGGCGAGCAGGTCGGCAGGATGTTGCGCCAGAACTGCACCAGGGCCAGCACCGGGATCCCCAGCTTGCCGGCGACCGGCGTCAAGGTCTCGAGCGCCTCGGCGCCACTGACCGCGACGTCCGGATCCAGCTCTCGCAGCAGGTCCTCGAGCGGCCCGTCGGGCTGCGGGAGGTGCCGCAGGCTCTTGAGGCACGCGAGCGAGACGTCGCCAGGATCCGCGACGACCGCCAGGTGCACGTCAAAGCCGGCCACGGCACAGCCGGCCAGGATAGCGGCCTTGGACATCTCGCCGCCGCCGCCCTGGGCGTCGATGCGCTCCAGGAAGGCCAGCAGGACCGGCCGCTCGCGGCGAGGTCGGCGGACGACCCTGGGCTCCGGCAGCCCGGCGACCGCCGCGGACACGGCAGCGCCGAGGGGAGACTCGCCGGCGGGTTCCTGCTCTACACGGCGGAACCCCTCGGCGAGCTTCTCCTCGGCAATGTAGGCCGGAAAGCACACTTCCCGGCCCGCCGAGTTGATCATGTAGACTGGACTGCGGTCTCTCTTGGCCATGTGGTCCCTCCCCAGGGCTTGGGAGGGGGCCAGGCCCTGGGGAGAACCTGGACCCCCTCCGAGCACGGTCGACAACCTCCGGCGGGTCACGCCACCGGCGCTGTCGGCCGGGACTGCTTACGCCGCGGCCGAGCGCTTGACCTCGATCACCCCGTCGCTCCGCAGGACCTTGGTCCCGTAGAGGATCTCGTAGGTGATCTGGCTGGCGCCCTTGTTGTGGTTATAGCTGCGGGTTACCAGCACCGAGAACCCGGTCGGGTTCCCCTCGTCGTCGGCGATGGACGCGATCGCGGCCATCACGTTGGGCTCGTCCGGCAGCTCCGGCAGTACCGGAGCGTAGACCAGGCAATCGTACTGCCAGGCCAGGTTGCTGTACCGGTTGGCCGAGGAGACCTCGGTCGAGTAGACCCGCGGATCCTTGACGACGTTGAACCCGAACACCTCACCGACCACGCCCTTCCGGAGCGCCTGCGTGTCGTTGCCGATCTTGGCGGCCTCGGTGAACTCGGAAATTGCCAGCACGTCCGGATATACCGCGGTGTGCAGGCAGACGAAGCGGTTATCCTCCGAGACCTCGGCGTTGTCCATCGCGGTCATCAGCGACTGGAAGTCCGCCTTGGCGAGGGCACCGTTGTCGAACGCACCGACCGAGCTGCCCGCGTTGGCATACTCGGCGAGGATGTCGGTGTCGGCCTTCTTGGCCAGGGCGATTCCGGCCTCCGCGCCAAACTGCTTCACGAGCTGCAGCTTGGAGAAGGTCTTGCTCTTGTTGCTGAGCCGGAATGACACTTCCTTGTGCTTGTTCACCGAGATCTGCACCTGCGTCGAGCTCGGCCGCTGGAAGGTGTAGTCATTGCCGTCGGTCTTGTCCTGGGCGGTGAAGCTACCCGGGACAAAGACGTTGATGGTATCGCCCTTCTCGCGGGTGGCTTCCGGATCCAGGTCCGAGGCCTTCTTGCAGAGCTCGAGGGCCTTGAGGTTCTCGGTGAGACTGAGCAGGGCTTCCATCGCGAGGATCTCGATGATGCCGTCACTTACGTCGGTTGCTCTGATTACGCCTGTCGCCATGATTCTTCCCTCTGGTGACCCTGCCTGGTGCGCCCGCGCGTGCTTTGCAGTCCCGGCGCGCTACTTGCCTGTATCCGCCTTCTTCCTCTGGGCAGCCTCGAAAACCTGCCCGCGGTTCTCCCGGTACTTGTCCAGGTCGACCGGCTTGCCGCTTTTGAGGGCAAACCCGTCCGGCGCGCCCTTGCCTCCCGGGTCGTCGTCCGGACCTGCCGCCGGAGGATCGCCGGCAAATGTCGGGTGCTTCTTGACGATTTCCGCGAAAGCACCCCGCTCCTCGCCGGGCTTGACGTCGCCGGGTAACAGCTTGACCGCTGCCTCGATCTCGTCGGACTTGACACCCGCAGCCAGGGCAGCTCTCTCGAGAGTGAGCTGCCGGACCTTCTCGTCGCCTTCTGCCTTCACCTTGGCGAGCTCCTCCTTGTGCTGCGCGGCGAGCTTCTCCTCGGCGGCCTTTTCGGCGGCGTTCTGGCCGGACTTGCGGAGCTGGTCCAACTCTCCCGTCAAGTCGTCCTCGTGCTTGCGGCGCTGCGCGTTCTCGCTGTTGAGCTTCGCTACCGTTTTTTTCAATTCGGACACGTCGCCCTCGAGCCTATCGTGCGCCGCTTGCGCCTCCTCCAGCTTCTCGAACTTAGGCACTGCCTATCTCCTTTCCCCCAGTGGAGGCGAGACCACCCCCGTCCGGATCCTGACCCTCACGCGGCGAGGGGCCAACCCCGGAGGGCCTCTCGCCCTCCGATCGCGACTCTACGGGAGTCGCGAGCTCGTAGAGAAACACGTTGCGCCGGTACCAGTCGGGGACGTCGTCGCATCCGAGCTCCGGCGCGATCGTAGAGCTGCTCGCCCATCATGCCACCAACCGGATCCCATTCTCGGATCGCCCGAATAGCTCCCGGCGCTCGCTGTCCGGCATTTTCCGGATATCCCGAAGCGAAAACACCGGGAGAGACTCGTCGGCATCGTGCTCGCGAGCAACCTGCGTATTAAAGGCGCCGGTGCGACCGTAGTCGCCCTCCTGCTGGTCGAGCCAGGCCGGCTTGACCGGTTGCCACAAATGGCGACATTTGGGATGGAAGCCGCGGCCAGCGTGCTCTCCCGCCCCCCAGCGGTCGCCCATAACGAGTTTCCAGTCTTCGGCGGGGAGCACGCGCCCGACGAAACTGCGGCAGACCTTCGAGGTCTTGGGAGTCACCGGTCCGACCATCCGGTAATGCACCAGGCCGGCGCGCTGCGCCTTCTGGTGTACCGCCTGCCTATAGACGCGCATCGTCTCGGTCCTGGCGATCACCTCGGCCCGCGCTGCCGGCGACAAGTTGCTCACCGGATCCAGGAGCCGCGACTCGACCAGCTCGTCGGCCATCTGCTTGGCACTCTGGCCGGCGGTGACCATCCGGGTCGTCTCCCGCTGGACCAGCTCGGCCGTCTCGCGGCCGAACCTGGTGAAGTATGTATCAAGCGCCTGGACCGCGGCCGCCAGGGCGTCGCGGTCGACCGGCACCGCCTGGACGCCGGCCAGGGCCAGCAGCGGCGCGGAGGTGCGCTCCGCCGCGCGGATCGCGGCCACGATCTCGCCGAAGGCCCAGCTCTGCGTATTGCCTGCGCCGGCCAACTGCCAGGCCATCTGTCTCGCGGTGCGGTGCAGCTCGGCGCGCAGCGCGGTGAGCTCCGCCGGCGTCGGGGATCCCAGCGCCACGCTCCGAGCCTGCTGGAGCATGACCTCGGCATGGCTGCGCACTATCGCCTGCGCCTGGACGCCGCCGGCCTGCAGGCTAGCGGCCTCGCGGGCCATCATTTCGGCGAGCTCGTCGAGCTGCTGCTCGTTGCTCAAGCTACACCGTCCTCACCGGGCTCGAGTATCGGCTGCGGGTTCTGCACCTCGCCCTCCCCGGGTGTCCCGCCCTCATTAAGGGCGCCGAGAATCGCGTCGGCCGTCTGCCTGGCCGCCGGAGTCGCCGGCGCAGCCGCCAGCGAGGACTCGACGCCGGCCGCGGCGTGCTCTCGGTTGTAAGCCAGGTTCGCGGCGTGCCGCGCCTTGGCCTCCTCCTCGGTGAGATCCGGGTCCTTGCGCATCAGCAGCTGCGGCACTGTCGCCTGGCCGGTCGCCAGCTCGTGCGTCTCGACCTGGACCTCCTCGGACGCCGCCAGCACGCGCGCGGGCTCGCGGTAGTTGATCCGGATCTCCGGCATGTCGGTCGGCAGCGGCTTATTGAGCCGGCCGGCCTTGACGATGCGGGCCATTGCCGCGAGCTGGCGCTCCTCGGCCAGCGCGGTCGGGCGGTTGCGCTTGCGCTCGTCACGGATATCGGTCTGCTTGGCGGTGATGGCCAGGCCGCTCTCGCGGTTGATGCCCAGGCGATAGGTCCCGGCCGGGACATCGTTGGCCATGCACAGCACATCAAGCAGATTGTTGATCACCTCCATTACGCCTTTGGCGTCGCTGGCCGGTTCAAGGATCTTGAGGTCGACGTCGCCCTCGAGGCTCGGGTCCTCGTAGATCGTGACGATCGTGTCCGGCCCCAGCTCGGGCTGCCAGTTTTCGGGCGCGTTCTTGGCGACCAGCTGCCCGTGACTCTGGCACTTTACCAGCCAGAGCATCGAGCTGAGCATGACGTTTATTTCCTGGTTGTCGTCGACGATGTTATCGCCCTCGCCGCGGCCCCAGAAATTGCGCAGGTAGCTCGGAGAGTGCCGCAGGCATACCAGCGGGATCCGCCGGAAGGGATGATCCTTTTCGTCGACGACCTTGTCCCCCTCGTAGCGCCAGTACTTCTCGGCGCTCCAGGCCTGCGTGACAGTGATACTCTTGCCGTCGCCCGTGACTCCGCCGGAGATCAGGCAGACAGCCAGCGGGATCTCCGGGTCATACGGATCCAGCATCACCTCGACCTGATTGGGCGTATAGGTGCGCAGCACAAAATGCCCTTCCTTGGGCAGCGCAAACAGCCAGGACGACAGCCGCTTCCACCAGGCGCGCTTGGGCGTGACATAGTCCGGGAACGCGAACACGGTACCGCATAGGCGACGCGCCGGCCGGATCTCGCGGAGGCGCTCGCTGATCCCGACCTGCTCCCAGAATTGCCGGACGTCCTGGTCGGCGGTCTCGCGGACCGGATCCTCGGCGTAGAGCGTTTCCTTGAGGTCGATGATGCGGCGCGTGACGTTGAAAGTAAACTTGGGACGCGCGTTAAAGTGACCGGTGTCCTCGTGCGGGTTCTTGGGTATGTGCTTGACCTGGTCGCCCTCGTAGTACTCGAGCCACTTCTTGGCGCTGGAGCGCCGCGCGGACTCGCCGAGGACGTTGGTCTTGATGAACTTGGTGAGATCCTCAGTACTGACTGACACTGGCATCCTCGCGGATGCACGCGGCAGCGGTTCCCCGGGCTGGCTGAGTGTTTTTCGGACTGAAACAGCGTAAGTTGCACGTAAAATCACCGAATCGCGCGGGAATTCCATTTCCGGCGCTTGCCGGTGCGCCGGCCGGTTGCGCAATCGTGTGATAATCCAGCGGATACGTCGGCCAGGTCGTCGGTCTCGCCCCGCCCTGGCGGGTGGCCGATCGAAACCTGGCCGCTCTTGGTCGTCCGCTGCTGCAGGCGGAGCAGCTCGCGGCGCAGGATCGGGTGCTCGGCCGCCTCAAAGTGCCCGCTGCGCATTTGACTCGTCAAGGTTGAGTAAATCGTCTTTTTGTAGCCCTGGCTCCAGGGCTCGACGTCGACCGGGATCCCCCTGGCCCTCGCCGCCTGCGCCAGGACCTCGCCGGCATACTGGTCGATTCGCCACTTGCGCACCCTGTATTGCTTGTGCAGGGCCTCCCAGCGGTCCAGCACCTTCTCGACGCTGATCGCTCCCTTTTTCGGCGGCTCGATCGCCTCGAGGGCGTCGATGCGGGTCGTCTCGCCCTCGGCGTGACCGACCCCGAGGCCGAAGTTGTCCCCCACGAATGCCGGATCCACCCGGCCCCAATAGACCACTCCGGGGATCGGCAGCAGCGGCCCGCGGTCGACTAGCGCGCGGTTGATCTGCTCGACGGTAAATAGGCCCTCGACCTGCTCGGCGAACTCGCTGCCGTACTCCATCGAGAAGCCCAGCGGGTCGCGCTCCTGCTCCTGGCGCATTACATCCCAATTCCAATTGGGGTTGGCGACCCAGCTGGGACAGAGGATAGTGAGCTGCCAGTCGATGCGCTGCTCGGCCTTGCTTACCGCCTCGAAAAACTGCCCTTCCTTGGCCCGAACGCTCGAGATCATAGACACCTGGCTCACTCCCCGGTTGGTCAGGTTGAGCGTCACTGGTTGCAGGTTCCGCATCACCTCCAGATCGCCGCGGGGGGACGAGGTCTCCAGCGAGTACTTCGCGATCTCGTCATATGTCGGGCTCGCGCCCTCGTATCCCAGCACGGCCGTCGAGGTGCAGGGAAAAGCCCGCAGAATTGTGCGGTTCTTAAATACGATCTGATCCCGATTGGTGACCTCTCGACCGTGCCGGACCTTGTAATCGTCCCATACAATCTGGGCGCGGAGCGCCTTTGATTGCTTGAGCTCGCGCAGCGCGGTCGCCACAAACACGTCGCGCGCGATGCCTTGACTGGTCGCCACGATCGGCAGGATACAATGCTCGCTTGCGGGCACGTACTGCGCCGGGTTGTGCTCGATCGCCTCGTAGGCCTTGGCCGCGCGCGTGATTCGCGTCTTGCCGCCCCGCCGGCCGATCGCCAGGACCAGCTGAGTATACCAGCGCGGCCGGTAGGGGATCCCCCTGGGCAAAACAATCTCTTTCCACAAGGGCAGCAGGCGCTCGGGCATCTCCAGGCCGAACTGCGCCCGCAGGATCACCTCCTGGACCGGCCAGGGCCGGAAGTTGAGCAGGCGAGGATCCTCGCAGAACTTGATAACATCCAGGCGGGGAGCCGGGCGAACCATCAGCGCACCCGCCTCTCCCGGAGCCAGGCGGCCAGGATCGCCAGGTAGCCGATCGCGCCCAGCAGGTCGCGGTCGGCGCGCGCGAAGATCTCATCCAGCTCATTGCGCTTTGCGATCGCCGGCTGCACCTCGAGCAGGCCGAGCGCCTCCTCGACCTTCTTGGCGGCCTGGCCGGCAGCGTAACCCGGCCCGAACAGGTCCAGGATCTTCGGCGTGGCCTGCTCCTCGAAACGCCGGCCGCGGCCGTGCCGCTGCTCGCCCTTGCCCTGCAGGACCTGGTCCCGGGCCTCCTGGAGCACCAGCTCGACCGTCCCCTCCATCGTGCTCTTTACGCAAGGTCTCCGACTCACTTGGCATCCTCCTCCTGGTCGTCCGCCGACTGCTCGCCGGCGATCTCCTCGTAATCGGCCTCTTTGGCATTCTCGTCGGGCTTGAATGTGCCGAGCATCTTGCGGGCCTTGGGACTCAAGCCCAGCTGCTCGCTGAGCGCTGCGAGGGCCTTGGTGTACCCGGCCTTGAGCTTGAGCAGCGGGTGTACGTCGTGCAAAACGCAGGGCACCTCGTAGGCCTCGCCGGGCTTCTTGGGCTCCTTGGCCTGCACGCCCTTGTATGTGAGCAGCGGCCCGTCGATCCCGACCGCGCGGTCGATGAGGGCCAGGACCATCGTCGTCTTGACGTACTCGATCACGAGGGGACTATCGGCGTCCTTGATCCAGCTCTCGCGCGTTACCGCCTGGACGACCGCCTCCATCTGCTGGCTCATCACCGGACAGCTCAAGTGCTCGATGTGGTAGCTGTCGCACTCCTCGCCCAGCGGGCACTGCTGGCAGCCGGGCAACATGCCGCTCCGGAGGAATGCGTACACCCCGTGCTTTGTGGCCCCCAGGGCGCACTGCTCGCGGCCGGCCGGCGTCATATCGTGCGTACCGCCCTTGTCCGAGCGCGGCTTGCGGGCGCTCACAGCCGGGCCCCCAGGGCGCGGCCTTCCGGCGCGTTTTTCGCGCGCGTTTTTCCGATCGCTGAAATCTCACGCACAAAAGGCCGGGAGTGCACGCGCGCAGCCAGGCAGCGCTGGGGGTCTGGCCCCAACGTCCGATAATCAACGGTATGTTGCGTTGCATCCAACCCGCAAGCGCCTGCCAGCTGGTTGGATGCGGTATTCGGGCGCGTTATATCGACCGCCCCGAACCACCGAACCACAACCCCTTGTACTAAACCCTTCCCCCACCGACCAACCCCACACGCACACCCAGGCCTCGCCCTCTCCAGGACACCTCCCGACCAACACCAACCCCCGCGAAGCAGGACATCGTCCAGCTTCGCAGGGACTCTCTCTCTAAGAGAGAGAGAAGGCCCACGCGATCGCCGCCCTAGCGCGCGTTTTTCCGGCCGGCGATTCCGCCGGTCAAGCGCGACACGATTCTCCCCTACGTACAGGACCACAGATCTACCCTCCTTATCCGCTCTCGGACTCAGCTGCAGCGCTAGGCCTACTGTCCTGCGGTGTATCCTCGCCGGCGAACAGGCCCGCAGAATCGTCGCCCGGCTTGGCCTCTGGTGCGTTGAGGACCTCGACGATCACCGAGCTCGTCATTCCGCCGGCGACGGCCCTCTTGACCTGGCGCTTGCGGATCATCCCCTGCTGCACCAGCGCCCACATCCAGCGCCCGACCGTGTCATTGTGCACCCCGCCGCATAGCGCGGCCAGGCGGCTGTACCCGCCCTTGTACTCGCCGACGACGTCGCCCTTGGCCCGCCGGCAGCGCCTGGTGAGCTTGAGCAGGACGACGTAGAGCTTGGCCGACTTGCCCGGCAGCCGCCCGTATCCCCCGTGCTCTATCCAGCGCTTGAGCAGATCCCACCAACCGCGGACCGGCCCGGGCTTGCGCTTGCCCTTGACCGACTTGGTACGGTCGGCGGACGACCGCGCAGGCCTCGAGGCCCTGGCCGCGGCCTCTGCCGCTCTCCTGGCCTTGTAGGCCGCGATCTGCTCCTCTGCCTTGCCCATATCAGTCCTCCTCCCCCTGGATCCCCTCCGCCGCGGCCTGGTCGATCAGCTTGTGCCCGTACTGCTGGGCATTGCCGAGCACGAACTTCTGCAACGCCCCGTTGAAGGTCACGCCGACCCGGCCAGGCCTCGATAGCCGGTTCTTGACGAGGACGAGATTGAGCTCGACGATCGACTCAATCTCTCCCGATTTCCAGCGCTGCCACTCGTCCTTGGTGTACTCGAGGTTGAGGCAGCGGTCCGCGGAGTACTCAATATCACCGGTCTCCTTGTAGGCGCCGAGGCCCCGCCCTGGTTGGTACGGGTTGCGCGCGTCGCCGCGGTTATGGCTGGCCAGCAGCAGGATCGGCATCCGCCGGAACTCCTCGCGGATATCCATCATGCCCCGGGCCACCGCATCGATCCGGTCCTTGGCCATTTGGAAATCCTTGTCCGGCTTGAGCAGCTGCAGGTAGTCGACGACCAATAAGCCGGGCTGTTGCTCCCGCACCGCCCTGCGGATCTCCGAGACGCGCAAGTCGGTCGAGAAGGCCACGCGCCGCAGTCGCTCCCCGACCGTTGTCAATGAGTGATGGAAGGCGATTTTGTCGGCCTCGGAAAACGCGCCAGAGAGCACCCTGGCCTGGTCCATCTCGGCCTGCCGGCAGGCGCAGCTGAGATAGAGGTCCGCCGCGGACATCTCGCCCGAGACGTAAAGGACCTGGAGCTCCGGCCGATCATCCAGGCAGGCCTCGACCAGCTGCATCGCAAACGTCGTCTTGCCAACCCCCGGAGGCCCGCCCAGGACGTACATGCCCGGCCAGAACGCTCCCGCCGGCAACAGCTCGAGCAGGGCCTCGAAGCCCGTCGGGTGCATCAGATCCTTACGCCGGCCCTCCAGGAGCTCCTCGAGCTCGGCGTAGGCGTCGCTCATCCGCCGGCGCCCCCCGACGTCGCGATCGCGCTCCAGGTCCTGGACCAGGTCCCGCAGCCCGTCGAGGATCTCAGAGGTTGACACCCCTTCCTCGAAGCTCCTGCGGGCGACGGCGGTCGCCGCCTGGATCGCCCGCCGGCGCAGCGCCCGGTCCCGCACCCGGTCGCAGTACTGCTCGACGTGCGCCGTCGTCGCGACTCCGGACATCAGCTGCGCCAAGTACCAGACCCCGCCGACCTCCTCGAGGTTGCCGGCTTCCTGGAGCCGCACGCGCAGCAGGCCGACGTCGATCGCGGCCCCTTCCAGGTGCATCGCCAGCAGCGCGGAATAGATCTTCTGGTGTGCGCTCCGGTAGAAATCCGGCGGCGCCAGCTGCCGGCAGACCGTCTCCCGGGCCTCGGGCTCGACCAGGCAGCATCCCAGGATCTGGGACTCGAGATCTACATCCTGCGGCGGCAGCTGCTCTACATTCTCCATCGAGTACCGTAGGCCTCTCTATATTGCGCCCGGTTACGGCGCCGCCATACCAGGCGGTACCAGATCCGGTCGACGACGATCAGCACCAGCTGCCAGGGCCAGATCATGCTCCGCCCTTCTCGCGCTCCGGCTCTATGAGCTCCACATCGCCCGGCTCGGCCTGGGCCTCCAGGGCCTTGGCAATCTGCGTCAAAGCCAGGGCAATGCAGATCAGGCTCACCGTCCCGCCCAGCATCAGGAATCAGAAGACCACCTTCGCCGGATGGGCTATCGGTAGCCACCGGCTCGGATCACGCGGGTCACGGATGCCCCCGTGCTCGCAGGCCATGTCGAACAGCAGTTTGGTCAACCGCACATCGTTCAGGCAGTAGTCGGCTACCGCCCCGATGTTCCCCCGCTGCCAGTCCACGGGTGCCATCGCCCCGTGCCCGCTCTTGTTGGTCCCGAAGTTGGCTTCGCAGCAGGCGTCCAGGCTGAACCCCATGTACGCAGGCCCACCCCACTTCGGACCCAGACCCGCCCCCTGCCATACCTGGCTCAGCAGATCGTAGGACCGCTCGTCAGACACCTCCAGGCCGTTGGCCCTGCACAACGGGTTGTCGAACCCCAGGCTGTTGAACCCGACGATGCACCGCCGATTGTTCACCAGCTCCCGGAATACCGCGAAGTTGTCCTTGCAGAAGACGCGGTATCGGTCCTCAACGTAGTCGAATGCGCCGATCAGGCTTATGCCCATGCCCTCGAAGTCCCGCCAGCCATCGCAATACAGGATGTCTGGAAAGCGTTCTTCGCCATTCTTCGCAATCGCCTTCTCGATCTCGCAGTCGTAGATCACAGTGCTATGCATTTCCGATTCCTCTCTCCCGGCGCTTGCTAGAATCCTCCTCGTTGGCAGCTTGCGCAGTTCCTCAATCTCCGCCCTCGCCTCGGCAAGCTTCTTCTCGGCGGCTTCGGTGAGCTTCCGTTCGTCGTGCATATCACGGCAGTAGATTGAGCAGTACCCGTCGATACGGAACTCTTCATTCTTGCACCACGGAGCAGCGCACTTGCGCTCATTGCCCTCTCTGTCTTTCACTTCCCACCCCTCCATTTTCGCCACGCCTCTCGTCGCACGTGCTCCGCGTGCTCCTCGTCCGGCAGCGGCCAGAGCAGTTTCGCAAGGCCGCCAAGACAGCCTAAGATGATGAGCACTCCGCAGGCGTAGAGGATGATCACGAGTCACCGTCCTTCTGTCAGTATCCAGTATGCCACGTGCTGCACGTACTGGCACAGAAGGCGATCGGGTATTCGATAAAGACCACCCCAACCATAGCGAAGGCCGGGTACGAACTCACTAACTGCAGGTGTCCACTCCAAGGTCGGCAAAACAGCGCGGGCCATGAGAGCCGCGTTATCTAGAGTAACGTCGATTTTGATTGTACGCACTTGACTTCTCCACTCTAAAGGTCGCCCACTCTCCAGTCGCCATCCACAAGTGCCTGCCGCAAGCACATCGGTACAGTCCAACTGCCTCCCCGGAAACGATATCTCGAAAGCGAAGGCGTTCAACACGCATCATCGGCCAATGTAAGCCTAGACGACACATCAACCGGCGTAGCATCACTCACCGTCCTTGCGCTCGGCCTTGTACTCAAGTCCCGCCTCTTTTGGGTGTAGCGGCACTGGGCGGCGCTCCCCGTCAAAGAGCACATACACATAAGCACTCGCGCTCGTGATTGTGCCGTGGCGTACCCCGCTTCTAGTTTTCCATGTAACCCTACCGCCTCGTTTGGCAGGAACCCCGTAATACTTCCGAATATAGGCCATGCTCACCCTTCATCCCCGTCCCCGCGCTCGGCAATCGTGGCCTCCAAGGCGGCGCGGGCTCTATCTCCCCGATCCGTGCGCCACACGCTGCCCATTGGAGTCACAGCCCCAGTTGGCAACTTAGCGGCATCTGGAGCTCCCGGCCTGCCGTCCCTGTAGTTGTCCCGGTCTGCATACCACTCCAGCGCCTTCCGGCACTGCGCCAGCTCCTTGACTTCCTGCTGCAGGGAGGCAAGTCCGACTTCTCCACCCCAGTTGTTACGCTCGATGCTCTCGGCTGCAGAGGCGGCCACGGCCGAGACTTGGACGAGCTCTTCATGGCACTGAAGGAAGTCGCCCTCGATGATCGCCTTGGCCGCCTCCCCAAACTCCTCGGCCAGGATCGTCAGCCACCAAGACGGATGATGATCCTGCTGGCCCCACTTCTTGACCTGCCGCTTGCGCTCGGCCTGGACGTTTGCAAGTATGCCGTTCATGCCCGCTTCCTTTCGTAGAAAAGGCACTCCCTGGTCTTGGGGAGCCAACCCTTGCCCTTGCGCCACTCGAACCGCCAGCCCCGATACAACATCCGATGAATGCGGCGATGCACCCCAGATCCCTCCGCTCATTGAGCGACAGCCTGGCCACCACCTACACACCTCCCTCGACCGCCCGCTGGCGGATCTGGCTGATTAACTGACTGACCCGGGTGCCGGCGATCCCCAGGACCTCGCCGGCGGCCTGGCGATCGCCGTCGCACAGGCACAGCACGCATAGCAGCTCGTGCTGCTGCGGAGTCAACCCGCAGCGGAACAGCCGCCGACAGCGCTCGACCGCGCCGGTGTCTCCCTCCTGGACCGCGACGGGATCCGCCCAATGCCCGGCCCGCTCGCGCATCTCCTCGAGGCTGCGCATCGTCGGCCGCGCCTGGCGCCCGCGCCCGGCCGCCTTGCGGATCGCGTCGACGATCCGCCGCTTTGTGATGAGGTAGAGCAGCGTTGGGAATGAGCAGCGCTTATCATAGCGCTCGAGCGCCGCCAGCAGTGCCTCCTGGCCGATCGCCTCGCAGTCGATCGGCGTCGGGTCCGGCGCCAGCGAGGCGGCGATACACTTCGCCAGGTTGCACGAGGCCGCCAGGTACCGGGCGGCCAGCTGCTCCCGCTCAGCCGACCTTGGGCGGCGAGATCGCGAACTGGTAGACGACGAGCTCGGCGGCGAGGGTTTGGTTGCCATTATCATCGCACCTCTCCTGCTGCTTTAGCCTGCCCTCGACGATGTAGATCCGCTGGCCCTTCTCGAGCCTCGCGGCCTCCATCTGCCGCGCCGTCCTCCCCCAGGCTACGCAGTTCATCCAGACCGTTTCCTTGATGTCTCGGCCGCCGGACTTGTACCGATGGTTGAACGCGGCCCGGAAGTAGGCCCGATGGTTGACCTGCCCTCCCTCCTGGCCGCGGCTGGTTGTGATCTGGGGATCAGCCCCCAAATTGCACCATCCGGTGCATCTCATCAGTAGACCTCCTCGGTTCCGCGGATAAGGCCTTGCTCCTGGTCGACGCACCAGGCCCGAGCCGCTCCAAGCAACCACAAGTGTCCGCCATAGCAGCGGCTCCGGGATTCCTCGCCGTCGCGGATGATCACCAGGTAATCAGCCCCGCTCCGGTTCAAAATGCGCGACACCTTGCCGACGAGCTGCTCTGCCGACTCCTCTGGCCTCGCGGGTTCCGGTCGGCGTGACCAGGACATCGGGCACCCTCACCCGATCCCGCGCAAACGCTTGCTATACTTGTCCGCTGTCGCTTTCGGTGCGTTGCGCTGCTCCTCGCAGGCCTTGTACCAGCTTTCGATCTCTGAGAACACGCATACACAAGGGATCACCTTGCTGTTATCGTAGTAACCCAGGAAGCCCTTGCCGGCGCAGGCCCTGCAGTCGGAAGGCGGGCGCCGGTCGATCGGCATCAATTCGCGAGCCGCAACAGCCTCCCCGAAATCCTTGCCAAGAGCCTTCAGCAGTCTCTGCTTCTCATCGTCCCCGTAGATTTCACCCGTCCGCGTATCCATCAGCTGGATCCTCCTCTCTCCGCTGCGCCCGCCCCTTGATCAGCTTGACCCAGACAGCGCGCATCCTGGCCGTCTCCCATTCCGCCAGATCCCGAGGCACCGGGTATCCCATGTTGCGGAATGCGTTGCGCAGCCGGCGCCGGAGCACCCGCTCCGACCGCGGGAACGCATCGGGAGGCAGGTCCAGCGCGCCGGTCTTCACTGTCGCCCGCCGACCTACTTCTTGAGCCTAAGCTTGGCCTTCCTGGCCCTGGGCTTGGGCTTGGGCGGCGCCTTGGCCTTGCCGCCCAGCTCGCGGATCAAGCTGCCGATGCCCTTTGGCGTTGCGTCCCATCCCCGCGTGGCGCGCGATATCGCCCGATAGACGACCAGCGTCTTGATCCGCTTCTCGACGCTCCAATTCTTCGGCCAGCGCCCGCTTTCCAGGTCCGCGGTCTTGAGCTTCAAACGCGCCAGGAAGCGCGCCTCCGGACTCTTCTTTTCCTGGTAGCCCAGGAATGCCTTGCCTATCGCCTTCCAGTCGTTGGGCGTCAACGCTCGATCCAGCGCTGCCGCGCCAACCGCGGGCAGTTGATCCGAGAGCTCCCGGATCTGCGCCTGGCGTTTCTTCTCCCTCTCGGCCTCGCGCTGCCGATTGAGCTCGCCGACCTCGTCCGCGTTCTTGGCTGCCTTGATGTACTTGGCCGGGTCCTTGCACTTGCTCCCAGGACAGTTTTGCGCTCCGCACCCGCCGCGCAAATGCACCCCCCGCCAATCCACTTCCAACCATCGCGAGGCGTGCGAGCATTGCCGGCAGTACTTCGATCGCCCGTTGTACTCGTTGTGCCAGGGCTCCCTGCCCTCCTGGCCAAACTGCTTTGCGCGCAGCTTGGTGTGCTCCGGGTTCCGCGCCTTGTAATCCTGCACCAGTTGGCGGGCCTTCATCGCCCGGCACTCGCCATCGGGACAAAGCGCGACCGTCTTGCAGCTGCTTTTGCGCGCCCGGCACTTAATCGGCGCCGGGCCAAACCCGTTCCAGGACCAGGGACAACCGGACTCCCATCCCGAGACCTTGCACCCCGCGACGACCTTCTCGCACGTTGCGCAGGTGCTCAGCGGGTGCCCCGAACCGAGCTTGGCCTTGAGCTTGGTGAAGTCGGGCAGCCGGAGGTAGACCTTGCGCCGCGTGAGCACTTCCCGGAGCTCGCCTGGCGTCAGCTGCTCGGCGGCGGCCTTCTGGGCGAGCTCAGTCTGCCGGCGCTCGCCGAGCCCGACCAGGGCCTGCGCGTGCGTGATCGTGATCTTGTCGCGCTTGACCAGGTCGAGCACCGGCGCCGGCATCCCCGCCAGGCGGCGCCGATCGTTGACGTAGGTCTTGGACCTGCCGAATTCCTTGCAGAGGTCCTCGACCTTCATCCCGGCGCCGAGCAGCTGCTCGTAGATCTCCCCCTCCTCCAGCGGCGTCAGGTCCTCGCGGCCCAGGTTCTCGCTGGCCTGGATCCGGAGCCGGTCCAGCTCGCTCAGAGCACCCTGGTCCAGGCACGGCACCTTGGCCAGGCCGGCCAGCTTCGCAGCGCGCCAGCGCCGCTCCCCGGCGACGATCTCGAGACTGCCGTTGCCCTTCACCTTCTGCACGATCAACGGCTCGAGCACCCCGTGCGCCTTGATCTGCGCCGCGAGCTGCTCGAGTCGCTCCGGGTCGAAATGCTTTCGGACGTTCTTGCTCCGCAATCGCTTGACATCAACCTGCAGCACTTGAGTCACCAACCTACACCTCCCTGCGGTCCTGCCGGGCCGGCGGCGCCAGGCCGATCTTCTTTCGGCCCTCCCCGATCGGCAGCTCCGCGTATCTGCTCCAGTGCCGGTTGCAGAGGAACGTCCCCAGGACGACTATGCCATCGCCGTCGTCCCTCTGCCGGCACCGCGGCCAGGCGCAGCGCCGTGCCTTCTCAGCCATAAGCCTCCTCCTCCTGCTCGTAGACCTCAGCCTCCCGCTCGTAGTAGCTGGGCGCCCACTGGTTGACCGATTTCTCCCAGCGCAGATTGTCGAGCCGGTTATCGTCGCGGATCTCGTTGATGTGATGCGCGTGGCTCTCGCTCGACGGCGCCGGCCCCACAAAGGCGAGCAGCCTGGCCAGCTCGTCGCGCAGCTCCTGGATCTCCGCGGAGCTCACGAGGCCGCCCCCGCTGCGATCGGCGGACGACCTCGCCGGCCTCGAGGTACTGCTGCAGCCGCGGCCGCAGCGTTGCCGGCAAGCGCCCGATGCGGTCCAACCAATCCAGGACGTCGGCCAGGTGTAGCACCCGGCTGCCCAGCCGGCGCTTGCGCAGGCCGAGCCGGCCGCCGGTCACCCGGTGCTGCCAGACGTGCGAGCGGACCGTTCCCTCGGCGAGCCGCGCCAGCTGCGCGACCTGCCTGGTCGTCAAGGTCTCGGATAGCATCTCTGTCACCAGCTCACCTCCGGACAGCCGCCGACCAACCAGGCGGCCACGAGCGCCAGGGCCACAACCAGGGCCAGGCCCAGGACGCTCCCGGCGACAACCATCGACGCGACGCAGACCTCGCCGGCCAGGTCGCGCGGCGCCTTGACCTGGTGCACGATCGAGGCCTCGACCGCGCGGCAGTGCTGGCACTGCTCACCGAATAGCCGCGCCTCCCTCTCGGTCAGTCGGCCGCCGCACTGCCGGCAGGTCAAGCCCGGCCCTCCGCCACGGCGCGCAGCCGGTCGGCCACGATCATCAAGTGCTGGGCGTCGAGCAGCAGGCGCAGGCGCGCCTCCCCGGTCAGCTTCGCCGGCGCGCCCCGCCTGGGCGCCAGCGAGTCGATCCGCAGCGCCGCCATCCGCAGCAGGTCGCAGGCCCAGGGCAGAATGGTCTCGGCGGTGCCGACCGAGTACTCCGGCGGAGCGTCGCCGCGAGCGTCATGCACAAAGGTCGCCACGGCCTGCAACCTCAAGGCGATATCCGCGACGTCCTGCGGGCTGGTCGTCGTAACCTTTACCTCCGAGTCACGGTAAGCCAGATAGGCCCGATGTAGCTCCTGGAGCTGGACGCCGCCGGGCTGCGGCCGGGCCTGGTCGGCCAGGTCCTCCTCCTCGTTGGTCCCGATCGTGCCGCCGCTCCCTGCCTCTGCCTCTGGATATGGTTGCAGCTGCTGCTGCATCGTAGTCTGGTCCATTTGCTGCCTCCCCAGGTAATGAGGCGAGCCCAGCTCGACGCTGAGCTCGCCCCGGTCAGCCGGGCAGCGCCCAGGCGCGCCGCCAATCGCGCCAGGTGCCCCCGAAACAGATACGCCCCTGCAGGCCGGCGCCGGCCAGCCCAGGAACCCCGTCAACCCCGTGCGGGCCACCGGACCCCGGGAGGCGCCGACCTGCAAGGGCTCCCCAGTCAAGTGCACCGCAACAGTGCGCGGGTGCACCATTTACACCTCGATTTAGTGCGTTATGCCCCGCCAGCGCGCGAAAGCATACCCCAATATCATATACTCGTGTGTAATATATGTTATGTTGCGTTGGCAAGGATGGAAGTGCTGGCTTGTATAGCGCTCGGCCGTCCGATAGGCAGGCGAGCCCGGCAAGGCGTGGCCACCCCTTCCCGCAGCGGGCGAGAGGTGCGCGTTGCGCGCAATTATGGCGACCACGCCCCACCGAGACCGCCCTGCCGTTGCTGTATGCCTTGATCATCTCTTGTCCTCTCGCCCGCTGGGAGTATATTACCGGCGCGACCGATCCCGTCAATCCCTATTTTTGCGAAAATGACAAGCCGCCTTATTGCGCCGGTTACGCAGGGCCCTGGGAGGCGAGGGTCCAGAGTGTCGCGGCGGCCCCCGATCGTCGCTCCTGGGCGACTACAGCGGCGCCAGGAGGCAGCCAGCAGACCGCCCGGGCCATTACGCCGGCGGGTGATTCCTGTAATCGGTTGGCCAGGCCGCGGGCATCGTGTATACTGTTTGCGGCAGGACCTGGGGAGAGGGAATGGACAAGCACCTCGAGGAACAGTGCGAGATCCAGATCGACCTGCAGCGCAAGCTGCTGGTCGAAACGATCCACACCCGCCACACTCTCACCGCGATCCTGTTGGTGCTGGTCGCGCTGGTCGCGATCGTGATCTCAGGGCTGCGAGGCTGCGGCGCGGTCGACGTGCGACCGGACCGGCCGGACTCCTCGCGTATTCGACAAGGAGGCGATCGATGAGACGAGCAGGAATGATACTGGCGGCAGCGCTGGCCGCCGCGGTGCTGATCTGCGCCGCCGGCGCCGGCGAGCAGGCCCGCAAGGTTTCGGTCGAGGCGGTGCGCGTCAAGTGCGCCGACTGCGGCGGCCTGGGTTACCGGACCTGGAAACGCGGCAAGACCACCTCCCGACGCTGGTGCCCGACCTGCCTGGGACACGGTCACCGGTTGACGGTCAAGGGCCAGCCGCTGCCGCAGAAGCCGACCCCGGGATATAACGCCTGGCGACTCGGGCAGCAGCTGGCCCGCACCGAGCTCGAGATCGGGCGCTACCGCAAGCTGCTCAAGAGCGCCGAGGCCCAAGCCGCGGAGCTCCGCGAGCAGATCGCGAAGCTCGAGGAGCAGCAGAAGCAACTCGACGAGGCCACCGCCGAGAAATAGCCCCGCCCTTCCTACCCCACACACGTCAAGAGGCCGGCCCAGGTAGAGGCCGGCCTCTTGCCCATTCACGAATGCCGGACCGCCCGGCACCCGGTTCCCATCATTGCGGTCGGCGGACGACCTACTTGGCCGGCGCCATCGCCTCCATCGTATCGATGCACCACCAACCCGCACCGATCTCGTCTGCTACCCCGGGCACCAGCTGGCCCTTGCCGTCGTATGCCCAGACCTTGACGTTGCGCAGCGGCTCACGCAGCCGGACCGGATCGCCTGGCTTCACAATCACGACGCGCGTGCCGCAGCCTGCGCAGCAGACGCTCGCGAGCAGTAGCAGGAGCAGCGCTGTCTTCGATCGTGTCACTGGTCCACCTCCCCAGGTTGGGCAGCAGGGCCTCGAGGATCGCCCGCACTACCTGCCCGATGATTTCAGCCAGCATCGGCCGGCGGGTCCGGCAGCTTGGCGGCAGCGTCGGCTTCCTTGAGCCGGGTGCGGCTGGTAGTGTAACCCAGCGCCGACAGCACCTTGGCCACCAGTGCCAGGCCGGCGAGGGCGATGCCGCCCCAGATCGCGGCCTTGCTGTCGATCGGGAACTTTTCCACGATCCCCGGCAGCGCAACCAGCAGCGAGCCGACAACGATCGCCGCCTTGGCCAACCAGTCGACCTGCTTGACGACCTGGAATTCCGTTGTGTCCTTTCCTTCTTTTGCCATTGTGACCCTCCTTCCTTGCCCAGCGGGCGCTTGAGTGCGTTACTCGGCTTCAGCCAAGGCAGCCGTGAATGCCTCCTGTAACTCTTGGATCTTCTTGCGGCGTGCTCTGAGCGCCACCAGACGCGGGTCATCGCTCAACGGGTGTTGGCCAGTCTCGGCGGTGATCTCGGCGCGGGTGGCCTTCAGCGCCGCCTGAGTGTCGGCCATCGCCTGCTGTACCCGCTGCTGCGCCTCGCGTTCGGCCCGTATGCGTTCGGCCTCCATGCGCTTGACCTCGTTTGCGCGGTGGACAAACTCGACCGCCGCCGACTCCAAGGCCGCGAACAGGTCGGGATGCAACGCTTCAGCCGGAACGCTCACGGGCGGCAAGGCGGCGATTAGTTCGCCATCGGCATCGTAGTGCCCGAGGGTCAAAGACACGTGACCGGCCAGCCCTATCTTGCGGGGCACTCGTGGCGTGGCTTGTTCGTTTTCCGGTAAGTCTTTCACTCTATCCTCCTATCCTCCGTTACTACAAGTAGGACCAGTCCCCATGCAGGTATGCGGTGTACGTGCCGCTAGTAGCATCAACTTTGTACTCAGCGACCCCATCCACGCACGGGACGACAATGCCTCCGTAGCTATCCAGTGCGCCGGAACCGCCGCTAGATGTGCCCATATCCTTGCGCCAGTACACCGAGGCACCAGAGCCGATCACCTGTAGGATCACCGCTTTGATGTCCTCGTTGCCGAAATCCAAGTCGTGCCATTCCCCATCTACGGTCAGGGCATGGCTGGTGGCGTTCACTGGCGTGAAAAACAAACCGCCGCCGGCTGCAGGCGTCTCCCATGTCATCACGCCACCCGACGTGGACTGTAAAAACTTATCGGAGGCGGGCAGCGCGGAAGGAAGTGTATAGCTGCAATTCCCGGAAAGACCGGGAACCACCACGTTGATATAGTTTCCACCACTGCTTGGCTCATAGAGCCGATAATGCCCACCGTCGGCCGAGAACCCGAGCACCCCGTCGGCAGGGCTGTAGGCGAAGATGCCCGAGTCGCGGAACTGAAGTTGTTTGTCGGTGGCGAGTTGCCCACCAAGCAGTAGCTCTAGAATTCCATCCTTGTTGAACGCGGCGACCTTTTGCGTCCCTCCACTGTCCGATGCGGTGTAGAACTGCAATTCCGCCGGTATGACGCCAGCACTGTCCCAATCTCCTTTGGCTACTGCGCCAACCCAAGCACTCCCGGCAAATCCACCGCCACCATGATAGCCACCAAAAGCAATCCAACCGAGGTTGTCGCCGTTGAGCACCTTGGTCTTGGCACCAATCGTGCCGTTGAAGCGGTACATGAAATGACGCGCATAGTCGTCATCTACGTATTGATAAATACGCTCCCCCAAATATGCGTTACCGCCCGGAGTCCCGCCGCTGAACAGATCGGTGCCGAAGGCCGTTTCGCAGGTCAGGTCCTCCCCGTTGGCGAAGTAGACCTCCAGGTCGGTGCCGTTCCAGCGCAGGCCCACGCCGGGATTGAGTGCGTGATGGTGATCACTGCACAGGATCGCGCGGCGGCTGCCTTGGCTGCCGACGTTGTCCTGTATTGCGGCCATCTCGGTGTATTCGGTTTCCCAAATAACGCCGAGCCGGTCCTCCTCTTCGGTCTGCTCGAGGCCGCTGGGATGCGGCACGGCCGTCCCCGGACCGGCGCCAACCCGCCGGCGGAGCTCGATGATGGTATCGGCCGGCACAAAGTCGGAGCTCGTGCCGACCGCCCCGTCGCCTTCCTTCTGGACGTGCACGGCCGGCGTGCCAGGTTGCGGCGGCGTCTCGCCCTCGGCCGCCGCAGTCCCGCCGCCGGCCGGCATCAGTGCCTGCAGCGCGCGGAGGTCGGCGGTGATCCGCGCCAGCTCCTCCCAGAGGTTCGCCCGCTCGAATGGATCCACAGCTACACCCCCGCCAGGCTCAGCTTGGTCGTCTGCGCCCGGAAGTCCCAGGTCACCTCTGAAATCGACTGGCCGATATCGATCTCGCCGATCGCCCCGCCGAAGTTGATACTCTTGAGCACCGCGCCGGGCGCGTACTCGGTCCGGATGTACTTGAGCGGCACCCGCCCGCGCAGCATCGGCCGGGAGACCTGGTCAAGCCGGCGCAGGCACAAGGTCGCCAGCTCGTCGAGATCGTTTTGGATCACGTCGTCGGCGGCCGCGCCCAGCTCGGTAAAGGTCTGCGAGTTGAGCACCGGCGATCCGCCATCGGTCGGGACCACACACTTCCGGCGCGCCTCGTACCGGTAGCGGGTGCCGGCCGGCAGGTACAACTCGCCGGCAGGCCAGTCGACCAGCGCGGCCTCCTCCTGGCTGTAGGTGAGCCGCTCATCGGCCTCGACGCAGATCGTCACGCGCATATCGTAGGCCGTGCCCGCGTTGTGGCTCAGGACATAGGCCCCCTCGCCGCCGTAGCTCATGCTTTGGCGGACGCTGGTCGGCAGGCGGAACCCGACGCGATCGCGCAGAGGTACCGCCTGGACCTGGCCCGGCAGGCGCTGCCAGGTGCTGCCGCCGTCGGTCGACCGCCACACGATCAGGCGGAGCCCGATCGGGCGGTCGGCGGCCTCCTGCTCGTCGACCGAATAGCTGGCCAGCTCGCCCAGCGCGCGCCGCGGCCCCTCGCGATACTTCGCGGTCGCGCCAAAGAACGCGGACCAGTCCTGCGCATTGGGCGCAACCCAGGTGCAGAACACGTCCGGATATGCGGCCAGCTTCTCGCGCTTCTGGGCGTCGGTGCTTTCGGGCAGCGCCTCCCATTCGGACTCATTCAACGTCGACCAACCAGGCGCCAGCGTCGGCGTCCCGGCGGACGTGTCGAGCGTCACATCGTAAACCTCGCGAGCGCCGACAGCGTGCACCGAGGCATAGGCCTCGGTCCAGTCCCATTCGAGATCCAGGCGCAGCACATCCGGCGCTTTCGGGTCCTGGCTGCCGAGGTCGCCCATCTCGAGCATATACTCGGGCGCGCCGGCCAGGATGGTATTCTGGCTGTAGACCTCGATCCGGGCCTTGTCATCCGCGCCATAGCTGAGATACCAGTCGGCATCCCCGGCGGCAGTGACGACCCGGTCGATCGCCCATCCCAGCGAGTGCCCCAGGCAGTTGAGATCGACGACCCGGCGCTCGTCGCCGGTCACAGGATCCTCGAACAGGTACCCCCAATCGCCGGCGGCGGTGGCCTCCGGCCAGGTCAAGAAGTCCGCGGTACTCTCGAGGGCGGCCTGGGCATCCGCATTGAACAGATCCCGCAGGCAGTTGAGCGCATCGCCACAACGCCAGAACACCGCGCAGTCCAAATCCGGATCGATCTGGCCCGTATCGTATCGGTTATATCCCGGCGTTATGAATGAGGGATCCCGCTTTTCGGTCGCGTCGATATAACGCTGATCCGGGCGGCCGTCGGCGTTGAAGTGCGGCCCGTGATACGGGATAAACACCTCATCGCCGGCAGCCGGCCGGCGCCAGCGGGATCCCCGGCAGCGGATCCTAGCCAGCTCCCTGCGGTAATCGTGGCAGATCGTGACGGCCTCGCTGCGGCCGCGGACTCGATACTTCCAGACACGGCCCAAAAACAGCGTCCTGGGCTTGTCGTCCAGGTAGCCCTGCGCCTGGACCTTGACAAAGGTATGCCGCCGCAGCCCGAACGGGTGCAGGATCCTGCCGGTGTCCCCGCTGGGTACCCGGTCAATCTCGCTGCTGCCGGCCAGGGCCGGATAGAGCGGGCCCGGATCCGCAGGATCGCGCCGCACTGTCAAGTAGCACTCGGAAGGCAGCGCGCCGCGCTTGTGCGTGACTACGGCATCCAGGCCGGGTTGCTCCTCCCAACCGTGCGAGCCGTAGGCGTCGGACCGATCGGACGTATAGACGACCGCCCGAGTACCGCGCGACAATACCGTCACAAGCCGGCCCCTCTCTATGCGTGCGCGATGCCGCTGGCGTTGATGTCGAGCTCGATCTCGTCGGCGTCGTTACCGACGCCCAATACCGTCACGTACTCGCCGGAACCGAGGTCCGACTCGACCGCGATCTTGCCGCTGGTCGCGCTGGCTACGTAGACCTGGCCCTGCGCAACGCTGGCCCCGGCGCCCAGGTTGACATTGCCGGTCTTCTGGTACACGACCTTTTGCCCGGCGTAGGCGTGGCAGACGGCAATGCCGACAACATCGGCCTCGGCCTCGGTGGCCGCGCCGCCGAGCCAGCCCTTTTTGTCCGCGGCCTTCTTGTAGACCGTCTCTCCGGGATCGATCTCCTCGCCGGCGATCAGACTGCCAAAGGTCGCCGCGGATGCCGCCGCCTGTACTTGACTGACCGTAATGCTTAGATTGGCCATTGTCTCCCTCTCCCTCTAGAGCGGTTCGCCGTCGCCGGCGGCGCCCACCGGCACAAAGAATGCCGCGCTGTAGTGCCCGTAATACCCACCGCCGACGGCCGGCCGCAGACCCAGGAACCGGAAGCGCCGCAGGATCACTCCCTCGAGCGGGAAGCCACCGCCCCAGAGGTCCAGCGTGGCCGTTGTATCCTGGGCGGCCCAGCAGCTGCGGAACCATCCGAGGAGCTCCTCGATGTCGCTGGCGTGATGTTTGCCGCTCAGCTGCACCATCGCGCCGCGTGCGCCCATGTCGACAACGTCGACCCCGTCGACCCCCTCGTGCGCGAACTGGCGCAGCTCGCGCACAAACTCGATGCCGCCGACGACGGCGGCGGTGCCGAAGCTGAGCTTGCCCCAAGTGTGACCGGCCGCCATCTAAAACCCCGTTTCCAGCTTGGCCCGCTCGCGCTCGGCATCCGCGGCGCCGGCGCGCTGGGCGTCCCGCAACTCCTGGAGATCCTCCTTGCCGCCGGCCAGGGCCTCCGGCGTGATCACGCCCATCCAGAGGGCAATGCGATCCATGAAACCGAGCACCGCCTTGTGCGTCTCGCCATAGCCGCGCTCATCGTACATTTGTTCCTGGCCGCCGAGTGCGATCGCCTCCTCCTTGTTGAACCGCTTTTCCTCCCGGAGATCCCGCTGGACCTCCTGCCGGTTGAGGATCCGGTTGGCGACGTAGTCCGAATTCTTATTGGCCAGCGCCAGCTTGCGGCCAACGATATCACGATCGGAGCCAGTGGCCCGCTCGAATTCGCCGACCCGCCGGGTCACGCCCGCGATATCGGTCAACAGCGGAGCCAGGCGCGCGCCGCTCTCGCCCATCAGCTCGTCGAGATCCGCGGTGCTTAGCTTCATCTTGGCGACTTGCTGCATCCTGGCGAGCAGGTCGCCCTTTAGTCCCCGCTGCTCGCCCTTGCCGCCCATCAGGTTGCGCGCCAGCTGCTCGATACCCGTCGCCGCCTGCTCGCCGGTCGCCGTGACTTGCGTCGCCTCGCTGAGCAGGCCGGCCATCCGGCGGTGGCTCAGCCCGCTTTTGAGCCCGACCGACAGCGCCCGCGGCAGGATCATCTCAGCCTCGCCCGGCCCGCTGATCGCCGCCTTCTCCGCGAACTGCGTCGCAATGTTCTGGATTACGTTCGCATCAAAGCCCTCGGTGCCCGGGATCGCGCCCAGCTTGGTGTATAGCGTGCTGAGCTGCGACAGCGTCATCGTCGTCGTCGGCGCCTGCTGCTCGATCTCGGACTGCAGCGCGGCGAGCTGCTGGTTGGTCAGCTTGCCGCCCTTGCTCTGCAGAGTGTAGAGGCCCTGGGACGCCTCCGGGAATTGCCGCTCGCTGCGCTTCGCGAAATCACGCACCCGCTCGCGGAACTTGGGATCCTTGAGGTTGTCCCCCAGGAACAGCGTATCCAGAAAAGCCTTCTGGTTGCGCCGCCAGGTCTCCATGTACTGTTGCTGCTTCGCGTGATAGCGGTCGGCCTCCTTGGAGACCATCGCCATTGCAGCGACCATACTGCCAAGCCCTGCCGTGAAGGCCTGCGCGGATACCAGATCTTTCTGGAAGCTCTGCTCCAGCGTGCGCCCGGCGCTTTCGCCGGCGCTGGCGGTCCTGCGGATCTCGCGGCGCGCCTCCTCGCCGCCCTCGGCCTCGATCTTGAAGTTTAGATCATCAGCCATTGTTGAGATCCTCCTCGCCCTCGGCGTCCAGCAGATCCTCGATCGCCGCGTAACGTCGCGGCGGTCGCAGTGGCCTGGCCAGCGAGTCGCAGGCCTCGAGGTACAAAGCCAGGTCCTCGCCGGCGGCGACGGTCATGCCGGCCGGGTCAGCTCCGCACGATCGGGCCATCGCCGCGTGCCACCTCAGCCACTGCCCGACGCTGTAGGGTCCGCCGGTACTACCCCCCGGAGCGCTGCGTAGACCTTGCCGACCTCGACCAAGTCGCCCCCCGCGGCGCCGGCCGCGGTTTCTTCGCTGGCGCCGGCGGCCTTGCAGACCTCCGCGATAAACTCGCGGAGCTTGGCCAGCTCGTCCACCGTCGCCAGATCTTCCTGGCCGAGGACCTTGAGGCTCCGGTACCAGTCGATGAGCTCCACCAGTCGCGGGTACTTCTCGCCCCAGTCCAGGGCCATCGGCGGCACGCCGATCACCTGGCCGCCGATAGTCACCGCGATCGTCGCGCTCACTTGCTCACCTTTTCGGCCGCTGCCCGGAACTCCTCGCAATCGAGCAGGATCTCGGCGGCGTGCCCGTGCTTGGCCGCCGCGCCGCCGATCAGCTTATAGATCTCCGCCTGCGGCTTGAGCCGGCCGACCATCGTGCCGAACTTCGACCCGGTCGCCTCCCAGTCGAAAAACCGTTCCCCGACCGAGACGGCGCCGGCGATGTTCCGGCGGACAAAGCTGCCGCGCGCGCAGACGCTGCGCAGGCGATCGCCGTCCTTGCCGCCGAGGATCTCGTCGAGCTCCCCGGCCTCCTTGGCCCGCAAGAATAGCCCCTTGGTCGGCCACAACGCGGCCGAAACCGGACGCGCGTCCTGTTTTGCCTCTGGCATCTCTAGCCTCCTTTTCGAGTTGTCGCTGCGCCCGGCTCCCCTGGCCGGGCGCAGTAGTCGCTGATCGTCCGCCGACTTAGGACGGGTAGCCGACCGGACTGGTCGACCCGTCCGAACTGTAGGCGATTCCCGAGATCGAGCTGCTGCCCTTGCCCTTGCGGCTCGACGCCACGCGGCCGACGGTCTCGACGACCTGGTTGGCGATCGTGTGCGCCTTGCTGGTGCCGCCCTGCTTCTCGGTGAACCCGCCGGAGCCGGTGTCCCCTGCGGCCTGGCCGTGCAGCGGGTCGTCGGTGACCACGTTAAAGCGCACGCCACCGGCACCCTTCTCGGCGCCCTGCGCGTATAAGTCATCATCCGAGACGTCGGTCAACGCCGGGACCGAGTCGTCAAATCCGTAGGACTGGATCCCGGTCACGCTGTCGCCGCAGATCGTCGCCGAACTGATCCCCGTGTAGATCTGGTATGCCATCGCTCTCTACCTCCTCTAAGTCGAGATGCGGGCGCCGAGCTCGCGACCGACCTCGTACTCGAATCTCATTTCCACGATCCGCCACGGCGGCGGCAGTATCCCCTGAGTGTTGCGGCACCCGCGGTACTCCCAATCGTAGACCAGATCGCCGCGAGTGATATCGGCGTCGAGCGCCTGGGCGACGAGCTCCGCGTCGCGCGCCAGGTCGCCGAACCCGCTTTTTTGCGCCCGGGCTCCGCGGACCAGGTAGACATACAGCCGGCGCCGGCTGTCGTTATAGGCCTCGGCGCGCGGCTCCTCCTTGACCTGGCCCCACTCAAAGCACAGATACACCGGCTTGCGCGCCGGCAGCGCGGCGATCCCCTCGGGACTCGATAGCCGGTTTTCCTCGCGATCGATAAAGCAGTGCGAGAGCGCCGCGAAGTCCTCGAGGACGTCGGCGACGTTACGCATGACCCGCTCGTCGATCGACCTGGTCGAGCCGCCGATGTACTTGGTGAGCAGCTCGAGTGTCGCCTGGCTCCAGCTGTCCGACAGCTTGCTCTGGGCGAGGAATTGCCAGGTGCCCTCCGCGGTCGGGTAGTTGACCGTCCCGTCGCCGACGACATTGCCCTGCTCGGAGAACTCCTGCGCCCGGCCCACGCGCCGGCTAAAAACGTAGTTAGTGACCCCGTCATCGCCGTCGACCTCGACGCCGGCCGCGCCCAGCGCCGCCGTCGGCGTCGAGGGGATCGCGACGCTGTAGGCCCCGGTAAACTCAGTACCGCCGGCGCCGTATTGCTGGCCGGCTTTGACATCCGCCTCGACCGGCAGAGTCAACGTCCCGGCCTCGCCGGCGACCGTGTCGTCCTCGTGCACGTTGCCGACGTCAGGGAAGTCCGGCGAATAGCTCGGCGTGTAGTCGTCACCGCTGGGACCATACAGGCCACTGCCTGTAAGAACGTCATCCGCATCAGGGAACACCGCATCCCCAATGCCCGTTAGCGGGACCTCGGCCA
>Ga0272441_10002976_pt1 | contig 33313 bp, 27 predicted proteins | sample SSMProp6N_FD_193582 | JGI IMG/M metagenome (GOLD analysis project Ga0272441, IMG submission 193582) | Marine sediment archaeal communities from Little Sippewissett salt marsh, Falmouth, MA, United States - SSM-Prop-6N | ecosystem: Environmental > Aquatic > Marine > Wetlands > Sediment ... | reverse complement strand
ACTCATCAATTATGACTTGCTTACTACCTGCTATACAAAGCTTTTATTTCGTCAAGTTAATTTATATAATTGATACCCTCCCTACCCCGGGCATTACCCGGATTACAAATTGTCATTGATTTTATACAACGTGAAAATAGTATGGGCACCGCTCAGGAGCAGTATATTATGGGCACCTCTAAAAACCAGTAGTTTCATTGATTAAAAAATTATAACTACTGGTTTTATTCCCGATTCATTAAATATTATATGGAATCGGGATGCACACATGGGGACATCATATTGGTAGTTTTTAGAAGGCCCCTTATCGTGAATAATCAATGATTGACCAGGTTCTAACTCAAACAAACCATGACAGAAAAAAAACCCACAAAAAGAAAACTCCAGGCCCAGGCAACAAGGAAGAAAATATATAATGCGGCCATGGACCTGATTACTGAAAAAGGGTATGACAATATTACTGTTGCAGAAATATGCGAACACGCCGGTGTTGCAAAGGGACTCTTCTACTACTACTTTAATTCAAAGAACGACTTTATCATAGAAACATATAAAAATATTGATGAGCTCTACAGGGACACTGTAGTGGCTGGTTTCCGGGATGATTCGACCTGGAATAAAATCCTCAAAACTGTCAGTTTCCAGGCCAGGTACGGCATTAAAGTCGGTCTGGGACAGACAATTGAGGTGTACAAGTCACAGCTTGTGAGCGGGACCGAATACTTTGTATCTGAATCCCGCTACTTTTTTCAGGTAATGAGAGACTATATCAGCGAAGGCCAGCAAAAAGGTGAGATCCGCACAGACATTGAAGCTGATGAAATTGTACGCACTATTCTCTCATTTTCGCGCGGCATTGTTTATGACTGGTGCCTTCATAAGGGCTCCTATGACATTGATACTGTAATGCAGCAGAGGTTCATAATGATCATGAACTGTTTCGCTCCCCTGGCCTGAACATATCCATCACTCCACCCTCCTTTTTATCGTATTCCACAACTGTTCCCTGGCGTAACTGCTGCCCGATAGTAAAGAATCCTTTTTTCTGTGAGAAATTAATATTGACTTTCTATTGCTTTTGATTGACCCTGGTCAATGACCTGGTCAGTGACTAAGGTCAACGGAGCCGGCAAAATCATTCAATATTGATTTTCACGTCCGGGTATTCTGCAGGTACCCGGGAACAGCCGGATTCCATTAACAATTCTCTCACATTCAATCCAAGGAGGTATATATGTCCAGACTGACTGACATGCTTGGAAGTCGCTACCCCATTATTCACGGTCCCATCGGGGCCCTGAACAGCCCTGAACTGGTGGCGGCAGTGTCCGAGGCAGGCGGCTTTGGTATGCTTGCGCTGGGATTTATCAGGTCTGTTGATGAAGTAAAGCGCCTGGTGGATCAGGTCAGGGAACGAACAGATAAACCATTCGGCGCCAACATCATGATAATGAACCCTGAAAACAGAAAGTTTCTCCAGGTCCTGTCTGACGCAGGCATTAAAACCGTTACAACATCTGTGGGTTCGCCCTCTGCTGTCTATCCTGTTATACATGATCTCGGCATGAAGGGCCTCCACGTGCTTCTTGCACTCAAACACGCGATCAAGGCGGAAGAGGCAGGAGCGGACGGCCTGGTAATAGCCGGGGCCGAGGCTGGAGGATTCCGTTCCACAGGACCGGAATCGAGTACCATGGTGCTTGTGCCCATGGTCTGTGACCACGTTAAAATACCGGTTGTGGCTGCGGGCGGAATAGCTGATTCACGCGGATACCGTGCCGCACTCGCTCTCGGTGCAGAGGGAGTACAGGTCGGCACGGGCTTCCTGGTGTGCGCGGAAAGTCCGGCCCACGAAAACCTTAAAAAGGCGATCGTGGATTGTAAAGACGGAGGCACAGCTCTGGTGCCTGTAAAAAATCTCATGATGAGGGCCATACTCACGCCTGAGCTGAAAAGGGACCTTGATGACCCTGACACGGACCTTTCAGGAAGGTTCAATCCTGATACCGCGTACCGCACGTGGGAGAAGGGAGATTTCAGCCAGATGCCCGCAGGCGCGGGTGCCGTAAGCGCACTCATAAATGACATCAAACCGGTCAAAGAGATAATTGAGGAGATGGTATCTCAGTAAAATTTTGATAAAAAGGAGTAAATTATGAAACCATTAGAAGGGATAAGGGTACTGGATCTTACACAGGCATACTCAGGTCCATTCTGCACAATGCAGCTTGCAGACTTTGGAGCTGAGGTTATTAAAATTGAGCAGCCTGAAATTGGAGACATCACACGTGCATGGCTTCCTGTTGTAGACGGCAAGAGCCCCTACTTCACCTGTATAAACAGGGGCAAAAAAAGCATTACTCTTGACCTGAGGACAGAAAAGGGCCAGGAGGTTTTTCTGAAACTCGCGGAAACAGCTGATATAGTTGTAGACAACTACAGAGGCGGGATCAGGGAGAAATACAATATTGACTATGAAAAATTAAAAAAAATAAACCCAAAGATTATTTCCGCGTCTCTGTCCGGTTACGGCAACTGGGGACCGATGAAAAAAATCGGGGCCTTTGCCCAGATGGCTGAGGCGTATGGCGGGCTTATGAATCTCACTGGATTTACGGACCAGTCCCCTGTTAAAAGCGGAAATTCCGCAGGGGACCTCTATGCAGGCATCATGCTTGTTTATGGAATATGCATGGCCCTGTATCACAGAGAAAAGACAGGAGAGGGGCAGAACATTGACATATCAATGATGGACGCGGTTTTTCAGACCCTGGAAGCAGGCATTATAAACACAGGACTTACAGGAAAATCTCCGCAGAGAATGGGGAACCGTCACCCTTCAGGTGGTCCATACAACTGTTTCAAGGCAAAAGACGGCTGGTGTGTTATTGGTACCCCTGTCTGGGCCCAGTGGCACTCTCTTTGCAGGGTCATTGGAAAGGAAGAATGGATTGATGACCCAAAATTTGCAAATCATAAATGCAACAAGCAGAATGAAGATGAAATTGATGCGCAGATAAACGAATGGGTAAAAGACAAAACAAGGCAGGAAATCGAAGAAATCATGGCAGAGAACAAAATCACGTTTGCCCAGGTCCTTGACATCAAAGAAGTCATGGAACATCCGCAGACAAAGGCAAGAGAGATGGTTGTTGAAGTTGATGATCCTTCATTTGGTAAAATCAAGATGCAGGGAGTTCCTGTAAAAATGAGTCTTACACCCGGCTCTGTAGACGCATCCGCGCCCGGACTCGGTCAGCACTCGGAGGAAATTTTTGCAGGCATAGGCCTTTCAGAAAAAGATATCAGAGAGATGAAGGAGAATAAGGTGGTCTGAGCCGTATACACGGTCCGGGGTACGTATACTTCCTGTGCCCCGGGCACATCTCTTCAACCGCCTCAGCCATCCTCCATCATGCGCGCCCTCTCGCGGAAAAGAAAGTGATAGATAAAATCACAGTAGCGGTCCATCTTGATTTTTGCCTTGCCTGATACTGAATAACGCCAGAACCCGTAAAGTTTGGCAAGGTTGATGAGCCGTGCGCTGTAGAGTTTCCAGGTGAAATGCTCGCGCACCCTTTCTATACCCTTTCCTGAAATCCCGTCCCAGAGAGAGGGGTCTTTCAGGCTCGATCGTATAAACTTCTCAAGGCTCGCGGATATGAGATCCGGGCTGCTTGTGTTGAGAAGATATCCGCTGATACCGTACTCTATGATCTCCTGCGGCCCGCCAAAGACCGGTCCGAAGGTAGGCAGGCCCGAAAGCATGGCCTCGAGGATGGTAAGGCCGAATGCCTCGAAAAGCGCTGGCTGCACGAAAATGCCGCGTTTGTCAGCAACCACCCGGTACACCTCACCTGTGTCCAGCTTGTTAATGCTGGGCAGCCAGCGTATGTTTCCCTCGAGCCCGAAGGACTCGATGAGCCCGTACACCCGGCGTATCTCCTCCTGCTCCTCAGCGTCAGACGATTCCTCAATCCTGGTCGTGCCCGCCACAATGATAAGGTTGCACTCCTTTCTCAGCAGGGCGCTCATGCCGAATGCCTCAATGAGCCCGGTAATGTTCTTGATCTTGTCAAGGCGTGCCATGGTAAAGATGGGAATCCGCCCCGGTGATTCGAGCCGTCCCACGATCTCATCCTCCTCTGCAGTGAAGAGGCGCCTTTCCCAGTATTCGGTCCTGCTGTCAATGCGCCTGTCTTTTTCCGTGAAGGGGAAATAGATGTCCTCGTCCACGCCGGGTGGAATAACATTGAACTTGGGAGAGAAGAGATTAATGCCGCTTCTCACCTGGCAGAGCTCCGGCATGGTAAAGAACTGGTAGGCCTCGTACTGCCCCATGGTGTCCCCGGTCCCCGCGATCTCCTGGTAGGTGCTTGTAATGACAAAATCAGACTTGTTCATTGAGAGCATGTCCGCCATGAACTGCAGGGAAAAGTGGTAGTCCTTTTCGTTCCTTTCCCAGTAAAGGTCAGAAAAGAGGTACTTGGTCTTTTCAAGGGCGTGCGCGATAGTGCACTGGATCACGTCCAGTCGGTCTGACAGCAGAGTGGCCACCATGTTCCCGTCAGAATAATTGCCTATAAGCAGGTCCGGCTTCCCGCTGAACTCGCTCAGGAGCAGGGGGACAGCGTCCTCTGCAAAGCGCTCCAGGTAGGGCCACACCCTGAAACGTGATATCCAGTGCTGCAGGGTGCCGTGGTTCCGGTCCCTGAAGGGGATTCGGAGGATCCAGCAGTTTTCAGTATGGTAAATCTTTTCCCGTTCCATGTTGCAGGTGGTGTCACCCGCCTCTGGGATGAGCCGTGTCAGCACCACTATCCTGGGCCTGACCTCCAGGCCGGTGAGCGCGATCGAATCGGTGAGAAAGCGCTCCAGCGCCTTGACCTGGTCAATGATATAGATCACCTGCCCGCCCGTGTCAGGCCGTCCCAGCACATTCTCCTGGCCGAACCAGCCGTGGGGAGAGATGATCGCGATCTTAGAGATAAGGGGCATGGGGACCCTGGATATGAATTCCTCGAGCCCGCTGTCCGTGGGTTCGTTTATGAGATCAATGAAGAGCTGCATGGTCTCAAGGATCCGCCCCACAGTGTTGCCCCATCCAGGTTCAAAACCGGCCCTGCGCATAGCTGACTGCACAGACCTGTAGGGAGCTTTTGGATTTCGGGTACCGAGCCAGTCAACGATCCTGTATAGGGCATCATATAATTCCTGAAAGGTGCCGATCACCTCTCCGTTTACCAGGAGCTGCAGGTGCTCATAGCGGTGGAGCTTGACAAACTCAAAGAGCTTGGTGTTCCACTCCTCGGGCCTGCTGAATATGCTGCTGCTCATGTAGCGGTTCAGGTAGCGGATACCGTTCCCGATCGCCTTCGGGTCCTTGAGCGAGGGGGAATAATCGTAAAAGGGCATGAAATCAATGGGCAGCGCCCTGCCGTCACCCCTCCCGTGCATGAAGGTGGCGTCCTTCAGGTCCTGGTAGGTGTCCAGGTCTATCTCCTCCATGAAGTCACCGTCCTTCCTGAGCAGGTAAAAACGGTAGCGCGCAATTGCATAGCGGTGCATGATGACAATATAGTTCTCCCGTATTATTATCTCCTGCACCTTCTTTATGAAGCTGAAAATCGACGATTCCTCCCTGGCCCTTCCCTGCTTCTCCTTCATGTCGCAGAAGCGGTGATATACCAGTATCAGGTCATTTCTCAGAAGAAATTTTCCCCCGTGTCCGGAAAGCAGGGAAACAAACTCCCTGAAATCCATGAGTTCCTTTTTATTGATGAAGTTGTTAAGGGCGTTTTCCATGTTTGCCTGTGTTCCCCCGGGCCTTTTCGATAATATTGTAGTGTGCCAGCGCCTCTATGATGCCTGCGGCGTTCCTGCCGTCAGCAAAAAAGATCCTGCGGAGGCCCCTGAGCTTTTCAAGCTCCCTCTGGTAGTTCCCAACCACCACGCCCATGGGCTCTCCCCTGAGCATCTCCTCGTCATTGCCGGAATCACCGCAGACCATGATATGATCCAGCGGCACCTCCCACTTGTAGCTGAAATAGCGTATGGCTTTCCCCTTTGAGGCCCTGAAGGGGAGTATGTCAAGGTAGGAATCGGCCGAGTAGATCATGGTATACCTGCACCGGTTCCGGACCAGCCGGTTGTGCACCTCTGCGAGACGGTCCTTGCCCGGCTCCATGTAGTAGCTGATCTTGAAATTACGCTGTTTTTCATCCTCCTGGAGCTCGAGAAAGGGCACGTCAGCCAGAACCCCCATGACCCGTTCCCGGTCCCACTTGTTCGATATGTGCGTGTCCCAGCCCCGGTCGTAAATCAGCGAACTCCCATAGTATATCTCGGTGCCCACAGAGGCGATAACAAGGTCAGGCGCTGGTACCCCGTGCGCTTCCAGGTGTTCCACGGCTGACTCAACAGTCCTGCCCGTTGCAACGCCGAAACCGAGGCAGTCCCGGTTATCGCTGATTATCCGCATCAACTCAGCAAGGTGTTCATTCTCATCACCGATAAGGGTGTGGTCAATGTCAGTGATGATGCAGTAACTGAGGCCGGCGAGCCTCTTGCCTATGGCGTCAGTCTTGAGGGACGCGGAAAAGTCAGACTGCTTCCACGATTTCATGAGCGCGGAAAGCTCCCTGTGATACTTTTTCACGTGCGCCTCCCAGGTATAATATTTGCGCACGTTCACCACGCCGTTCTGGGAATAACGCGTCCAGAGATCGTTTTCAGAGATTATTTTCTTGATCGCGTTGCTTATACCGGCGTTATCTGCGGGGTCTACAAGGACACCGTTTTTACAGTTGCGCAGGATATCGCGTGGACCGCCGTCATTGGTGGCCACGATCGGCACGCCCGCTGCCGAGGCCTCGATCAGGGTGAGGCCGAAAGGCTCGGTAAGGGCCACATTCACAAAGACCCCGTTCCGCTCCGCAGTAAGGCGGTAGAGCTCCGGCACCTGGTATTCAAATTCGTGTTTCTTGGGGATGGCCATTTTCCCGTACAGGTCGTACTTGTCCATCAGAAGCAGCATGTCCGTGAGCACGCCCCGCTCGTTCTCCTCCATGCTGTTTATGTCCTTCCGGATCCCCGCGAATATGGCCAGGTTCGCCATTGCCTGCAGCTCCCGGTCCTCGCCATAGACATGGATCAGGCCCGATATATTTTTCCGCTTGTCCGGCCTGCAGAGTGCCAGTATCAGGGGCCTGTCAGGATAGGTAAAGAAACGGTTCAGCTCTCCAATGACCGTTGCCTGTGCCTGTATCCGTATCTCGTCCCTGGTCCCATCCGCGAGCATATCATAATAATAGGGATAAAACCTCTCAATGTCGAGCCCTGGCGGAATTATACTGTAGCGGGGGGTCTCCCTGTTCAGGTACATGCCGTACTGCTGGTCCCTCTCCTGTTCAGTACTGGTGATTACGAGATCAGCGCTGGTAAGCACCTCCTCTTCAACATTTATACGGTGGCTGATCCGGTATTTCTTTATGATCTCCTCCTCCCTCATGCCGTCACCCAGAAGCTTCTCACGCTTTGAGCGTCCCAGGGAATGACCGGTAAAAACAAAGGGAGTGCCGAAAATATGCGCCAGGTTCATGGCAACATAGCCCGCGTCCGCGTAATGCCCGTGCACAACGTCAGGCACCGCATTTTCCCGCTTTATGAACTTTACAACCTTGTCAATATATTCATCAAGATGGGGCCAGAGCAGCTCCTTGCGTATGTACTTTTTGCCGCCGCACTGTACCCGCACAATGCGGAACCTGTCACTGACCTCCTCCACCGGCACTGCATAGTCCTCAGAAACCCGCGGGTCGGATATGAGACGGGTAAACAGGTCCACGCGCCGTACACCCTCCATACTGCTCAGGGACCGGGCCAGTTCAACAACATAGTTTATCTGCCCGCCCGTGTCCGCGTCCCTGCCCATTTCCAGGTTGTCGGCGCGAACAAGCCCGTGCACACTGAAGAGCTGTATGTACAATGAATTATTCATTCAATCCTCCGTATGTTCTCTGCGACAGCACAACCCGCCCTCTTCAGGCAGCACAGGGAGATACACGCCGAAAGCCCTTTTCGATGAAGGGCCCGGGAACCCCCTGCGGACAATGGTTAAATTTATATATATAAATAATTATTTTAGATGTTTATATTATATATATAAAAATATTATTATGTCAAATCCTTTTTGTGCTCCCCTGTCAGCGCAGGTTTTTCTTCCGGTACTGCCGCGGGGACAGGCCGGTAAAGCGGGAAAACACGGTGTTGAAGGTGGTCGTGGAATTAAAGCCGGCTGCAGCGCCTATTGACAGGATCGAGCGGTCCGGCTCGTCCACGAGCAGGGCACTGGCCTCCCGCACCCGGTATTCATTCACAAAGGTGTTGAAGTTCTTCTTTATCTTTTCGTTCAGGATCTCGGAGAGCTGGTGCGGGCTCACCGAAAGCTCTGCTGCAAGGTCCCTGAGGGAGAGGTCCTCGTCCGCAAATGCCTTTTCATCCTCCATTATCTCATAGAGCCGCGCAATCACGCTCTGCAGGTCAAGCCCCTTCAGGCGCGTGCGTTCATAATGGGCCTTCCTGTTCTCAATCATGAGCAGGCGCTGGTAGTCAGGCATACGCTGTGTTGCCAGGTACAGGGAACACATGGATGCATTTGCCATGAGAACGGAAAACTTGAGCAGGGGAACTGAAAAAAGGTCACCGGCCACTGACACCATATTTGAGGCGGTAATAAGAAGGGCGAACACAACCCCCATCCTGACAACGTCCCGGTTCAGCTTTATACCTGTCCTCTTCCTGTAATGCGCCGCCATTACCAGTGAACTGATCATGAATAAAACCAGGTATACCTTTGGAAGAACAAACAGAAGGTACACGACCCTGAAATAGACAGGCATGGAAAAATACTCCGGGCTGAATACCGGCTTTGCAGAAAGGTAAACCGGATCAGTCTCAATGCCGGCAACAAGGGGCAGGGCCAGTACGATCAAAGATATAAATGCGGGTGAGAACAGGAGCAGATTCCTCGGGCCGAAATCAAATCGCGTGGAAATAATCCAGGTGTAGCGCTGCACCATGAGAGGCGGCACCATGAAAATAAAGGGGATGAACACGATCTTGAGCAGGTAAACATGACTGTAATTGTCACACACCCCGGTCGAATACAGGCTGATCTGGAAAAGCCAGAGCGCAAGCCCGAGAAAAGAGAGCATGTGAACAATATTGATAAGTCTCTTGCGCTTCTGAACCATCATGCCAATTCCCAGTATAAAAGAGAAAGGAGCGCCAAAAAACATGAAAAAATGAACGACTGTTTCCATCAGCATTATCCCGGATATTTATGATTTCTGATAAACCGCACGTGCCCGGTAGTGTCAATAAAAAATGCCTGATTTTTCTGATTTATAATTCCGGCACTTGCATCCCTTTCTGAATTATAACATGGTGAGAAATAAAAGTCAAAGTGTGCATATATATACTGTAGGGGCTGTCCAGAAAGTATATAGCTATCGTGTCATTAGAGCAGCATGCTTTCTATCAACCCCCTAAATCCCCACTTCGGCACAGCTCAGTGCAACGCCTAAGGGGGACTTTTAAATTCAAAGATAGTGCCCCCTCCGGGGGTTAGGGGGCTTTTGGGACAGCCCCGAAGCGGAGTGCATTTAACTGCAATTGTATAACTTATAGCAATAAAATATTTCAACAGGACAACTTAAGGAGGATACCATGTCAGTTGATTATACCCGGGAGTATGAGAAATATCTCACAGACAACAGCCACATAGCAACCATGGTGCGCGACCGCGTGACGCGCTTCGGAGACAAGGTGGCCGCGCGTGACAGGGCAGAGGGACAGTGGCGTGCCTTTACCTGGCGCGAGTTCGGAGAAATGATCGAGGCAACAGCAAAGGCGCTTCTCGAATGGGGAGTGGAGGAAAATGAGATGGTGGGCATTTTTTCCCAGAACAGGTTCTTCTGGAGCGTGGCTGACCTGGGCATTCTGAGCCTCAGGGCAGTATCTGTGCCTGTATACGCCACAAACTCCGCCTCTGAAACTGAATATATAGTGGACGATGCAGGCCTGCGTATCATGTTCGTCAATGACCAGGAACAGTATGACAAGGCCCGCGAGGTGCTGAAGGGATCAAAATCCCTTAAAAAGCTCATTGTCTTTGACCCCGCTGTAAAGATTGAAGGGCCTGAGAGCGTCTATTTCAGCGATTTTCTCGACATGGGCCGTAAATCCGGCATGCACCAGGACATGATGAAAAGGATAGAGGCGGCCGAACTGGACGATCTCTGCACCCTCATATATACATCAGGAACAACAGCCGCGCCCAAGGGAGTAATGCTCACGCACAGGAATTTCCTCACCATGCTCTTTGCCACCGGCTATCCCATGCCCATAGGCGAGGATGATGTGAGTTTCGCCTTCCTTCCCCTGAGCCACGTGTTCGAGCGCGCGTGGACCTATTTCATGTTTGACCGGGGCGCGGAGAACCACTACTGCCACGATACCAAGCAGATCATGGATTTCCTCACAGAGGTACGCCCCCACTACATGACGAGCGTGCCCAGGGTCTGGGAAAAAATTTACGGAACAATAACCGAAGGCCTGAAAAGCGCCCCGCCTGCAAAACAGAAACTCTTTGACTGGGCCCTTAACGTGGGAAGCCGGTATTACCCTCTTTACCATAAAAACATGCACATTCCCGCAGGCCTTAAGATCAGGCACGCCATTGCAAAAAAACTGGTCCTCAGCAAAATCCAGGACATTGTTGGCGGCAGGTGCAAGTTCTACCACGTTGGAGGCGCGCCCTTTAACGGCGAGATCAACAGGTTTTTCTACAATGCAGGACTTAAAATGGGACTCGGCTACGGCATGACAGAGTGCTTCGTTGTTGCTGTATGCACACCCGAGGATATAGGTTTCGGCACAAGCGGGAAACCCGTACCAATGATGCAGGTGCGTATCTCAGACGAGGGCGAGATACAGATGAAGAGCCCTGCGCAGATGGTCGGCTACTGGAACAAGCCCGGGGAGACAAAGGCCATGTTTACAGAGGACGGCTGGGTAAAATCCGGAGATATCGGCGAGATCACTGAAGAGGGCTACATCAGGATCACTGACCGTATCAAGGAGCTTATCATTACTGCCGGGGGCAAAAACATATCCCCGCTCCTCATAGAGACCCGCATCAAGGAAGACATCTTTGTGGACCAGGCAGTGGCCATCGGCAACAACCGGAAATACATCTCCGCGCTTGTTGTGCCTTCTTTTGAGCTTCTGGAAAAACACGCGCAGGAGAATGGCATTGAGTACACATCCATGCAGGACCTGGTAAAGAAACCGGAAATAATTGACTTTTACAGGGAGCGTATTGACGAGGCCACCAGTGCACTGGGGCAGGTGGAGAAGGTGAAGAACTTCACCCTGCTCGCTGAAGAAATGACGCAGGAGGGGGGCGAGCTTACCCCGACCTCAAAACTCAGGCGCAAGATTATTGATAAAAAATATGACAGCGTGATCGATTCCATGTATAAGGATTAAGTACTGTTTCACAGGGGCCATGCCGGCCCCTGTGTTCTTTATCTCACAGAATAATCCATTAATATGTCCGCGTGATACAACAACAAACCAATGCGTGAGCAGGAAATCCTGTCAGATATTTCCCCTTTCAAAACCTGTGATAATCTATAACACCTAGATCTGGAGCCGTATGCCAAAAGAATTCAGCAGCCCGAAGGCTTCCGTTCCGGCAAACCGGGCTTCACGGATGTTGTTGACCAGCGGATTGATGGAATAATTGGTCGCGGTTGAGAAATCCACCCTGGAAAGATTTGCATTCTGAAAACGTGATCCTTTCAGGTTCGTGCCTTTAAAAAAAGACCCTTTCAGGTCAATGTTAATAAAATCAGTGTCAATGATTTCGCACTGGTTAAATGACGTGTTCTCAAGGCACAGCCCGAGAAAATTGGAACTGTATATAACACACCTGTCATAGTATACGGAAAACATTTCACTGTCACCTGCCGGTGAAAAAACAACTCCGGTAAGTTTTGAATTGCTGAACTGCACACCTTTCATTACTGATTCATCAAATCTCGTAACACTCAGGTTACAGTCATTAAATGTACAGTTGAGAAATTTACTCCCGGTAAACCGGCTCTCATGAAAATCGCACCCTTCAAACACACAGCGCTCAAAGATCCTGTTGTAAAAATCCTCATTCACGCACTTCACACCGGAAAAAGGGATTTCCCAGAAATTCTCAACTGATGATATATCCCGATTCTTCATTTCAACCTCTATTCATATACTAAAAGATGCACTTTACAGCTCCCCTGTGCATGTCAATGGTTTTTCAAAATCAGTGACATTTTCTACGAATTGTCACTTTTTAGAGCCTGCCCGAAATAATGAGCTTTGTGGAAAATTAATTTTTTTCATAAATTATCCTGACCCCTGAGAATAATCATTATCAGGATATTCCTGATCCGGATATTATCATAACCAATTTTTTATTGGACATAAATACAGTGCTTTGCTAAAGTTACAGTATCCTTTCTACTAATCCATACAACAGAATTCCGTTTTATCTTCCCCGGGATTTTGTTGATAAATTATATCGTTAACGATATAAAAGGAGATGACCATGCTGCTATGCGAACAAAATCCATCCGGTTTCAGTATCTCATTCAGACAAAGAACAGTAATCAGGCATTCCGTGTCACAGCCATGTATTGTGCTGGGCCGGAATTCTTCCAGGATGACCTGCTCACACGGGGTCTTTAAACTGAAGCAGGACCGTACCCTGAGGTCCCTGCCCTGCTCCGAATTCAGCATTGAACAGGATAACGGCATTATTACCGTGCGTTTCGGCACGGCTCTGACCCTTCAATGCGAGGAAAAGGAGGGAAGGCTTCACATGTCCCTGTCCGCTGAATCAGACGAATGGAACCGGTGCAGTATAAGGATCGAAGCAGCCCCGGATGAACATGTTTACGGTTGCGGTGAACGCTTCGGCAAACTGGACCTTCGCGGTCATGATGTGCCGGTATGGGTCACTGAACCTGGTGTAGGCCGGGGACGTGACTATGTGGGCATACTCGCGGAACTCCATTCCGGTGTGGGCGGGGCCTGGCACAACACATACTTTCCCATGCCGGTATTTGTGTCATCCGCGAACTGGTATTTTCAAACCGGTTCCACGTCCTACTCCCGCTTCGACTTCCGGAAAAAGGACCACTTCACACTATATTTCTGGGAGGTGCCTGAGAGCATGGTAATCGGTGTATGCGGCACAGCTGAAGAGACCGTGTGCGGACTCTCCGGACTTCTGGGCAGGCAGCCGGAACTTCCTGAATGGGCATATGACGGTATGTGGCTCGCTGCCCAGGGTGGCACTGACACTGTTGCAGGCAAGGTAAAAGATGCCCGTGACGCTGGTGTTAAGCTCGCTGCAGTATGGTCACAGGACTGGCAGGGGATCCGGGTCACACCATACGGCACACAGCTGATGTGGAACTGGGACTATGACAGGGAGCTCTATCACGGCCTTCCTGAATTTATTGAGTCCCTTCATGAACAGGGTATCCGGTTTCTCGGCTATATCAACTGTTATCTGGCCATGGACGGCCCACTTTACAGGGAGGCCTCTTCCCTGGGATACCTTGTAAAAGACCGGGACGGCAATGACTATGAAATGGCCCCATCCACATTCCCGGTTGCGATGATTGACCTTACCAACCCGGATGCGTGGGAATGGTACAGCAGTATAATAAAAAATAATATGCTTGGCGCGGGCCTTGACGGGTGGATGGCGGACTTCGGGGAATACCTTCCCCTGGATTCGGTAATACACAGCGGTGATCCCACCCTCTTCCACAACCGCTACCCTGAGGAATGGGCGCGTCTTAACAGGGAAACGATAGATAAAAACGGCAGAAGCAGAGATGTCCTGTTCTTCTCGCGTTCAGGATTCACCGGGTCCCCCAGGCACACACCTGTATTATGGGCAGGAGACCAGCTCGTGACCTTTCATAAAAATCACGGGATGCAGACAGTTATCCAGGCAGGGATATCCGCTGGCATGAGCGGCTGCGGAATATTTACTTTTGATATAGGCGGCTTCTTCTCATTTGTCTGGATCAGGAGGAGCGCGGAGATATGGATGCGGACAGCAGAAATGGCCGCATTCACGCAGATCATGCGGAGCCATGAAGGCATAAACCCGCCCGCGAACAGGCAGTTCAATTCAAGCCCGGAAATACTGTCCCACCTGGCCCGGATGACTGCGGTTTACACGCACCTCAGGCCCTTTCACATGCACCTTGCAGAGGAATACAGGCGGACGGGACTTCCCCCCATGAGGCACCCTTATATCCACTATGAGGATGATAAAATTCTGCACAGGCTGGAATATCAGTATATGTACGGTCGTGACCTCATGGTGGCGCCGGTCATTCGGAAAAGATCACGCACACGCAGGCTCTACCTGCCTGATGATGAGTGGATACACGCATGGAGCGGAAGAGAATACAAAGGCGGATGGCACCGTGTGAAAGCACCCCTGGGAGAACCCCCGGTATTTTACCGGAAAGGTTCAGAATACGAAAATCTTTTCTCAAAACTCAGAGAGATCCCGTAAGGATCAAATATATTGCACTGAGCGATACAAAACTTCAGGAGGAAACCATGAACCAGATAACCGGGCACAGGCAGGTTAAAACACGACACGAAATATTTTACGGAATCGGGGACATCTTCGGCGGAGGCTCATTTATAATTATCGGCATGCTTTTCATGTTTTACCTTACCGAGATAGCGGGTCTGCCCCCTTTGCTCGCAGGCTTTGTCTTTGCCATAGGCAAGGTGTGGGACGCGATATCCGACCCGCTAATGGGATATATCTCTGACAGGACCCGTACCCGTTTCGGGCGGCGCAGGGTCTATTTCCTTATCGGGATCATCCCCATTACTGTCTCCTTTTTTCTCATGTGGGTGCCTGTAAATCTGGGAAGCACCGCAGCCCTGTTTGCATATTACAGCCTGGCGTATGTGCTCTTCAGCACAGTGTTCACCATGGTAATGGTCCCCTATTCCGCTCTGAACGCGGAGATGACCGGGGACTACCGGATCAGGTCGCGCATGTCAGGAGCACGCTCCACCTTTTCCGGGATATCCTCTCTCATAGCCGGGACCATACCCAAGCTTATAATCGACTCCTTTCCGGGCTCACCTCAGAAAGGTTACCTGGTCATGGCAATTGCTTTCGGTGTATTCTTCGCCCTGCCATGGATTATCGTGTTCACCGGAACATGGGAACTCCCTTTTGAGCAGGCACGCGAAGAAAAAAAATCGCTGTCTTCAATTTTCTCACAGTTCTCAACAATACTCGTGAACCGGTCGTTCAGGGTACACATCAGCATGTACATTGCCTCATACACAGCCATGGATATCCTCATGGCCCTTTTCGCATATTACCTGACCTACTATGTGCAGAAACCCGGTATATTCTCCATTGCAATGGGCTCGCTCATGGTAACACAGATACTGCTCTTCCCCCTGTACGTTTATATCGGCAACAGGAAGGGAAAAGGTACCGCGTATATCATCGGCCTCTTTGTATGGGCAACAGGCATGAGCCTTACACTGTTGCTCGGTCCTGAATCTTCCACTGCCTCCATAGCGCTTGTATGTGTTATAATCGGGGCAGGCACCTCAGCCGGTGTAATGATCCCCTGGGCCATGCTCCCGTCGATTATTGATGTGGACGAGATAATAACCGGGGAAAAACGTTCAGGCCTCTATTCAGGCGCAATGACCCTGGTTCGCAAACTTGTACAGGGCGCGATTGCCATGCCACTTATCGGCTTCATGCTTGATGCTATCGGTTTCGTGTCAAAACAGCAGCAGAGCGCTCAAACCCTGCACGGGCTTAAATTTTTCTTTCTCCTGGGGCCCGCTCTGCTTATTATAGCAGGCATTATTGCGGCCACCCGTTTCAGGATAACACCCGAGACCCATGCGGTACTTGCCGGTGAGATCGCGCGACTCCGCCAGGGCGGAGCAAAGAAGGACGTCGGCGAAGATGAGCGCAAGGTATGCGAGCTCATAACAGGCCTTCCCTATGAAAGGCTCTTCGGGGGAGAGGGGAAAAATATCAGCTGATAAAAATACGGCTAAAGTCAGGGAGGGGGATTTGCCCTGCTCTCAAATTCCCGCTTTTCCCTGATATATTCTTGACGAATAATCATAGTCTGATTTCTTTTTACCGGACCGGACAGCGTGCTGTACCGGTCCTCTTTATTAAAAGGTAGGTATAATGAAAAAAGCGGCTATTATCTATTACAGCGCATCAGGAAACACGGAGAAGGTCTCCGGGTGGCTCCGGCAAGACATTATTAAAAAGGGTCTGTCAGTCTCTTCATACACGATCCCTGAAATCCGGGGCTGCCTGCCCCAGGATGTGCGTGAAGCGGACATTATATTTATCGGCACCCCGACCTACATGTGGCACACCCCGAAAATTGTGAAAGATTTTCTCAGGTCCATTGAGTTCAAGAAGGGCACGCCTGTTGGCCTTTTTGTCACCTTCGGCTCTGTTACAGTCGGGTCCAACATCTCTTCAATGGCAGGAACAGTCAGGAAAAAGGGCGGCCGGGTTGTGGGTGCCATGCAGATCGAAGGGGAACACGCAATGATGTTCAAGGGGGACGCTCCTCTTGCGCAGGGGAAACCGGGCCCGGAAGACAGAAGCGCTGTTAAGGAATTCGCAGACCTCTGCCTTGAACGCGCGGCAAAACCGGGTTGCAGTTTAAAAAAATTCCCGAATGTCATGAAGCACTTCAGTTTTCTCTGCCCGCCTTCAATTGCCATGCGTTTCATGCCCGGCATAAAGCACAGCATGGAAACCTGTACCCTGTGCGGTACATGTGTTGAATCCTGCCCTGTTAATAACATCGTAATAGACGAGGGGATACTGAGACACGGCAGTGAGTGCCTTTACTGCTATAACTGTGTCCGGGTATGCCCCACAGGCGCGGTTGATGCCAACCTCATTTCAATGGAAGGGGGCCTTCGCCTGATGTCACGGCTCCCTGAAAAAGAAAGGGCCCTGTACTGAGCAGGGCCCGAAAGGAGCATGGAGGCTGCCGCCACCTCCGGAATAATTCAGGCAATGTAATAAACATCCTCACATAAGGCCTCCCGGCTTAAAGCTGCCGGTAAATATCACGCAGAGTTGCCTCTCAGCAATAGAGTATCTTTTCATTGTCAAATATGCCATCCACCACAAGGGTGGCTATAAACACGCTGTTTTCCAGTATCTTCAGATCACTGAAGGCCTTCCCGTACATGTCAATCCCCTCCCCGTTGCGCATCATATTACGGTATTCATCAAGGGTAAGAGCGTATTCCTCCGGTCCATTATTCCCGGAGATATCTTTTCTTTTGAATATTTCCGGTACATCTTCCGGAACAGCATCCCCGAAATCCCGCTTATTATTTTTTTCAAGGATACTGATGCGCTTTTCAAGGGGCGCGCGCACTGTGTCGTAGCACCTTATTTTCAAATGGTCCACCCGCCCCTTTTCCGCAACAGCATAAATATTAAAAAGCCTGCTCTCTGTGCTGAACAGGGTATCCATGATACTTCCCGGAACCATATTCATTTTTTTCCCCGGTTTTCTCCTTTTCCCTGAAACTCTCTTTTTCATCTTTATCCTCCCTCAGTCCATAATGCCGGCCCGGGCCGGATTCAGTACACTTCCGTATACTGCTGCATATACAGGTAGAACGAACAGGGAGGTCCCGGCTTAAAAATTTTTTTCTGAAAATAACAAAAAAATATCGGTTCAGGAAAAATCCTGAGGAAATAACAGTATCCGGGCTTTTTCATGAAATTGAATATTACACAAAAGAATGTATTCTTTTACTTGACAGATAAACAATGCCATCTATAGTTAGCAGTAGATGTAATGAATATATGCATCACTGATATAGTCTCAAAGAATTAACTCCGATTTCCTTTCCTCAACAGGTACTTCAGGCAAAAACGGCTTATCAATTTAACGATGCTATATCCATCAGCATAGTATCATTGTATCATACTTTAACAGTAAGGAGATTTAAAAATGGAACAGGGTGTTGTTAAATGGTTTAACGAAAGCAAAGGATATGGATTCATCCAGAAAGACAGTGGCGGAGACGTATTTGTTCACCACACCGGAATTGACGCCGAGGGTTTCAAAACACTCCAGGAAGGAGAAAGAGTGGAATTCTCAATCGAAAAAACTGATAAAGGCCCCAGGGCTGTATCAGTTAAAGTACTCTCATAACCACTGAAAGCGCCACAGCCTTTCTCAATCAGCTCCCTTAACACAGGTCTGTTTTTGAAAAGGTTGAGGGTCTGGGACTGTAAAGGGGGAAAGATTCCCCCTTTACTCTATATTATTTAATGGGCCCCGCAGCCCGAACGGAGGCATTTTGTCAAAAAAACAGAAGAACGCGTATGAACGCGCAAAACGACAGAAAGAAATTGAACGAAAAAAGAAAAAAGAAATGAAACGGCAGAGTAAACTGCAGAAAAATCGTGAATCCCAGGATGATATTGAATCCCAGGATGATATTGAATCCCAGGATGATATTGAATCCCAGGATCATATTGAATCCCAGGAAAACCCCGTAGAGGAAGAGCATCCAGATTCATAGCATCGTAGCATGCAGCACAAGACCATAAGCGCCCCTCACTTAATCTTCCCCGGCCATCATGCATGTGAGGGCGCAGTAACGGAAAAATATCCCCCATCCCTGGCTGAAAAAACAGTCTGACCTTAATATCCTGTATTATTAAAAAATCACGGCTCCACCATTCTTTGATTAATTTTACATTGACACCAGAATTCTTTTGCTGTTTATTGATTGATTTCATATATTACTACTGCGGTTTACAAATCCGCAAATTAATAAATCCGGGCTACTTGAAAATGGCAGCAAAAAAATACCACATAGAAATTCTAACTACCCGCATCAACAACCTGTGGCGTCACGGTTTCGGACCGATCGCCGATGCAGAGCGTATGCGTGATATTCTAAAGCGACGTTTCAGTAACGTGAGCCTCACAGTAATCAAAAAAGAGTCCGACCTCAATCGTGTTGTGCAGTCCCGTCCCGACCTTGTTATAAGCGGATTAAACTATGTAATATTCGGCAAAAAAGATAATGAGCAGAGCAGGGTCTGGATATCAGATTTAATGGAAAAATCAGGAATAAACTATGCCGGGTCCAGGCGAATGTCCCTTGAGACTGTCCTGGACAAGGGAGCCACAAAGGAAATTCTGCACGAAAAAGGGGTGCCCACTGCTCCAGGATTCACTGCTGAATCAGGGCAGTACAGGTCTTCAGATGATATTCCCCTGGAATTCCCCCTGTTCATCAAGCCCCTGCATGAGGGCGATGGAAGGGGAATTGACCGGGACTCCATCGTGTCTGACTATAAATCATTTACCCGTAAAGTCGAATCAATAGAACGGGACTGGGCCCAGCCGGCTCTGGCGGAAAAATATCTCACAGGCAGGGAATTCACAGCAGCCCGCCTCGGTTGCACTGAAGAGGGGGACCCCCTTGTAATGTCCATTGAGCTTCTCCCGGGTGAAGACGAAAAAGGGCACAGGATCCTGGGTTTCACGGAAAAAAAGGAAGACCAGGAAGAAACACGGAAAATACCGGAAAGCGAGGTCCTTCACGTGGTTGCTTCAGTAGCGAGAAAGGCCTTCAGGGCCCTGGGGAACAGGGACTATGGAAGGATTGACATCCGCATGGACGAGAGCGGCAACCCCTTTGTCATAGACGCTAACTTCATACCGGGCATGACCGGAGGATTCAGTTACTTCCCCAGAGCCTGCAGGATAAGCATGGGATGGAAATTTGAAGATGTTGTCATACGCATAGCAGAGGCAGCGATCCGCAGGAAGGAAATCCCTGCAGGCGCCTGCCGGACCTGACAGCGTGAAGATCCACAGTATTGACACCTTCCCTGTAAAGCTTAAGCTCAGGCATCCATTCAGAATTGCCAATGTCGTAAACCATGACATGTATTATGTAATTATCCGGGTCACTTCTGACTGCGGCATTACAGGCTGGGGTGAGGCCGTGCCTGCATGGGAAGTAACAGGGGAAACACAGTTCAGCGTTATTGACACTATCAATCACCTGTGCGATCCCTCAAGAACAGGGATAACCCTTATCGGGCAGGACATCTCTGACCTTGAAGCGGTCAGGTTGCTAATGCGCACCCTCTCCCCTGATAAAAGCCCCGCCCCTTTCCGGGGAGCGCCCTCGGCAAAGGCGGCTTTTGAAGAGGCGGTATTTGACGCATGCGCACGCGCGGCAGGCGTGCCTGTACACAGCCTTTTCGATGCTGAAAATGCGCCCGTGCCTTTCAACCGGGTCATCAGTATCCTTCCGGTTAACGAGACCCTGGAAAAAATTGAAGAAGCTGTAAGTGAAGGCGCGGAAGTAATCAAGGTAAAAACCGGTATAAACGGTGCATGCGGCCTGTCCGGATTTGAACGCGATATCGCGGTCATAAGGCACGGCAGGCGCATTATTGAAAACTCAGGCAGGAGTATCCTGTTTGCCGCGGACGCCAACCAGGGATACGCTACACCGGAGACAACCATCGAGTTATGCAGGCGTATTGAGGGATGCCTTGACTGGCTTGAACAGCCCATCCTTGCTGACAATCTTCAGGGATTCAGATTAATCAAAGAACATTGCAGTGTGCCTCTAATGGCTGATGAGTCAGTACAGGGATACAGAGATGCGAAGGCACTGCTTGAAGACGGTGGGGTCGATTCCCTCAACCTTAAACTCATGAAAACCGGGGGCATGCTGGAAGCCCTGCGCATTGCTGATCTTGCATGTGAATACGGTGTAAAATGCCAGATGGGTTCAATGCTGGAGAACCAGATCGGTACTGCTATGTGTGCTCACGCATTCCTCTGCCACGAAAACATTGTGTCATCTGAAATCGACTCATGGCTGAGGCTCAGGGAATGTATCGGTACCGGCATGAAGGCCTCACAGCAGACCGTGGAACTTCCGCACAGCCCGGGTATCGGTGTTGATGTTAACATTGAGGATGTATTAAGGCATATCATAACCGGAGAGGATTCAGCAACACTTGCACAGGCACGCAGAGGATTTAGCGTGCCCCTTCCTGCAGCAGGCCTAGAAGAGTGTTGAAAAAATCAGCCAGTAACCGAACGCTGCGCTAAAGAAGAGAAGTACAAGGTAGACTGCCTGGATTATCAGCCAGGGGCTGTCCAGGATGTCCATTATTTTTTCCGACATCCCGGCATCACTCTTTTTGCCGGCTTTACGTCCCCTTTCCGTTTTTCCAGGACCAGCTTTTTTTCCGGATTCTTTTACACTTTTAACCATGGGAAAATCCTTTTATCACCAGACTTACCCGACCATAAAATGACGGCCGTATACAATAATGGGATATATCACGAGAAAATAGACCAGGATACCTGCAGCGATCTTTATAATATTCCAGGGATCTTTAAAAAATTCCATGGAGACCCTCCCGAATTTTTATTCTTTCAGTTTTTTCACGTTCCTGCCCGCACCGAACTGCGCTTCAGGCACGCTGTTCGCGTACTTTATCAGCCCCCTGGTGTTGAAACGGGCCATCCTTACATCTGTCTTTGAATAGAAGCATATGCCGATTATCCAGGGATAGTCTTTCTTAACCGGGCAGGTATAGTAGCTGACATATACCGAGCCCCTTTTCTGCACAACACCTGTATACGCGGTGTCTCCGTTGCTGGGCAGATCAAATAGATGTATGAGCCTGTCTCTCTTTACCTCGTACAGCGATGTCCTTTTCCTGGCCAGGTGGTTGCCCATATCAAAGCGCGGCCCCAGGTGGCTCCGGCCCGCAGCGAAGATGCGGTTGCCCACCCTGAACAGGGTCTCGCCGTCAAGCCTTGTTATAAAGCTGTGAGAATATGACCAGTCCTTATAAGGAGGGGCTGATGACGCGATTACCGTGTTGGCAGTGGGGTTGCCGAACTCATACCCTTTCGTGCCCATGCCCCCGCATCTTAGAGTGGCAATAATGCCCTTATCCTTCATGAACTCTATTGCCGGCTCATCAGTCCTGAAAGTGGTGTATATTTCGGAGACCTCCTCCCACTGCAGTCCGTCAGTTGATTTAAGCAGCACGGTTATCCAGTGGGGGTACTGCGGCTTTTTACCTGTGGCAGCCACATACCATGTTTTATTGTCAAAAGTCTTTGGACGCCAGAGTTTCCACCCTCCCCCTGTTACCTGCACCTGCCTGCCCCGCCTCCCTTTCCCGAGAACCGTGACTGTTTTAAGTTCAGAGGGGACCTTCCATATCTCCCCGTCTTCACTGACTGTCCAGTAGGTGGTTTCAGGGAAGGGATCAAAATGCAGGTTGGGCAGGAAATAGACGAAAAGACGATTTTTTATAACAGCGAACTTCGGGTCCCTCACATCAATGTCCGGAACAGTGATCTCTGCCACTTTCTTCCATTTTTTCGCGTCACGCGAGCGGTGCACGAGGAGCCTGCCGTTCCTGTCCTCAAGGTGCCATTTGGTCTGCGCGTGAATGAGATAGTAGTTACCCCTGAAAAAAGTGAGGTCCGTGTTTGAATTGTGCCGCTTATTCATATTGTCGCTTGAAACAGCAGTCCAGTGTGAAAGTTTCAGTACAGGATCGGTTTCAAATGAGGGCGGTGTTCGCAGGTCCCAGTAAAACATGAGAAGTGAGACCAGGACCAGCGGCAGGATAAAAAGCCCGCCCAGAATCTTCAGTATGCACCTGACAGCCTTCATGGTTCCCCCGTGCAGGTTTGTGATTTCAGTAATTCAATTATGTTCCAGTGGATAGTCTTTTTGCAAAGGTATGTCAAGCATGATTTCCGGTATTAAAGGAGCATGTCCGGTCAGTTCAGTCCCACACGGGCCCATGCGTTAAAAACCAGGTCATTGAAGCGCTTTATGTCCGAGATCCGTAACGGCATGTTTATAAAGGGGCCCCCGTCAGCGCAGTCCGCGGTCCTGATGAGACCAGACTTCATGTCCTCGACAGATGATACTACTTTCACAAAATTTTCATCAAAGAGTTCAGGGTCTGTTACGTACACGCCAGCTACCATGTCCCAGTTGAAAAAGCCCTCGATTTTAAAGACCTTCTTCATAAGGTCCCGCCATGGACACAGCCTGGCTTGCAGGTAACTGAAAAGGGGGACTCCGCGCTCCAGGTCCAGGCGCATGAACTCATCCCCGCCGAATACTGCCTGCAGACAGATATGCCCGTTAATTACAGTGGTATGTGCAGGTGAGGTCAGTACATGGAGGCTCGCTTCCGGGTCGCATGACAGATTGAGTTCTTTGCAGTCAACACCGTTTATAACCAGGGGCCCTGTAATTCCCCCCATGAGAACCACCCTTTTAAGAAGGCTGAAAAAGCGGGGCTCCAGCATTGAAGCGCCATAAAGGTTCGTAAGCGCACCGGTCGCGACAAGTGTTATCTCTCCCGGATTCGCCGCTGCAGCATCCGCGAGAAAACGGGCTGCAGGGCTGATCCGGTCTAAAGGAATCCCTCCCCTGTGAAGCGGGATATCCGTGCGGTTCACATCGCGGAGAAGAACTTCAGTGGCCCCGTATACAGCGTCAATACTGTCATTACCGAAGGTTGTGGTTATGCCGGCCAGATCAATGTCCTCTCTTCCCAGGAAATAGAGTATTGTAAGAGCATCATCCACCTCCCTGTTTTCAAGCCCCATTGTATTATCACAGTCATAGATGATCTTCTGCATCACCCACCCCCGGATTTATTTCTGTCACGGCCAAGGAACCATTCAATATCACCCAGGTACTGTTTTATTTTCCTGAAGGTGTCCATATTCCTGAGGCCCCGGTCAGTACGTGTGTATTCATACCAGGCCATGTAGCACCAGCTCAGCCCCCTGAGCAGGATTGTCTGCTCTAGAAGACCGGTCTTTTCATGTATCTCCTCAAGGGGAATATCCAGTCCTGCCAGGTCCCTGTACCTGCCGAGAAAATTCAACCTGTCCTCCCCTGATACAATCGAGTCTGTCTTCCACAGGGTAGTGGTCGGGACCAGGAAATGACCCAGGTCCTGGTAGCGGTAAGAGATAACAGCCTTTTCCCAGTCCACGAGCCAGGCCCTGTTTTCACGCACGATAAAATTATTCGAGTTCACCTCGGTGTTCACAATGCACATAGACTCGTTTTTAAAATCACGGGCCCGATCCTCACCGATTCGCATGATATACTCATGGTAACGTTCGAGTATCCTTCGTTCCATGTTCATGGGATGGTCAGGGTAACGGTCAAGGAGCCCCCTGCACTCCCCGGCTATATCAAGTACAGGGTTGTCCTGTATGATCAGACTGTTATCAACAGCCACTGTGTGGACCCGGGCGAAAACCGCTGACGCCTTTAAAAGGTCCGCGGTATATTCAAGCGGCACACCCGGGATATATTCCATGAGCAGGGCCCCGCCCGGGAGCCCGGCGGGTGAAGGATCACAGAAGAGGGGGGCTGGCGTCACGCCTGACGGCTCCACCGCCCTTAACACATTAAACTCGTATTCGATCTGGTTTTCAAGCCCGAGCTGGCTCCCGTAATTTATTCGAAATACCGCGGACCTGTTTTCACTGTACCGAACAAGAAAATTTTCATTGTATTCGCCGGCAGCAAGAAATTCGACAGACAGCTCACCCGGGACCCGGCCTGAACCGAGCAAATACTGCCTGACCTCCGGGGCGCGTTCAGCTGCGTTACCGTGCATTGTAAAGTTGCCGTATGCGCTCGACCCTTCTTCTGTTCGCTCCCAGGTCAGAGTACCCGACACGGGAGGCGGACCGCACATGAATAAGGCTGCCTTCCAGCTCAATATAAAATTCAACATCATCCACGAATCGGAAAATCAGAGACCTGAATTCTGCATGCAGAAACGTACTTCCCGATTCCACGATCCTTGCGCGCTTCATGGACCCCACAACCTTTCTGAGGCGGGATAAAGCCTCTTCCGGCGTGCCCGAGAACCTTAACGGTTCAATATAATGGTCAGGATCATTACTCTGCGAGGACACACAGTTCGGGGAATCAGGACATGGGGCCAGTCTGCCATCCCTGACACCCGAATGCGGGGTCCCGCCTCCTGCGCAGGCCATTCCTGCAAGGGCGACCAGCAGGAACACTAATAATATTTCAGAATACATATGTCCTCCTGATATTTAAGGGTCATGCGGAAGCTCTGAGCTTCTTCACAATTACCGGGACAACAGCCAGGATCCCGAGGAGTATAAATACCATCAGCATGTTAAATGATATTATGTCCTCTACATTCCTGATAGCGCCCAGCTGCTTTCCGGCATAAGCGAATACAAAGGTCCCGGGAATAATACCCGCTGCAGTTGTCCAGATATATGTCAGCGGGCGGACTCTGGTCAGCCCGGAAAACACGTTGATAAGGAAAAAGGGAAATATCGGAATGAGCCTGAGTGTGAGAAGATAGTTCGGCCCGTTATTCTCGACCTCCCTGTTAAAGGCCGAAAGCCGTTCCCCGTATTTTCTGTGTATCCAGTCCCCTAAAAGATAACGTGCCGCGAAAAAGGCAAAGGTAGCTCCAGTGGTAGCCCCGATATTAACATACAGGACTGTTACGAGCCCGAAGAGATAGCCTCCGCCTATTGTTATAATTGCCGCCAGTGGCAGTGCGAACGAGGTCCATACTATATATATGGCAATAAAAACCGCCACAGACACAGTGTAGTTTGACTGTACAAACCGGGAAAGGCTGTCGCGGGATGCCTTCAGGTTCTCCAGGGTCATATACTCATCAATCCCGATAAGTCTGAGTGTAATAAAAACAGCAACAAGTATTGTGCCGATTATCAGTTTGTTCCTGAATGACTTCATCATTGTCTCCCTGATGCCGGAACAGTTTTAATTAAAATATTATTCCGGGTTTTCCCGCCTGATTGTGATATCACTGCCCGGATGCTTCATGCAGCTTTTGTCTCCATTCATGGAGGAACCCCCCGGTGTTGCTGCCACCTGAAAATCCATGCCTCTCTGTAAAATTTTTCAGGTCCCCGGGCGTATCCATGTCAGTAAGTATTTCCAGCCGGGCCATTCTGAGGCCATTTTCCAGTATACGCTCCCGTGTCTTTCTGAAAACTTCAGGAGTACTCCAGTTAATATCTGAAAAAAATGCACTGTCAATCGTCTGCTCCCTGAAAGCGGACAGGTAGTAACCGCCGTCAGATGAAGGCCCGAACGCGCAGTCATGCAGATCGAGAGCTTCAAAAGCATTCAAGATTATTTCAGGAGTAAGATCCGGTATATCACTGCCAACAAGAACAGCACGCGAATAGCCCAGTGAAAAAACACCGGAAAACGCCATATACATCCGCTCACCAATATCTCCGCCCTGCTGCTCAATAAAGCGGTAATTTCTGCCAGCGAAAATGCCATCAGAAATTTTCCTTTTTTCAGACGTCCAGCAGATAACAGTGTCAGCATCTGAGCGGTCTGCCACGGCCAGTGTATCAAGCATCATGTTCATGCATAATTCAACAGCAAAATCATTGCCAAGGGCCCGGGCTATGCGGGTCTTACATGTTCCAGGTTCAGGGTATTTAGTAAAGATAATCAGGGCGTTCCCGGTCATCAGCACTCCCTGCAGCATCAATGTGGAAGACTTTATTTATCAGTATATTCCTGAACATATATTTTAGTGTAAAAAATTAACAATTATACCCGGGGCTGTACAGAAAGCCCCCTAACCCCCGGAGTGGGGATAAAGTATTTTTTACCTTATATAAGTTAAGAAATAAATATTCATATTTATAGAATAATATTACGAAAAAGATCATATGTCATTAAAAAAAATATATAATAGTAAAAATGTACATCAAATTTTGACCTGTTCCTATAATGTAACTATATTACTATAATGTTGCACTATTATTATGCAATTATATTCTCAGTGATAATGAGACAGGCGGAAATAAATAAATTTTTACAGTAATTTCACTATTTATCAAACCAGAGAGTATACATGAATATAAAAAACCGCCAGGATGGTATACACATCAGGGATAAAAACATCATGTCAGATTACTATTATCGGCAGATAGAATTTATTCAAAGGTTATCCGGGCTCATTACTGAAAAAACATTTGATACAGAAAACCTGATCAAAGCCTGCATAAGCAATATTCCGCTCACCCTCCATAAAAGAAGGGGAATTTGCGTATATATACTAATGAACAACAGGGAGTATGTGACATGCTCATCCAAAAATTCAGTATCTGAAATTATGTCACCGGTTATTGTTTCCGGGCAGGAGATAGGCAGGATTGAGATTCGCTACCAGAGGAAATCCCGGACTAATCCTGATAATACTGTTTTTATAGAGGAAGATAAAAACTACATAAATACGATCACCGGCCTTCTTGGCCTGGCATATGAAAAGCAGCAGCAAAACATCTCAAGGGAGATTGGCCGATTTTTGCTTGACTCTTTTCTCCCGGAATCAGACCAGTTCCTGCTCATGCTTGACATGGAAAACAGGATCATGCGGGCGGGGAACTCGATTGCCTCTGAACTGGGCTTCAGTATTGAGTACCTGTGCGGTAATAAAGTTGATATAATCCTGTCTGATAAAACCTTCAATCCTTCAGCAATGTTCATGGAAAACGACAACAGTACGATCGAGATACCTTCACCCGTAAACCTGATAACAAAAGACGGATCAGGCATAAATTTCAACTGCACTGTCACGAAAATCCCTGTTCAACCGGATAAACACTATTTCATAATTACCCGGACAGGCGCGAATCCTCTTGATTTGAAAACAGCCGGCAGTGAAGACATCACTACACTCAGAAAAATACTTGGCGGGACAATACAGTCTGTATGTGAAGCAATAGAGGTCCGTGATCCCTACACTGCCGGTCACCAGCGCAGGGTCTCCGACCTTGCCAGGCATATTGCCAGTAAAATGGGACTCCCCAGGCAGATGATCGAGGGGATACGCACGGCCGGAAATATTCACGACATCGGTAAGATTGCCATACCCTCTGACCTTCTCAGCAAACCTTCACGGCTTCTTGACATTGAATTCGAGCTTATCAAGCGTCATACCAGTACCGGTTTTCAAATACTGAGCAGTATTGATTTCCCCTGGCCTGTTGCCGCAATGGTCCTGCAGCACCATGAACGTATTGACGGTTCCGGCTATCCCCTTGGACTCGAGGGGGACATGATGCTGCTTGAAGCAAAGGTCCTGGCAGTTGCGGACGTTGTTGAGGCAATGGCAACACACCGCCCATACCGTCCATCCCTGGGCATTTTGGAATCCCTTGAAGAGATAAGAAAAAACAGGGGGATCCTGTATGAACCGGATGTAGTGGACGCCTGCATAAGCCTCTTCAATGATGACGCTTTTGAATTTATTGAAATAAAGACCACGTCCCGCCCCTTCTGATCCTGATATTTACGCAGAAAACGGGGATAACTGATTCAGGTTCCTTTCACTTCCCCTGTTCCTTTGCTGTCCATACCTGCATGGAGGAAAACTCCCTGTTGGCCCAGCTGTAGTACGGGATGAACAGGAGGGGCCGGTCCATGCTGTCCCGGCCTTCAAGGAGACAGGCTCCTTTGAAATGCTCTTCAGAAAACCGTGGGACCACAGGATGGCCGGAGGAGAGGACCGCGTCCGGGACCGGCACTTCAGGGTTGTCTATGCTTTCGAGGCAGTAGACCAGGGGCCCCCTGGAGAGGGCCACTTTGCCCCGGTTGTTCTTCACCTTTTCATGGGAACGGTGTTCTCTCACTGCCATGGGCAGGGTCAGCTCGATGCGGTCTTTGTCGTTCCATTTTCTCGTAACCGGAAGATACCACGAATCAAAGGGTGAATAGCCTGAAGCTGTTTCCCTGGTAACGCGATCCGGCTCTGTGTAATCATGGTTCTCTCCGTTTATCACCAGCACAGGTTTTCCGGCCCAGCCGGGTATCCTCAGCAGGAGGGTCGTATGCACGGGTTTTTCAATGGATATATCTATGGCCACGTTCCCATCCCAGGGCAAAGCCGATTCGATAGAGAGGCCAAGTGTGCCGCCGTTCTGCTCCAGCAGGGACAGATCTCCGCTTATGTACTGATGGATGTGGATCCCCGCCTGACTCTCTGTTGCGATATATTTCCCCAGGCCGGCCCAGGTCCTGGACACGTTGCTCGGGCAGCAGGCAGTGCCAAACCATGGTTTTCTGTCAAGGGCGCCTTTTGATTCCAGGGGATTACGGTAGAGATAGGAATGGCCGTCCAGGGCTATGCCCACTGACGCGGCATTATAAAGCTGCCATTCCATCAGGTCCGCGTACTTCGCGTCCCCGGTTGCCAGGAGCAGCTCCCAGGACAGGAAAATGCCTGCAAGGGCCGCGCAGGTCTCGCAGTAGGCGAACACGTTGTCAAGCTCATAATCACGGCCGAACCCTTCAACAAGGGGCAAAGACCCGATACCGCCTGTAACGTACATTCTCCTTGTGACCATGCGGTCCCATGCTTTTGAGAAGGTGTTAAGGAGCGAGGCATCACCGTTTTCCTGATAGAGGAGAACTGCTGCTGTGGCGAGATATCCCCACCGCACCGCGTGGCCCGCAGGGACCTTCTGTTTCCGTATCGGCCTGTGCTGCTGGAAATATTTCCCTGTGAGGAACTGGATATTGGTCCTGAGCCCGATAAAGGGGGGCTCCTCGTCCTGGAGGTTTTCAGTGAAGTCAAACCCGAGTGCGCCGTCTGTTGATATGCCCTGCTTTTTTTCCTGTTCGTGGATAATCCGGGCCCTGCTGTTCTGGCTTAAAAACTGCCTGATCAGCTTCAGCCAGAATAGGGATATCCTTCCCCTCCGCTCAAGAAAGCCCTCTGCCATTTTAAGGTAGGACCCTTCCCCCGTAACCCGGAACAGGCGGATCAGTGCCAGTTCGATCTCCTCGTGGCCAGGGGCCCGGTCATTGCCGGCTTTGCTGAAATCCCTGACTATGAGGTCCGCGCACTTTTTCGCGATGTCCAGCAGTCTTTCTTTGCCCGTGTACTCGTATAGCGAGACACCCGCCTCGATAAGGTGTCCCAGGGTGTAGAGTTCATGCTCAATAAAGAGGTTCCTCCATCTCTCACCGGGAAAGTGGAACTGGTTATAGGTATAGACATAGCCCTCTTGATCCTGGCATTTTTCAAGAATCTCTGTGTAATCATCCAGGAGCTTCTCCAGTTTTTCATCAGGTCCGGACGCCAGGATCTTCGAGGCTGCCTCGACCCATTTATATACATCTGAATCGTAATAGAAAAAGCCCCTGCGAAAGCCGCTTTTTGTCCCCGCCACTATGCGGAAGTTGTCAATGTGCCCTGTCTCCTCCAGCTTTTCCCACTGGTAGAATATTGCGTCCTTCGCGTTCATTGAGAGCCTGGGTCCCCAGAACCCTCCTTTGATGGAAACCTGTGAAGGAGACAGCTCGTTAAGCTTCCTGTGCGGGGGGACATGTTTTTTCATGGGGATCTCTCTTTTCTCATGTAAGATTTTTGACCGGTACAAATATAGCGTACCCGGTTTTGGTGTGGGATCAAGAAATTTTTGCTAAGGTGAATGTATGTGTTACAGGTTTAATAATAATTTTAATGTTTGATCAATTACATTTCATCAATCATAGGCCAGGCGTGTTTCTTCATCTGTTAAAACATGCTTAATGCGGTCCTGCCATATTTCAGACTTCCAGGTGCCTAAATTCTGATGGGTCAGGTAATAATTTTGCGGAATTGGATGGGTCCCGATAACCACATCAATTCCATATTTAGCCGGAATGAATTCACAAAAGGCTTTCAAACGTAAACAGGGTGGATAGCCTACTACTAATCCGGTAGCTAAATGAATAACGTCAGTGCCATTCTTTTTCATCTCTGCCGGGGCATACTCTATGTTTCCACCTGGACATCCTCCACATGTGGTGTATCCTGCTATCTCGATTTTCTCTTCCCTGTAAAGGGCAAAAGCCCCTTCACGATTCCTCATGGCTCGCAGGCATTTACCTCCAGCACAAGTGTGATAACGGTCACATATTATAATGCTGATTTTTTTCATTTTTTATTCTGTCCTTTGTTATTTTTACGCGGTTCCAGGCATGATCTCATCACTTAACATCTTATGAAACTGATTTACAAAGTATATATCCCTTTTTTCACATTTAAATCATCCTGATTACTGTTACAACCGTTAGAGCAGTCGAAAGAATCATTGTAGTGAGAATGTACTTTTTTTACATCCGGATATCTGATCCCGCAGATGCTTCTGCCGTAAACGATTAAATTTTACTTAACAGATATAGTGGAATTCAAATGTTGTCAACAAATAACAGCAAACACCCGCGGTTACGCTTTGCCTGACACGGATTGATCCGGCTTAGAAATGCTCAGCCCGGTGCGGTTGAGGCGAGCGCCTTCATCATTTTTTCACCATTAAGTCCCGTAAGAATTTTTGTTTCAAGACAATCTGTTTGTAAAAATTCCAGAGCATCTTTCGGGTCGATAAAATATGATATTTTTTCAGACATTTTTTTTTGGAGTAAAATTAATTTTCGTATAACGTTCCATACATATACATTACCTGGTCACAGTCATGGTGAGATCGTAAATGTCCATCCTGTAATCCTGTAAATTATGCTCAGACAACATCATCCTCACCCCTTCTTTTTTTTGCAATAACTTTCCAGTATTGGAGTCCTCCCATTAGCGCATACGTGTTAATGTTCGTGACACACCCCCTTCCCCTCCTGTAAAAATCTGTAAAAAATATCCGGAATTACAATCCTGGAATCAAAAAATTAAAAAAAGAGTTTCAACAATTCTGATGTAAAATGAAAATGGATTATCAATAATATGTCTGAAACATAAACCATAATAGCATAAAAAGAACGGGTGCACTGCGTCCCATGTTGTGCCCGTCCTGGATGAAAGACAAACTCCGGCATCGCTGCATGCCGGATTTATATTTATTTCTATAATGAGGATGGAGGAACAATGAATAATCCCGTTCAAGTCAAAAGAAAAAATCTGACAGAGGAGTACCGCCTGAACCGCGATGCTCTTGAAAAGGAATTCCAGGAATTCCTTGATGAGGCAAAGCATCTGAGCCTGATGATCTTTGACCTGGCAAAAAAATACGGTGACAGGGCCGAGCTCCACCACAAGCCCTATGGAGAATGGGAAACCATTACATGGAACCAGCTTGCCGAGCAGATCACCGCAGTATCCAGCGCCCTCATAGAACTCGGCATACAGGAAGAAGACAGGACAGGTATTTTCTCCGCGAACAGGGCCGAGTGGCATATTTGTGATTTCGGCACAATGAACATACGCGGAATTGATGTGCCCATATACGCGACAAACACCTCGGAAGAAACTGAATACCTCGTTAATGACGCGGGCATAAAGGTCCTCTTTGTTGCCAGGCAGGAGCATTATGACAAGTCCTATCCCCTGCTAGACCGCTGTGAATCCCTTGAATACATTGTGGTCTTTCAGCGCGGCACAGATATAAATACTGATGATAAAAGGGTCATTATGTGGGATGATTTTCTCGATCTCGGAAGAAAATGCGACCACAGTGACGAGATCAGGAGAAGGCAGGAACGCTGCAGCTATGATGACAAGGCGACCCTGATCTATACATCGGGAACAACAGGAGAGCCCAAGGGAGCCGTTCATACCCATAAAAGCCTTTTCCATAACACCTGGGCAGTAGGTGAATTCCCGCAGGCCGGGCATGATGACAGGGACTCTTCCCTCTGCATGCTACCCCTCACCCATGTACTTGAGCGGTCATGGAACTACGGGGTCATACACCTCGGCGGCCAGGTCTACTACTGCGAGGACCACAACGAGATCCTCGATCACCTGAAAGAGGCCAATCCCGTGTTGATGAACAGCGCGCCGCGCTTTTTCGAAAAAGTATATTCAACAATCATGACAGGCGTGGAAGAGGCCCCGCCCCTGAAAAAGAAACTTTTTAAATGGGCAACGGCCGTGGGCGCGGAAGCCGGCGACCTGAGAATGAATGATCAGCCCCTGCCTTTTGGACTGAATATAAAATACAGGCTGGCTGACTTCCTGGTCCTCAGAAAAATCAGGGCTGTTTTCGGTAAAAACATGCACCACATGAATGCGGGCGGAGCCCCCCTTAACGCT
>Ga0272441_10002975_pt1 | contig 33314 bp, 27 predicted proteins | sample SSMProp6N_FD_193582 | JGI IMG/M metagenome (GOLD analysis project Ga0272441, IMG submission 193582) | Marine sediment archaeal communities from Little Sippewissett salt marsh, Falmouth, MA, United States - SSM-Prop-6N | ecosystem: Environmental > Aquatic > Marine > Wetlands > Sediment ... | reverse complement strand
TAATATTTACGGACAAGATGTTAATGAACCGCTTATCTAATCGCGGATATTAGGAAGGTGATTCAATAAAAGCAACGGTATCCATAGTAAAGATATCTGATTACGACCATGCAAAAGTCTGTAAGGCCGTAACAAAAAGTATAAAACTTATAGGAGACCTTGAGAAAATGATTAAACCACATAGCAAAGTCTTCGTTAAAATAAATCATCTGTCTCCTCCGACACCAGCAGAAAAAGGAATAATAACGCATCCGGTGTTCGTTGAGGCTGTTTTGAAAATGCTAAAGGAAATTAATTCAGATATCACCGTAGGAGATGATATTTCTTCCGGTAATAATGTAAATGGTTTTTACATCTCGGGATTCCAACAGATGTGCGATAGAGTTGGTGTTAAGCTGGTAAACCTGCGAGAAGGAGGTTTCACTGAAGTTGACTGTAAAGGATACCATCTAGACAGGATTTATTTATCCAGGATTGCGCTGCAAGCCGATATAATTGTGAATCTACCCAAGTTAAAAACTCATTCCCTAACCGTACTCACCGGCGGGGTAAAAAATATGTATGGTATGATCCCCAGTGGTTATCGTATTAGATACCATGGAGAATATACAAGGAATAAGGACTTCAATCAGGTTCTCGTGGATATTTATTCTGCCATCAGACCATCATTGACTATTATGGACGCTATAGTAGCCATGGAGGGAGAAGGTCCTGCAGCTGGTAAATTAAGGAGGCCTGGCGTTATACTATCCAGCCAGGATGCAGTAGCCCTTGATGCAGTTGCAGCTCGTATAATAAACCTAAATCCAGGAAGTATATTAACGACGCAATTCTGCAACGAAAGACGTCTTGGTACCGGAAAACTTGCCAACATTAATATTACCGGGGAAAAGGTAGAAGATGTTGCATTATCTGATTTCAAGCCTCCCCTAACTGTTACCAATCTATTTATTAACACCCTTCCTGCTTTCCTTCCCCCTCTCCTCATTCATCGGCTTGCTGCCACACCTTCTATACGAGAAGAGAATTGTACAGCCTGTTCTGAGTGTGAAAAGATTTGCCCGGTGGGTGCCATTACAATAGTGAATAATAAAGCGTCGCTCAGACAAGATATTTGTATAAGCTGTATGTGTTGTCATGAAGTCTGTCGTTTTAGTGCTATAGCACCAAAGTATTCATTCCTGGGTAGGCTGGCACATATCGGAAGTATTATTGTTAAGGCAATCAGGAAAAGATAACATCATTATTTGCAAAGACAATGAAGATTTCTTATTCGGGTAAACAGCTTTGTCACCAATATTAACAGACCTACCAGTTAATCTACTACCTATAGGTTACGTTCCTTGTACGATGAACATCCACCAGGGACAGTCTCACTAGACCTTCTGCACCTTTAACATATTGGTGTTTCCCGGCGTACCAAGCGGAACTCCCGCAGTTACTACAATAAGATCACCTTTTACAGCCAGCCCTGATTCTACAGCCAGCTGTGTTCCCTGTTGGAATACCTCTTCAATACTGCTACATGTTCCAGTTCTCAAAGCATAAACTCCCCAGTACAATGACAGTTTTCTGCTGATGCTATCACTGGTGGTGATAGCTAGTATAGGTGTCTGTGGACGATATTTTGCAACGCGTTGAGCTGTACTGCCGGACGTTGTATACGCTATGATAGCTTTAGCTCCCAGTTGCTCCGCTATATGACAGGCGGCATAGCTAATGGCATCATCAGTCTGAGGGACGACGGTGTCTGCTTTCTCCGATAGAATACGATGGTATGGAAGAGCTAGGTCGATTTCAAGGGTTATCTGTCTCATTACAAGTGCACTTTCTTCCGGGAATTTCCCAGCCGCCGTCTCACCTGAGAGCATAACTGCATCAGTTCCATCCAGGATAGCATTGGCTACATCGCTCGCCTCAGCTCGTGTAGGTCTCGGGGATCCCATCATAGATTCCAACATCTGCGTGGCTACAATAACGGGTTTACCCAGACGATTACACCTTGAGATAATATTTTTTTGCAGCATCGGTACTTTTCGCAGCGGTACCTCTACCCCCAAATCACCTCGAGCTACCATTATTCCATCAGCCTCAGCAATAATTTCATCAATATTATCCACTGCTTCGTGTTTCTCAATCTTAGCTATTAGAGGTACACTGGCGTTTATATCTTTGAGGAAACGTTTCACTCCGCCAATATCAGCGGCCTCTCTGACAAAAGACAATGCCACAAAATCTACACCATGCTCTATGCCAAAACGCAAATGTTTAAGGTCCAGATCTGTAACCGATTTCACATTAAGCCTTACACCAGGTACATTAACACCTTTTTCAGCCGATAACACTCCACCATTTATTACTCTACATTTTACATCGGTAACTGTAGTCTCCAGCACCTGTAAATTGATAGCACCATCATTCAGAAATATGGTGTCCCCTTCCTTTACGTCTGCGGGAAAGGAAGGAAGGTTTAATGAGACTATGTGCTCATCACCAACCAGTTCCCTGGCAGTAAGGATAAATTCGTCTCCCCCTTTAAGTAACACTTCTGCTTTCTTCAGAATGCCAGTTCTTACCTTAGGACCAGGTAAGTCCTGCAATATTGCTACCGGAACATCCAGCCGTGATGATATGCGCCGTATCTTTTCTATTGATCTGGCATGTTCATCATTGGTACCATGTGAAAAATTGAGGCGGGCAATATTCATACCAGTCAAAATAAGCTTCTCCAGCATAGTTTCCGAATTGCTTGCAGGCCCAATGGTAAATACCATCTTAGTCTTTCTGTTCATTTCCAATTTATTAAATTTATTCATAGTGCTACACCTCAAAGTAGGAGCAGGTTAATAATCAATTATCTCAATTATAGTATGGAAAGTGTAAGTTAGCGATGCCTATGCGTCAAGTATATAAATTGACTACATTCCCTTAATCAAAGTAGAATTGCTATTAATGTATAAGAGAAGTACTCTTGAAAATGGGCTGACTATCATTACCAATAAAATGCCCTATAGCAATTCAGTTAGTGTAGCCTTCCTTATCGGTACCGGTTCATGCTATGAAAGCCAGGGAGAAGAAGGTATTTCACACTTTATTGAACATATGTGTTTCAAGGGGACGGTACAAAGGCCGACAGCTATGCATATCACCAGAGAAATTGAGGGAGTGGGAGGTATCCTCAATGCCAGTACTGACAAGGAAACTACAATCTTCTGGAGTAAGGCGGCCAGTAAGCATTTCCCTCTTATTATCGAAGTACTATCTGATCTGCTACTCAACTCACAATACAGTGCTGAGGAATTAGAGAAAGAACGTCGAGTCATAATTGAAGAAATCAATATGAATATGGATCTACCACAACAAAGAGTTACTATGCTAATAGACAAATTGCTGTGGCCCGGCCAAGTATTAGGAAAAGAGATAGCTGGAAATAAAGCCAGCGTTTCATCTATAACCCGCGATCAACTCCTCTCCTATACTAGCCGCCGTTATGTACCAAACAATACTGTAGTCAGCATAGCCGGTAATATACATCATGAGCAGGTAGTGGCACAATTAAATTTATTGCTGGAAACATGGCAGCCTAAGGACTCCTCAATGAATTATATAAGCGATGACGTTCAGACCAGTCCCAGATTAAGTATAGAGAATAGGGTTGGAGAACAAACACATATCTGTCTTGCCGTTCATGGTTTTTCATATTACCATCCACAACGTTTTACTCTTGGACTGCTTAATACAGTATTGGGAGGTGGTATGAGTAGTAGATTATTCACTGAAATAAGAGAAAGGCAAGGGCTTGCCTACGATATTGGCAGCTATGTAGAACATTCACTTAACTCAGGGTCTCTGGTTGTTTATGCTGGAATTGACCCTAATAACACCAGGGTTACTACAGAATCAATACTTGACCAGCTTTCCAGCCTTAAGCAAGGGATAACTTCAAACGAATTACATCGAGCTCAAGAATTATTGAAGGGTAGATTAGAACTGAGGCTCGAGGACAGTAAAAATATGGCACTTTGGCTTGGTAGCCAGGAGCTGCTAACACATCGTATATTAGAAATTAATGATGTCATAAATATTATTGATGCTATAACGATTGTTGATCTTGAACAAGTCGCCAATAATTTATTGTCGAGCGACGGTATTAGCCTGGCAATCGTAGGGCCTTCCGGACATGAACCCTCAATAGATTATTTGAAGTCTCGAGTAATATAGCTACCATGGATAACAGCAGCTGAAGTAGTATTAAAGTAATTCTCTTCAAAGAAATAACGTCAATAGTAAGCGTTAGCAATTGCCGGGTAACAGATGGCAAAGAATACAAGGAGATATTTTATGCAATATATTGAAACCGGTACTGCAAGTATCAAGCCTGAAACGCCCGTTGTAGCAGGATCATTCCAGAGCATACTATTCACCTACGTCACAGGGCACCCTATTGATGATACTGGATACTTGAAGATTGTTTTTAGACATGTTGGAGATTTTGGTACGCCCCAGTTTGATAATCCGTCAGCAGCAAACTACTGCACTGTAAGAACTACCGGCAACTGCTGTATTGAGCCGCGATGGGACCCTAAGGGTCATACCCGACCCTGGGGACAAGCACTATTACTGAAAGTAACAAAGGGGTTTCTAAATCAGAATGAGAAGATAGTCATTACCTTCGGCGATATGTCGAAGGGGTCTCCCGGATGGCAAATACAGACATTCTGTGAGCAAAGTTTTGAGTTTAAAACATTTGTCGATCCAATAGCTACCTATGAATTTAAGGAAATCTCAGAATCACCCGCCTTAAAAGTAATACCCGGAGACCCGGTACGAGCAATATGTATTGCCCCCTCCCAGATAAGAGTAGGCGAACAGTTTTTTTACCACCTTAAGTTGGAGGATCGATGGGGGAACCCTACTGAGAAACCAGTGAAGCTGGCCAACCCCGGTTTCTCTACACCGGGAATAAAAATAATTACAGCGAAAGATGACAAAACAAATTTATATACTCAGAGTAATCCAATAGAAGTATTAAGAAAAGACGAACCGTTGCACCCCTACTGGGCGGATTTCCATGGACAGTCGGAGGAGACTATCGGAAGCAATTCCATCCAGGACTATTTCACCTTCGCTCGTGATTACGCCTTACTGGATATAGCCGGACATCAGGGTAACGACTTCCAGATTACAGATGATTTTTGGAAAACAATCAATATGGTTACTCATATGTTCTATAAGCCAAAACATTTTGTTACTTTTCCCGGCTATGAGTGGAGTGGCAATACTCCTCTTGGTGGGGACCGTAATGTCTATTTCTGTACAGAGGGAGGAAAAATCAGTAGAAGCTGCACTGATTTGCTACCGGGCAAACAATCAGAGTTTGAAGATTCCCCAACCGTAACGGAATTATTTGAAAAACTGAGAAACCAGCCAACAGAAGCTTTTACCTTCGCTCATGTCGGTGGGCGTTATGCAGATATTACAAGGCATGATCCTGAAATTGAACTGGCTGTCGAATTGCATTCGGACTGGGGGACCTTTGAATGGCTGCTCGAGGATGCCTTTATAAAAGGATACCGTATCGCCGTTTGTGCTAATTCTGATGGTCATAAAGGGAGGCCTGGAGCATCATATCCCGGTGCAAGTAAATTCGGTTCACTGGGAGGATATACCTGTGTTCTGGCACCCGGTTTAGATAGAGAAAACATTTTTAAAGCTCTGAAGGCAAGGCACTGTTATGCTACTACGGGTAACCGCAGCCTCCTCAAGGTAATGCTGTCAACGGATGAAGGACAAAGAGCCATTATGGGAGATGTAGTATCAATTGAACACGGTACAGCATATCTAACAGTGAGTGTGGCCGGCACTGCTCCCATAGAATCTGTCGATGTTTATAACGGATTAGAGGCCATTGATACCCTGCGAACATATCAAGAAAAAGATCTTGGTAACAGATTGAAGATTGTCTGGAGTGGAGCAGAGTTGCGCGGCAGAGCACGCATGGTATCCTGGGATGGTGAGCTACAAATTGATGGTACTACTATTATTGATATTACTGCTATTAATTTTTGGAATGCCAATCATCCGCTTACTCTGAATAGTCCAACCCATCTTGAGTGGCAATCAATAACTACCGGTGGATTATCAGGAGTTATACTCAAACTGGAGAAAGCCAATACTGGCCATCTTGCAATAAAGACAACTCAGGGTCACTTTAGCATAGAAATAAATTCCCTGGGAATTAAGCCAAAGACATGGGACTGTGGAGGCCTGAAAAAAAGACTCGCTGTTTATCGGTTGCCTGAGCAGCAGCTTCCATCTGAATTCTCATTCCAATTACCCTTAAACAATTTACATAATGGCGTCAATCCTCTATATGTACGTGTGACACAGGAGGATGGTCATATGGCATGGAGCAGTCCGATATATCTGATAGATAACACCAGGAAGAAATAGAAACTTTCCGGGAGGAGTAAGATGGTAAATAGTACAGCGAAAATCAGTACTATAGTGGAAAGAGCTGCAACAATCAAAGCAGACGATATTCCTCATAAAGCTATGCTAAAAGCGGTAGATCTTTTTGTCGATACCGTAGGCTGTATATTCTCAGGAAGCACTGCCGAAGGTGTCGATGAGTTAAAAAGAACCATACTATACTGGTGTACTTCGCCGCAGTCTACCATACTTGTTTCCGGCGAAAAAACGAGTGCCCCTTATGCCGCATTAATAAACTCAGTTATGGGGCACGCACGTGACTTCGATGATGCTCATGACCTTGCCGCCAACCACGGGTCAGTGGTAATGGTTCCGGCTTTACTTGCTACAGCCGAGGCATGCAGCCGGAGTAATACGACAGATTCTAAAAATCTCTTTTGTAGCGGGCAGAGAAGCGGAAAAGAACTTATCGCCGCTCTTGCTGTCGGACTGGAAGTGACAAACCGGCTGGCAATGGCCTTTGCTCCATATTTGCATCCAGGCTGGCTGCCAACTACTCTCTGGGGACCGTTTGGAGCCTCAGCCGCATGCGGCCGCCTTCTTTCCCTTGATACAAAGCAGATGCATCATGCTTTTGGTCTTGCTTATTCACAAATACACGGTAATCGACAGGCTCTGATTGATGGCTCTCTTGCCAAACGTATACAGCCAGGATTTAGTGCAATGGCCGGTTTGCAGTCAGCGTTTCTTGCCGCCAGCGGTATTACCGCTGCTAAAAATATCATAAGCGGTCATTTCGGCATTCCGGTGCTATATACTGCAGGCAATATAGATGCGGAGTATATGAATACCGGCCTGGGCAAATTTGAAGAGACTATGAACATCAGCATCAAACCATACCCTTCCTGCCGTTGTACACATGCAGTTGCTGATGCTGTCCTGGATATTCAAAAACAGCATACGATATCGTGGGAAGATATTGAACGTGGTGTTATCTATCTGCCACCTACCTCCATGGCGCAAATAGGACATCCTTTCGCTATCAGAAATAATCCCACTGTCGATGCTCAATTCAGCGCTCAGTATGTTGCTGCTCTTACTTTTATTCACGGTAAACCGCGCATAGATGATTTCGAAACACAAAAGGTTATTTCTCGCCAGGATGTTATTCAATTAGCTTGTCGTTTCACACCAGTGGAATTCGAAAAGGAAACTGTGGAAATAGGTTTGGCCGAGATGGATATATTTTTAAATAACGGCCAGGTTATCCATACTCGAATAGAAAATGTAAAGGGCAGTCCTGCAAATCCATTATTGCCGGAAGAACAGGAATTAAAGTTTTTGGACTGCCTCGATAATTCCGGTAGGCAGTATTCTCTGGAGGAAAAAAAACAATTACTCAATACTACCAGGAATATCACAGCCTTTGCTGATATAACAGAATTTATCGATTCAATACAGAAATATGCTGATAAACCAATTGCCGTCAAGGGACAGGGCTAGATTACTTTACTAACTGCTGTTATACGCATAAGAGTTCGTGTAAAATTCAAGCTATTTCCAGCAACTCAAACATTATATATAAAAATAAAAGGGGAAAGGGTCATTAAAAAGACCTCTCCCCTTTTATGTATGTTTTACTATGCAGAACTACTGTCTAGTATTCGGGGTATCCTCCTCCACCAGGAGGCATTGCAGGTGCCTTTTCTTTCTCAGGAATATCAGTTACCAACGCTTCAGTGGTCAGAATCATGTTCGCTATGCTTGCACCATTTTGAAGTGCCGCTCTGGTAACTTTCAGAGGATCAACGATTCCTCTCTTCACCATGTCTACATCCAACTCATCCAAAGAGGCGTCATAGCCAATACCAGGAGCGCTCTCCATAATCTTATTAACTATAACAGAACCTTCTCTACCGCTATTGGTAGCAATACAGCGAATAGGACCTTCAAGAGCCTTTTTCAAAATATCGACTCCGGTAGCTTCGTCTCCCTTAACATCAAGCTTACTAAGAGCAGGAATCGAATTTAGAAGTGCAATTCCACCACCTGGTAAGATACCTTCCTCAACAGCAGCTCTGGTTGCTGATAATGCATCTTCTACACGGTGTTTCTTTTCTTTCAGTTCGACTTCCGTACCAGCACCAACCTTAACCACAGCTACGCCACCAGCCAGTTTGGCTAATCGTTCCTGAAGTTTTTCTTTATCATAATCAGAAGTTGTAGTTTCAATCTGCGCTCTGATCTGTTTTATACGGGCTTCTATTTCACTGCTAGATCCTTTGCCTTCTACAACAGTGGTATTGTCTTTATCCGAAACTACTCTCCTGGCGCGTCCAAGATCTTCTACAGTAACGGAATCAAGCTTTCTACCAGTTTCTTCAGATATAACAGTAGCGCCTGTCAGTACAGCAATATCCTGCAGCATCGCCTTACGTCGATCACCAAAACCTGGAGCCTTAATTGCCAGGGGGCTCAGGGTACCTCGCAGCTTGTTAACCACCAGGGTTGCCAGAGGCTCCCCTTCAATATCCTCGGCTATTATAACCACGTTCTTGGTGGTCTGTACCAGTTTTTCAAGTGTTGGTAATATATCAGCGAGAGCAGTGATTTTTTTGTCAGTTACAAGTATATATGGGTCATCTAATTCAGCTTTCATTTGATCAGCATTTGTAATGAAATATGGGCTTATGTATCCGCGGTCGAACTTCATGCCCTCTACAAACTCAGTTTCAAACTCCAGCCCCTTGCCTTCCTCAACAGTAATAACGCCATCTTTGCCGACCTTTTCCATTACATCAGCAATGAGATTGCCAATCTCGGTATCAACTGCCGATATAGAAGCTACCTGCGCTACCTGCTCTCTACCTTTTACCGGTATAGACATCTCCTTGAGGCTGGTCACCAAGGCAGCTACTCCCTTTTCAATACCTCGCTTAAGGGCCTGCGAATCAGCGCCGGCGGCTATGTTTTTAAAACCCTCATTGACAATACTCCTTGCCATGATAACAGAAGTACTAGTCCCATCACCGCACTGATCATTAGTTTTAGAAGCAGCTTCCTTTACCAACTGCACTCCCATGTTCTCAAATGGATCTGGCAACTCGATTTCTTTAGCAATCGAGACTCCATCATTTATAACCGAAGGAGCTCCCCATTTTTTATCCAGTGCTACAGGTCTGCCACGAGGTCCTAATGTCACGCTTATAGCTTCAGCTAAAGTGTCGACACCCTTTTTTAATGATTTTCTTGCTTCTTCACCGAAAAGAATTTGTTTTGCCATTCACTTACCTCCTAAAATTAACTTCTCTTGGCCAGAATATCGCTCTCACGCAAGATGACTACTTCATCATCGCCCAGCTTAAATTCGGTACCGGCATATTTAGAATAGACCACTTTATCTCCCACCTTTACCTCCATGGCTATTCTTTTACCATCTTCCGAAAGTTTACCAGGTCCGGCGGCGATGATTTCGCCCTCTTGAGGTTTCTCTTTGGCCGTGTCTGGTAAAACAATCCCACCTTTACTTACCTCTTCTCTGGGCAAAGGTTTTATAACTACCCTCTCTCCCAGTGGTGTAATTTTATCTACCATGCTTCCTCCTTTCTTATATCTTATTACTAGCACTCTAACTCTTTAATTGCTAGCAGTCTACCCTTGAGACTGCTAATTATAGCATAAAATTTGATATTTGCAAGAAATTCCGGATAGCATGCATTATTTTAATGAAGGTAAAAAATGCTTTTTAAAAACTACCTATCGTATACTTGATTTCTACACTAAAACGTATATACTATAATCCAATGAAACAAAGCAACCGGAAATGGGATAAGGCAAGCATTCGTAATCTCAGGCAACATCTGGGATTAACACAAACATTGATGGCTGAGCAATTAGGTACCCGCCAACAAACAATCAGTGAATGGGAAACAGGTATGTATGAGCCACGTGGTACTTCTGCTACCTTGCTTAGTATTATTGCTGAGCACAATAACTTCCAGTACCAGGTAAAGAAATCAGAAGAAGAAACCAAATAGAGGTGAATATTTTTTGCCTTCAGTTACACGTAAACGGATAATTATAACTGAGGAACAGTTGATACTGGTAGTGAAGCAACAGCTTGGCAAACAGCTGTGTACCGAGCAGGGAGAACTGTTAAAAATTGTCTACTTTGGAAGGAGAGAAATAAACGATGGCCCGGATTTTCAAAGAGCACTTATCCTCTCCAACACGGGCCGACTACTCAGAGGAGATATCGAGGTTCATGTTTATGCAAGCGACTGGTACCACCACGGACATAACCACAACAGTAACTATAACGATGTCATCTTGCATATTGTGGCGCAGCAGCATCCTGACACAGTGACCCGTGCAGAGAACGGTAAATTGATTCCCATTCTCTGCCTACCTCGTGAATTGTTCATTCAGCCGCAGCTTATGCAACATTATCAACTTCCCTGCTACCAGCTTACCCGGAAACGTACAAGGCACAAAATACGTAACTTGCTAGATATAGCTGGTAAACAAAGGTTCGTACAGAAAGCAATGCAGTTCAAATTATCCCTGCAGGAAGAAACAGCCGGTCAGGTTCTATACCGCGGTATTATGAGAGCATTGGGGTACTCACATAATATGCAACCATTTGAAAAACTGGCAGGTATTGTGCCCTTGAATTCACTGGAAAACCTGGAGCCTAATGAAAGCATATTTTCAAAACAGGCCAGGTTATTAGGAGCAGCAGGACTGCTGCCTTCTCAATCGAAAACGGCTTCTTCAGCTGATAATAAAAGTATGGAAAGGTTTGAAACTATGTGGAAAACCATTGGTAAAGGACAAATTGTAATGTCCGAAGATGAATGGCAATCATCACACGTATATCCACATAACTCTCCAACATATCGCATCCTTGCCCTTGGTCACCTCATCCAGCGTTATTACCGATGTGGGCTACTGTCAGGAATGTTGCAACTTGTACATAAAGCTATACCGGTACCTGGACACCCTTCAATTCAAGAAGGCTTGATGGTATATTCAGATGGGCACTTCCAGCAGCATCAAGATTACTTAGCCCCGAACTATCGAACCGTAAAGACAAGGCTACTTGGTCCTGGTAAGGCAGCACAAATTGAAGTCAACATTATTTTACCTTTTGCCTACGGCTGGGGAAAAACAACAGATACAGCATCTATGAGAAAAAAGGCTTTGTTACTTTATGTACAGCACAATGGAATGGCTGGCAATACAATAACACGCCATATGCAGTCACAGCTTGGTTTAGAAGATAGCCACGTATTAACTGCCTGCCAGCAACAAGGATTAATCCATATATATAAGTCCTACTGCCATGAGGCAAAGTGTTCACAGTGCCTCCTACTCAACTAGACTATCAATAATTGTCCAAATTTAGCTGCTTTGACATCCTTACTAAGATACCGGTATTAAACCGAGCCTCTAATATACAGTTACTAACAAAACCTTTACTCCTCGATGTCGGCGAAACTGAGACCAGGCACGACATCCAGTTTATAATTGCTGCATTCACCAGATAGACAGTGGTAATAGCCACAGGCAGCAACCATTGCAGCATTATCGGTACAAAATTTAACAGCTGGTATTTGTATCGGTACAGATGAAGCCTCGATAATGCTATTTCTTAGTGCGGTATTAGCAGACACTCCACCGCTGAGTAATATACGTCGTGTCCCAAAGTCCCTGGCTGCATCAACTGTTTTAGTAACTAGAACATCTACTACTGCAGCCTGAAAACTGGCAGCAACATCAGCTACTCTATGATCACCCGGTGCTATTTGCTCCCGGTGTACCAAATGCCATAGGGCTGTTTTCAATCCACTAAAGCTGAAATCATAACTGCCTCTAAGCCATGCACGAGGGAGCGGATATGACGGTTCTCCGTTCCCAGCTGCCTTTTCAATAGCAGGTCCGCCGGGATAACCCAATCCCAAAATTCTCGCTGCTTTGTCGAAGGCCTCACCAGCAGCATCATCTCGCGTCCTGCCTATTTTTTCAAATCGTCCGTGACCTTTCATTACTACCAGGTCACTGTGTCCTCCGGAAACAATAAGGCAAAGACAGGGAAAAACATCCCGATCTTCCACTAGCAATTCAGATGTAGATACCAGCCAATTTGCATAGATGTGGGCCTCCATATGGTTCACCCCGATTATTGGTATGTGTTTAGCCAGGGAAATAGCCTTTGCTGTATTAACCCCAACCAGCAACGAACCGGCCAGGCCCGGACCATGTGTCACGGCAATGCAATCAATACTATTCCAGTTACTATCTTTTTCTTTTAGCGCCCTCTCTATCACAGGTATGATAGAAATGATATGCTGACGTGAAGCAACCTCAGGCACTACCCCACCATAGCCGGCATGAATATCTATCTGGGTAGCGACTATGTTCGATATAATGGTCCGGCCATCTTCAACAACTGCGGCAGCAGTTTCGTCACAGGAACTTTCAATACCTAATACTTTCATTATAGTTTCAATCTTTTATTGAAAATTCCTGTTTCTTTCCCCGAATACAACTAAAACCACCGTATTATGTATAGCACTACTCAATCATGACTCACTGTAAAAGGTATATTTCTAGAATAACCCTTGAACTTTCCCTGTGGTAGTATCGACATCAACTTTTCTGAATCCGGGATTTGAGCCGGTACCCGGCATCAGACTTATACTTCCAGCACAGGGACAGAGGAATTTGGCACCTGAGTAAATTAATATGTCTCGAATGGGTAATGTCCATCCGCTGGGAACCCCTTTTAGTGTTGGATCATGGCTAAGACTCAGGTGTGTTTTCACCATCATGGTGGCGTAATCATCATATTTAGAATCGGATTCCAGCATTTTGGCCTTAGCTTCAGCTTCTGATGTCCAAGTTACTCCATCAGCACCATAAACTACCCTGGCAATTTTATCCACTCTATCTCTTAGTTTCATCTCAAGTGGATACAAAAAATCAAATTTATTCTCATCTTTACAGGCATCTATTACAGCATCAGCCAGCTCTAGAGCTCCATCACCGCCATTAGCCCAATGTGTTGATACCGCACAACGCGCTCCAGCCGCTTCAGCAACTCTCTTTACCATAGCAATCTCATCTGTTGTATCAGTAACAAAGCAATTAATACACACAACCGGATTAATACCAGACGTTCTTATCGTATTCAAATGATGTAACATATTCGGAAGGCCTTTTTCCAATAAACCGAGATTTTCCTTTGTATAGGCATCGGCCAATGGTCGTCCCGGTACTACTGCAGGCCCTCCTCCATGCATTTTTAGGGCTCGTATAGAAGTTGTTAATACCGACACATTTGGTTTAAGTCCACTCAACCTGGACTTTACATTCCAGAATTTCTCGAATCCGATATCTGCAGCAAAACCACTCTCCGTTATATGATAATCAAACATCTTCAAGCCTATACGGTCAGCAATGATAGAAGATTGTCCCACAGCAATGTTAGCGAAGGGACCTGCATGTACCATACAAGGTTGATATTCAGCTGTACAACATAAAGTGGGATTAATAGCATTACGCATCCATGCAGTCATAGCTCCACCCACTTCAAGATCACCAGTTGTAACTGTATTACCCGACCTGTCAAAAGCCACGGTGATATCATTCATTCTTTTACGCATGTCTGCCAGATCACGTACAATCGACAGTATGGCCATAAGTTCGGAGCTTACAGTAATACCAAATTTTGATTCCATTGTGAAGCCATTCATACGGCCTCCAAGGCCTATTACTATATTTCTTAGGCTTTGAGCACAGAAATCAAGCACCCAACCCATCTCTACCCTGTTCGGATCGATATCCAGGCGACGCATCCCACTACGTTTTTCTAATGTTTCATCATCATAATTACGCTCATGCTGCATCCTTGCAGTAAGGGCCACCATAGCCAAATTATGAGCATTAGCGATGTCGTTTATATCACCGGTAAGCCCCATCGAGAATTCCGTCATCGGGATAAGTAATGCGTTGCCTCCACCAGCGGCAGTCCCTTTAACATTCATAGTAGGTCCACCGGAAGGTTGACGGAGGCAACCCCCAACGTTCATACCTCGTTTGCCCAAGCCTTCCATAAGTCCTACGGATGTGGTGCTCTTACCTTCCCCAAGAGGTGTTGGAGTTATAGCTGTTACTTCAATATACTTGCCATCATCGTGGTTTTTTAACCTTTCCATAATCTTGATAAAATCAAGCTTGCTCAATTTCCCATATGGAGAAAGCTCATCCTTCTGCAAATTTAGCTTGTCTCTCCACTCATCAGGATCAGGCATATTAACTTCAGCCGCTTCTGCAATCTGCCAATCTTTCATTTTCGTCGCATCATAAGCCATGATAAAACCATCTCCTTTACTTATATTTTTCCATCTTATTTCTGATATATAGTTTCTAACTTTAAAATACTTTTAGTAAACCAGCATTTAAGCTCATGCAGCTACAGGAAGCTTACCGTACTTCTCAATCAACTCAACTGTCCTGCCTACCCTTTCTATATCGCCATCAAAGGGAAGATTATCACCCATTCCCACGATAAAATTATAGCCAGGCGCAATCTCCCTAATCATGTTGATAACATACTGGTCGAACTCTTCATCGCTGTAAGCAGGCTCAAATAAGGTAGATGGAATTCCACCCCAGATGATGCCCTTCTCGCCTACTGCTTTTCTAAGCTCTGTATTGGTAACTGAGGTCATAGGTATCGGTGTCCATGCTTCCCAGATATCTATACCGGTATCCTTTAAAAAGGGCAGCAGCCGTCTGTTCTCTCCATCAACATGTGCCATTGCGAGTTTTCCATGGGAATGTAGGAATTCAGTTATTTCCTGAAACCAGGGGATGAAGTACTTTTTGAAAACAGGAGTATGGACATCATCACTCCAGTTGCTACAAATATTAAATATTTCTAGATCTGCTTTTATTCCAACCTGATATTTTTTTCTGGCCAGCTCTTCCATGTTCTTAATCAAACTTTCTACTTTTACAGGGTTATCAGCCAGTTCATAGAAAAAAGGTTCAAACCCCATTATCTCCCGCATAACACGCTGCGTTGGAGACCAGAGTCCCACTCCTGTCATTACCATACCGTCATCACCCATTTTCCTACGAGCCTCATCGAATCCAGGATCAAGGACCGGAGTAATATGCTGTAAAACATACTCTATTATCGGATAGTCTTTCTCACTTTTATACATTTTTTCTGCTTCATAACCAATCCATGGGCCTTCCAATGCAGTAAACAGCATTGTTTTATAAACCGAGCCAATCGGGGTTCTATATTCTGTTTTTATATATGGTGGGTTTTTTATTTCAATAACTTCCATCCCGGTATATTCTTCTTTAACCACAGAGAAATATCGTAGCTGTGCCGCCGCTCCCTGGTCACGGATAATAGCTGTCTGGTCCCAGCCTTTATATTTCTCAGGCAACGTATCATGACCAGAATTATAGTTATACCAGAGGTCAATACGTGCTCCACAGGGTATTTTGTCCAGATGTCCTCTGTTAGCTACTGTCAGTATCTTTTCTTTTTCTGTCATCCCCATGTAATATATCCCCCTTTTTCTACTTACTGATCATCAATTCAAATTAAGGCTGAGGCTTCTAATAAATCAGGCACGTACCGTTCCCATCCCAAAGCCATTATATGAACACCCTGGCACAGTGTCTTCATCCCTTCCACCAGTTCATTAGCAATCTCGACCGCTACCTTCGGCCTGTCTTCCCTGGCTATTTGTATCATCCTCTCAATATATTTTTCGGGGACAGAGATCCCTGCGATATTCTCATTCATGAATTTAGCCATGCCTGCAGATTTAAGAATAATGATGCCACCCAGAATAGGAACTCCAAATCTCTGCGCCTGGTTCATAAATTCTCCAAATTTTTCCAGGTCAAATATAGCCTGTGTCTGGATGAATTTTGCCCCGCAATCAATTTTTTTCTGCATTTTCAGTAATTGGAGTTCATAAGGGTCAGCACCGGGATTAACTACCGCACCAAGGCAGAAGTCCGGCTTTCCATCCAATTCGTTACCATTCATATCTCTGCCATCCATAAGATTAGAAGCAACCTGCAATAGACTTACCGAATCCAGGTCAAAAACTGATTTGGCATTTGGATGGTCTCCCAGACTCGGATGATCACCCGTTAAGGCCAGTACGTTTCTTATCCCCAGGACATAGGCATTTAATAAATCCGATTGCAGGGAAAGTCTGTTTCTATCCCTGCAGGTCATTTGAAATATTGCTTCCATACCCCGTTCCTGTAATAAATGGGATACGGCGAGAGAGCCAAGTCTCATAACAGAACTTTGCAGGTCAGTAACATTGAAAGCGTCTACTTTCCCCTTAAGAAGCTCTGCTTCATCGAGGATACGATTGATATTTACTCCCTTTGGGGGGCCTACTTCCGCAGTAACAATAAAATTTTTCTCTCTCAGTTTTTCAGAAAAGCTCATCTTTTAATCCTCTCCCGTGATAGAGACTGGGAAATTATCCTGGAATGATCCCTTGGTTTCAAAATCTTCTTTACTATGTCAAGTTTATTCAGCTTATAAAGTCTCTCGTAGATTACAGCCCAGGCGCAATCAGCATCCGGATTCACTTCACATTTGCCATCTCTCGCCCCCCCACATGGTCCATTTATCAGTTCTTTAGGGCAATTGGTAAGGGGGCAAACACCTCCTGTATAATTCAGATAACACTCACCACACTGGTAGCAATCGAATGGTTGAGCACTAAGTCCCTGAAATCCATTCAAATAAAGAGTGTCACAACATGTATATACGATTTTATGATCTAACAACGACGATATAACCTGCATCCCTACCCCACAGGAAATAACCAGAACAATTTGCGCTTTCTGTATCTGCTTATCATAGGCTTTGATATATGCACTTGCATAATCTCTATTACATAAATAATCCAGACGCACCCGAGCAATTACCTGCTTCTCCAAACTTCGGATATATTCGTCCACTTCCTTGTTAGGAAAATAGACGTCCTGACAGCCAAGGCATTCAATTATAAATACTTTATTATCAGCTATCTTTAGCCTTAGTTCATCCTCAGTTTTTAACTGTACTACGAGCATATTCTTTTTCCCTTTTAATAAAGCTCATCAATGGTAGCTTTGCAGAACAGATATATTCACAACTTCGACATTCTATACAATCCATAACGTTATAGTCGTCTGCTCTTCCCAGTTCTGCCTTTTTCCCATAGAAGGCATAGTAGTGAGGATGTAATTCCATAGGGCAAACATCCACACAACGTCCACATTTTATGCAGTCATTATCTTCAGAAAGTTGTACCGGAGAACGCTTAAGAAGAGTAAGTCCGGAAGTACCTTTGATGACCGATGAATCCAGACTCGTCTGTATTATACCCATCATCGGGCCACCCATTTTTAAGTCGTACTTCGTAAATATGTCTTCAATATCTCCATCAAAACAATACTGAATAATTTCTTTCAATGGAGTCCCAATCTTGACCAGATAATTACCTGGTCTGCTCATATCCTCTCCTGAAACAGTTATAACCCTTTTATACAAAGGAATACCCTGTACCACTGCGTCGTAAACAGCCAGGATTGTACCAACATTCGATACTATTACTCCTACATCAAAAGGAAGTCCTCCGCTGGGAACTTCTCTACCTAATATCTTCTTTATAAGCATTTTCTCAGCACCCTGCGGATATTTAGTGTTTAAACGCAGCAACTCTACTGCTGAATTTTTCAATACGCCCTTAAAACTGGTAATAGCATCGGCTTTATTATTCTCAACTCCTATAATAGTCCTGTTAACTCCCAGGATCTTTTTTAACAGACCAATGCCAATAATAATGTCCTGTGGCCGTTCTATCATTATCCTGTTATCGCCATTTAAAAATGGCTCACATTCGCAGCCGTTCACCAGCAGAGTATCTACTTTTTTAGGAGGTGCCAGTTTTACCTGCGTGGGAAACATAGCCCCACCAAGTCCAACAATACCGCTCTCTCTAACAATATCCAGTAAGGATTTTACCGACAGCTTTTTAAAATCACTATTGGGTTTACAGTGGGAATCAAGGCTGTTTTCCCTATCGTTTTCAATAACTACAGCCAACTCTCTACGTTGTAAAACAGGATGTATCCGCTCTTCAATAGAGACAACCTTTCCACTAACACTGGAATGAATACTAGCGGAAATGAAACCATCTGCACCAGCTATCTTCTGTCCAACCCGTACATAGTCTCCAGGTTGAACCATCGGACTTGCCTTCTTACCGGTGTGTTGCGATAAAAATATAACAACTTCTTCAGGCTCCGGAAATTTTTCTATAGCTAGGTGCTCAGTTTGTTGTTTTTCTTCCAGTGGATGCAACCCACCGTAAAAGCCTTCATTTCTCAACTTGTTATTTAGCGTCGATAAATCATTTTTAAGCTGCAAGGCAGGCTTCGAGTAATCATGTATCCGAGTGTCTCCTAATGTTAACTGTTCTCCCCTGTTCCCAATTCGCTCATATATTTTTACCCAGGCACAATCAAGGCTGGGGTCAACCTCACATTTGCCATCACGTGCCCCACCACAAGGACCATTCAAGAGCCCTTTAGCACAGTCGATCATAGGACATATACCACCGGTTGCGTTCAGATAACACTGTCCGCAGGCAGCACATTTTTCCTGCTCCAGGGAAATGCCATGATATCCTATTCCGCTTGTTGAATTAGCGCTCTGAGGTACTGAATCAGCCATTGCATAGACAGGCTTTCCTTCCAGCAGGTGAGCGACAAATTGTATTCCTAATCCACAAGATATAACTCCAACTGCACTACACCCAGAGAGATCCAGGCTGGAGATTGCTTTTTCAGACAGAATGTTGTTGCAGAGAAAATCTATTTGAGCGTGGCCTGCAATTTTTTTTGTATCTTCTCCCAGCAAACCTAATAATGTAAAGTAATCTTCTCCAGCTTCTCTTTCAAACAACTGGTAACATTTCGCACAGGAAAGAATAAAAATATTCTCTACTCTGTCAACAATTTCGTGTATTTCTTCCGCCGGTTTTAAGCTGAATTTAGTATAATCAATCAGTTTTGTTTCCATGCTTTACCTAACCGTAATCATAACAACACAAATTTGTTTTATTTATCACATGAGTACCATATATTTTAGTTGCTGATTATTCTACCTTTAAAAAAATACTATTATTTATTACGCCGTCGATAGGCTTTAATATAGCGCATCATATAATTATCCCGACCCAATACTGCGTCGACAGCAAGTACAGCAGTGTGAATATTTGCTGCATTTACGACAGGGCAGGTCACTCCTGCTTCAATGGCAAGTGTTAAAAATGCAGCATTAATCAAGCTGCGATCGGGTAAGCCGAATGAGATATTGCTTCCCCCAAGAGTCATATTAACTCGGAGTTCTGATTTAACCCTTCTTATTGCCTCAATCACCTCCAGTGCAGATTTGTTGTCTGCACCTATCGGCATATTCAAACAGTCAATTACTATGTCTTCCCTTGCAATACCTATCGCCTCAGCTTGTTTAACAATATTATGAGCAATAGCTACTCTTTTAGCTGCATTCTTCGGAATTCCGTCCTCGTCCATAGTCAATCCAATCACAGCCGCCCCATACTCTTTCACCAATGGCAACATTTCCTTTAATGACTCATCGCTGCCATTTACCGAATTGATAAGAGCCTTCCCGTTATAGACCTTCAAAGCCGCTTTCAGTGCTGCCGGATTACTACTGTCAAGACATAGTGGTACCTCTACAGTATCCATCACTATCTTTACAGCCTCTGGTAACAAGGCCACTTCATCTACTCCAGCAGCACCGACATTAACATCGAGAACGTCAGCCTGTGCTTCTACCTGAGAGAGTGCTTCCTGGCGTACCATTTCCAGGTCCCCAGCTTGAAGTGCTGCAGCCAGTTTCTTTCTGCCTGTTGGATTAATACGTTCACCAATCAGGATTGTAGGACCAGTGTTGCTAATAAGCACTTCCCTGGTAGCACTTGATATCCTTGTTTCCATAGCTTTAACCTCCATTTTCCTTATGTGGTTTTAAATACGTAGCATCAATGAAGTTTTTCATAAAATCTTGAGTAGTGGCCAATTCAATATATGAAGCCTGGTGAGCAATAGCTTGTGCCTCGGCTCGTTTTTGTAGAGAGAGCAATGCCAATTTTGCTCCTACACCGGCCGCATTTCCCACTTGTTTAAAACGGGCAAGCGGTAATGAAGGCAACATGCCAATAGCTATAGCATTTGCAATATCTATATAGCTACCAAAAGCACCAGCGATAATAACATTATCTATTTCATCTACTGAATGTCCTGATACTTCCAGCAGTGTTTGAATACCAACCTGTATTGCCGCCTTAGCCATTTGCAATTCACGTATATCCTGTTGTGTAATCGTTATGGCAGCAGATCCGTCTCGTTCTTCTTCAGCAACAATGACAAATTCCCGTTGACCATCACTATTGCGTACCTGAGGATAGTCATCATTCATTTTACCAGTCTCGTCCAGTACCCCGTTAATATAAAGCTGGGACAGGATATCTATGATACCGGAGCCACAGATTCCAACAGGAGATGCTCCATCAACTGTCTGGTAGAGGACTTCACCATTTTCAATCTTAAATCTTTCAATAGCTCCTTTAGCTGCCCGCATCCCATCTTTTATATGGCCACCTTCAAAAGCAGGGCCTGAAGCACAAGATACGCTCGTTAATATCCCATCAACTGCCAGACAAATCTCAGTATTGGTACCGATATCTACAGCCAGGGATATGCCTTCACTCTGTCTGAGTCCGGTAGCCAATATCATTGCTACGTGATCAGCACCCACAAAGCCGGCAATATTCGGTAACAGACAGATATATGCCCCTGGTGCTATAGTTAAGCCAACATCGCGGGCTTTTGTTTCAAAGGCCTGTTGCAGTGCCGGTACAAAGGGAACACGAGCCAACTGCTCAACCGGAAGACCAAGCAATAAATGGTGCATAGCCGTATTACCAACTATCACCGCCTCGTCTATTTCCTCCGGGCTGGCGCCCACTTCTCTACACAAATCTCTTGCCAGAGTATTAAGCTCATCAACCACTAAAACACGAATTCTGTTATGATTTTCAGGTGACTCTATACTATATGAGATACGCGTGATAACATCTTCACCACAACTTATCTGAGGATTCATAATTCCCCTGGCAGTTAACGTATGTCCATTATTCAAATCGATCAGGTAAGCAGCTATCTTGGTTGTACCCAGATCAACAGCCAGTCCCAACCTGTGGCTGTCATACTGACATAAAGCTATCACTTCTTCATGACGTACTACTGCCATTGCTTCCCAGTTCCATGACCGTAGTTGAGAAGAAGCCTTACGTAAAACGTCTAAATCAATAGAATGACACTGTACCTGGTGTTGCTCACTTAGTGACTCCAGCACTCGTTCTGTATCACCCTGTAAGTCTGTGAGGGTTGGCGGAACCATTTTCAAATGGTACGCTACAGTGGAAGGATTAAGATCGACAGGAACATCTTTTCCATTCACCTGAGTTCGCTGAGGACTGCTCATAGACTCCGGTGGTACCCTCAATTTACAATTACTCGTAGGATAGGCTTGACATGCCAGCCTATACCCCTGCTGCAATTCCTCTAATGTAAGTTTTTCCCTTTCGACAGAAGTCAATGCCGTACAATTCCCACTAACAAGCTGTACTTTGCATCCTGCACACCAGCCACGACCTCCACAGATACTTATCATCCCTACCCCCAATTGCTGCGCACACTGAAGAATTGTTTGCTCTACAGAGCATTTACCGCGTCTACCTATTGGTTCGAATTCTATTTGAACAGCCTTCATATTAGTATTTTCTGATTGAATTTTAATTATTATTTCTTATTTCCTCACTTTATCAACTACAGTTATTATTACTGTCACAACTAATGAGCAGCTTGTTAGCTTGCCATTTATTTTATCTGACCTAAGCTACTCTCTATATATCTACCACTTTACTCCCTATGTTACCAGAGTAGCCTCACATGAAGACAGTCACCCATATACTTATTATTAGCGGGAATAATAATCAGCATAAGTCTTATCATAACTAATGCAATAAAGGTAGATAAACCATGACTGATGCAAATTGTATCAATTCCCACCTCTTTTGTTAATGTACCACAGTCTACAAATATAGCTTGCGCTATTTTAGGCGCTATACATAACATTTTTAAATTAATACATACCACGAGCAAACGTATAGGATTATATAAATCAGGCTGAATGTATGTAACAAGTATTTCTTATTCAACATAATTAACAACCTTACAATTTTAAGATTATCATTTGCCATATGATTTTATCTATATTATTACCTACGTCCTCTTAGTTCTGTAAATTTCAGGATAATAGACAGTGACACTTATTTACTAGCAATATTACTTACTCGCTTACTATCTACTGAGGTACCAACGTATGGCATTATCAAAGATGTTCTTTATTACAAGCCGAGAGCCTCGGGGAAATATTGTAAGGTTACATCAGGAATCACAGCCACTTTTACTTTATCACCGTAACTATTCTTAAGCTGGGCCAGTACCTCTTTCCAGGACTTCTGCCAGGTTATTTGCTCATATGGAGCCAGCCAGTCAGCTCCCGTCCTGTCAGGATAAGGAGTCATCACTGTCAATCGTTTTGTTCTTTTAGGCAGTTCTTTTGTCTTGATCCATAATCTGCCACCAAAGTCCCTTCCAAAGCTTCTCCCCAGATAATGAGTTATCTGTCCTTCCGGTGTTACGGCTAAAATTACCATATCACCGCCACTTGCAGCTAACAGTGGATAAGCTACCCTGGGGGCAAGAGCCATCTCATTAGCTTTGGAGTAGCAATTAGCAACCACAATATCAGCATCCTTTACCATCTCAGTGGCATAATGTTTTCGCGCGAATTTCACACCTTCAGCATATTCTTTAACAACATCACCGACAAAAAGGGCCACCATTTCTCTTTTTAGATTGAGCACCGCATCTATCTTGACATCCAGTCCCACCATTCTTGCAGCCTCATCCATATCTTCCCGCACAATGTTTCCTTCATACTTTCCCATACCCACTGTTTTGGAACTGTTTAACCTGCCGTGATTTGCATCTATGGTATCAATAGAAACCACTCCGGGGATGATTATTTTACTACCACCGCCGAAACCATACGGGTGCGGTATAATAGAGCCAATACCGATCTTGAGATCACAGCTCATCATTTCACTGTTTGCAGCAATTGGAGTGCCACGAGTACTCTTGCCGAGTGGTGTGCAATTTTCATAAGGATTATGGTTGTATACTCGGAATCTGCCGGTTACTTCATCACCCAGTTTTTTCCTGAATGCGATATTATCCATCGAACCATGAGCGCCAAGCGCCGCAATGAAGCGTATATTTTCATCTTCAATCCCTGCAGCAGCAAGCTGTTCCAATATATAGGGAACCAGAAGGATTGACGGCGTCGGGCGAGTTAAATCATCAAAAAGTACAGCAACTTCTTTCTTCCCTTTTGCGAGTTCTTTTATACTCTTAGTTCCAATAGGATTTTCAAATGCTGCTCTTATCTCTTTATCAGATAGCGCAGGAGCATCAGCTCCAGCCATATTGCATACAATCACATCCCAATTCTCAGGAAAATCTAAGTCCAGAGTCTCGTCCCCATACCAGGCAAGTATAGGTACTACTACCTTTTTCATATCTACTATCTTCTCCTCTATATTCGAACTGTATTTAAAGTTCTTTGAGTGGATATTGGCCATATTTCTTAATCGTTTTTAACATAGCAAGGTAATTCTCAGCTTTAACCCCTGAATGAATCGAGTTGCTCGACATGCAAATAAGGCCCCCTCCCCTTCCTGCTTTCCTGATAACCTCCTTTGTCTCTGCCTCTACTTCTTCTGGAGTTCCACTCACGAGGCTATAGGCACAACTCACATTACCCATCAAACAAACTTTATCACCAATTCTGGCTTTGGCATCAGCCATATCCATACCAGCCATAGGGTCTATGGGATGTAATCCATCAATTCCGGTGTTAAGTATTATGTCAATAATAGGCCAGATATTACCATCACTATGCTTAAAACATGGTTTTCCATAGCTATGTGCCAGCTCGACTATCTTCTGCAATGGTGGTGCAATGAACTTTTCAGTAAATTTTCCTGCTACCATCGGTCCTTTTGTCATTGCCCAATCTCCACTGACAAATACCATATCAGCACCTATTTCAAAGCAATTCCGGAAAAAGCGTAGTTCATAATCGGTGACAATTTTATTAACACGTTCAATAAGCTCCGGATTTCTTATCATAGATTTGAAATAGAAAACATCTCCCAACAAACTTTCTTTAGCTATATCGAACACATCGGTACAATGTGCAATTACTGCCCTGTTCCCTCCAAACCTTTTTACCAGCTGTTTCAGCTCTTCATATCGCCATTCTTCGTCAGGGTCCGGCGGCACATAATCATCCAGGTCCTTCTCTGATTTTATTGCTGGTTCCATTGGATGACCAAGGTCAGTGTTGGTAAACTGGACTACGCCACCCCACTGGTCTCTTCGGATATTCTTCACCGCATCTAGAGTCTCATAACTCCATGTTTGAGTCTTATCAAAAACCATGATGGCATCTATATCCATACGTTCTATGAAATCTGCATAAGAGACTTTTGGATCACCTATTATGCTATCTCTTACTCTCTTGTCTATCAGCATTTCAAAGTGAGGTACTCTATCCGGTTCTTCGTGTTTGATAGTTTTTAGTACACGCTCCAAATTGCTATAAGTTGACATTGTTATTCCTCCCTATGTTTCTGCAACAAGGTCTGCTGCTACCCTGACAGCACCGGGTGCATCATCAGCATAACCATCAGCTCCAATTTCATCAGCCCATTTTTTGGTTGTAGGTGCACCACCAACCATTATTTTTACCTTTTCCCTCAGTCCCGCTGATTTTAAAGATTCAATCGTCTTTACGGTATTCGGCATAGTCATGGTCAGTAGAGAAGACAAGGCTAGAATATTAAAGTTTCCTTTTTTCACTGCCGAACAAAATTCCTCTGCAGAAACATCAACACCGAGATCTGTTACCTCCCAACCATTTCCTTTTAACATCATGACTACGATATTTTTACCTATATTATGTATATCACCTTCCACAGTGCCTATAGCGATTTTGCCTCTAGAAGAAACATTACCAGCAACCAGTACCGGTTCAAGCATATCTAAGGCACTCGAGGCAGCTTCGCCAGATATCAACAATTCCGGCAGAAAATATTCACCATTTTCGAACAACTCTCCAGTCTTTTTTAAGCCAGGAATTATGCCCTCATCTAATATTACCTTTGCTGCAATTCCATCATCTAGAGCCTTACGGGTCAATTCGTCAGTTAGTTCCGTTTCTCCCTCCACCACAGCTTTTGATAATTCCTTAAGATCCATTATTGTTCCTCCTATCTTAATAAATACTCGCTATGCCTTTTAACTCACTTCAATTAACTGCCAGCGGATAACGACCGTATTCCTTTATAGTTTTGACCATAGCCACATAGTTGTCGGGCTTTACACCGGAATGTACCGAATTGCTGGACATACAGATGAGTCCTCCTCCTTTACCAGCCTTTCTTATGACTTCTTTTGTTTCATCTATCACTTCCTCAGTTGTACCTGAAACCAGGCTGAATGCACAACTCACATTACCGCATAAGCATACTTTATTACCAAACTTTGCTTTGGCTTCAGCCATATCCATACCGGCCATCGGGTCGATAGGATGCAGACCATCCGTGCCAGTATCGATAATAAGGTCATAGATAGGCCAGATATTACCGTCGGTATGTTTGATAACCGGGATTCCACGACTGTGGCAATAATCCACAATTTTTTTAAAGGGCGGAATGATGAACCTGCTGACAAATTTACGTGATACCATCGGTCCCTGAGTCATAGCCCAGTCACCATTTACAAAGACAATATCTACACCCAGGTCTATGCTATTCTTCAGATATCCTAACTGATAATTTAATGCAATTTCATTTGCTCTGTCTATAAAATCAGGATTCCTTACCATTGCCTTATAATACTGGGTATCACCCAACAAGTTTTCCTTGGCTATATCAAACACATCAGTACAACCGGCAATAATTGCCCGATGCCCCTTAAATCTTTTAACCAGCTGTTTCAGCCAATTATATCTCCATTCTTCATCTGGGCTGGGCGGGATATAGTTATCAATGTCTTTCTCTGATCTTATTGCCGGCTCTATAGGGATGCCATTATCCTCTGTGGTAAACTGAACCGTTGCACCCCACTGGCACCGTTTCAATTCTCTGCCTGTTTTACTTATCCCTACAGGCTCATAGCTCCAGCAATGTACTCTATCAGCAATTCTAATGCCATCAATATCAAGGTAATCAATGAAATCTTCATAGGACGCGCCGGGGAGTATCCCATCCCGTACCTTTTTATGAACTGAATCAAAGTGCGGCACAATATCCGGTTCTTCAAGTTTCAATGTTTTCTTCAAGCGTTCCAGTCCTGTAAGTTTCTGCAATTTTACCTCCTCTTACTTTGATTGTTTATAAAACTTAATTCAATCGTTTTATTAAATGGCATTGTTATTTATGCTCTGATAATACCATAGGCAAGTTAGCTATTTCTACATATGTTAATTCATGATATATATTCCTGCTAGACAATAATTGTATTAATTATTTACGTTGAAATCTGTAATCTAATCACTCCTATTATTACTGTAATTTCCTCACTACTTTTATCACATTTCAAGAGTTTCTTGACAGCCAAATATTCAATAAGTACTATTGCTTCATCAAAATAAAAGGAGGTTTGCCTGCATGACTGAAAAACAATATCTGGCGGCATTGAAACAGGGCATAATTAACCTGGACTTCGAAGCTGTCAAGAAGACCGCTAAGGAAGCTATGGAGGCAGGGATAGACCCCTCAACTGCAATAACCGAAGGTATGGTTCCCGGTATGGCAGTTGTTGGTCAGAAATTTGAAAGTGGGGAATATTTCCTGTCCGAACTTGTTGTAGCAGGTGAGGTGATGAAGGAAGGTGTGGAAGTAATCAATCCTTATATAAAGGCAACTGAGTCCACTAAACCCCAAAAAGTTAAAGCGGTATTAGCCTCGGTAGAAGGAGATAATCACGACCTGGGGAAAAACATAGTTGGTACCCTCCTCGGAGTACAGGGTTTTGAGGTAATAGACCTCGGAATGGATGTCCCCGCTGACAGGATAGTAGCTGCGGTCAAGGAAAACAACCCTGTTGTGCTGGGATTATCTGCACTACTGACAATGACCATGCCAAAGATGGGAGAGGTAATTGAGGCTTTAAAAGCCGCCGGTCTTAGGGATAAAGTCAAGGTTATTGTTGGCGGTACACCCGTCACAGGTGAATTCGCCGAAAGCATTGGCGCTGACCATCGGGCAGCCAACGCTCTGGAAGGGGTGCAGAAATGTACCGAATGGGCGAAAGCAGAGGAGAGGAGGTAAGAATATGGCTGAGATGACTCGATATGAAAGAATAATGACAGCAAGCCGGAAAAATCGTGCGGACAAATTACCATTCTTCCATTTCTGGAGACATAGCCAGATAGGCTGGGCAGAGCGTGAGTGCCGCAACAGAGGGATGGGTATGTGCTGGGTACGGCCACCCTATATCCAAAAAATGCATGATGTGGAAATGACCGAGAAACAAGTAGTTGACTCAGGAGTAAATGTGTTGCGCCGTACCTATACCACTCCTGTAGGTTCTATCTGGTGTGATGAAAAGAGGGCACGAGGCACAGAACAATGGCATGCACTGCGAAGCTGGGATGACATCGCTCCGTGGCAGACTCAACGTCTCATTAAAGGACCGGAAGACTACAAGGTGCTAAAGTATATGGTAGAAAATACCGAATACATAGCCGACTATTATCCTATCGAACAGGCTATGGACTGGCTCGGTGATGATGGTGTTGTCATCGATGCACTACCGCATTCTCCAATGCAGATGTTGATGATTGACTGGATAGGCAGCGAAGGTGGCCGATTCTATATCCACCACGCCAAGTATCCAGACCTTGTAGAGGAACTTTATCAGGCCGTTTCTAAAAATCGCGATGCAATGTACGAGATAGCCGCCAAGTCACCGGCACCCGTTACAGCCTGCGGTGATAATGTAGACGGTGTGCTGGTAAACCCTCGCCTTTTCGAAAAATACTTCATGCCTGAATATGAAAAAGAAGCAAAGTTAATACATGATCAGGGAAAACTTATGTGTGTACATATGGATGGCAGGATAGGGAATATCAAGCATCTGGTCGCAAAAACTCCAATAGACATAATCGAGGCGCTTCACGCTCCACCGATGGGTGACCTTCCAATCGGTGAGGCTCTTTCCCTTTTTAAAGACAAGGTTATCTGGACCGGTTATCCTGGTTCCGTATATACCCTTGGCCCTGAAGCGGTAAAGAAACACGCGTTGGATCTGTTACGAGATGTTCTTCCCGGTGACAGACTGGTTTTCGAAGTTTCTACGGAGAATATTGTCTCCAATGAGAATATGCGGATGCTTACTTCAGTCCTCGAAAATGCCACGCTTCCATTGACGACTGAGAAGATCGATGAAATAGAACGATCTTTAAGCTAAACCAGTAAAATAGCTAACATAAAGGGGGAGGTGTTTTTAGCACCTCCCCCTTATTTTTAAGTTAACCACTCCAACACATCAACACTTAATCTTTTCTTCTACTTTCAGGTTACTTTCGCTTTTATCATGGCATTGGGAAGCCACATTATTATGTCAGGGATAAGGATTAATATTACAATCCCTACCATAACCAAAGCTACAATAGGTATTACACCGCGGATTATTATTCCTGTATCTATTCCTGAATCAGGCGGCACTACACCCCGCAGAAAGAAGATAGCCGGTGCCATAGGTGGCGTCATATATGCCATCTGTAGATTGACCATGATCATCAGCGCGAACCAGATAGGATCAAAGCCAAGCGCAGCGCCAATAGGAGTTACTATGGGAATCATGATAAGCAGTATTCCCAGCCATCCCAGAAACATGCCGAGCATGAAAAGTATAAGATGGATAAGCACGAAAGCCCCCCACTTACCTCCGGGAGCAGCAAGGACAAGATCGCCGACTACGTTTCCACAACCACTACTCAGGAATATTCCGGTGAATATAGAAGCACCGGTCATGATAACGATAATAAAAGCACTCGCTTTCAATGTGGCAACACATGTTTCTTTTACTACTCTCCAGCTAAGTTTTCTATACCCGGCAGCGATAATTGTAGCCACAAAAGCACCCGCTCCCGCTGCCTCGGTAGGAGCCGCAATTCCAAAAAATATACTTCCCAGCACACCGAGAATAAGCAGAAGAGGTGGCACAAGAGCGGTAATTAAAAGATAAAACTTGCGTCCCCATGGCACATTTCTTTCCGCGGCAGGTAAAGGTGGGGCACAGCTAGGCTGTATAAGTGGTCTGATAGCAATATATGTTATATATAAAGCTGACAGCATCAAGCCGGGCCCGAAGGCTCCCATGAAAAGCTTACCCACAGAAAGACCCCCCATCGGCCCATAAAGTACTATCATAATACTGGGTGGTATCAGGATTCCCAGGCAACCTCCAGCTATAATAGAGCCGCAGGCAAGTTCTCGACTGTAGCCTCTTTTAAGCATAGCAGGAAGAGCAATAAGTCCCAGCATAACAATAGATGCGGAGAAGACACCAACACAGGCAGCAAGGACAGTCCCTGTCAGTACTGTTGCTATAGCCAGGCTGCCGCGCAACCTGCCTATCCAGAGATTCAAGGCATCGAACAGGCTTTCTGCCACGCCCGAACGCTCTATCATCAATCCCATAAAGAGAAAGAGCGGTACAGCCAGCAGTGTATAATTGGTTACTGCTGCATGGGCACGTACGTACATCAACTTAAGTGACGAAGGTCCGAAGACGAGCAGTCCCATGAACATGCCAACACCACCGATACAGAATGCCAGAGGGTAACCGGTAAGAACCAGCAACAACATAGCTGCAAACATGACGATGGTAATTGTTTCAGGACTCCAGTCAATCATAGCTCTTCCGCCTTTCCAATCAGGTCTTCACCGGTCCTCAGTGACAATATGTTCTTAATGAGAAACGATATAGCGGCCAGCAGGAAAAAGACAAAGGCAATAGCCATCGCAGTTCGATATGGCCAGAGCACCGGCATCCAGATACCATAGTCGGAGCGCGTGTGCTGTACATAGACACGGATAGCCTCCTTCCATGCATCCTGGGTGAGGATCGTAATCATCGGTAGAGCAAATACAATGGTGCCAATGGTATCAATAATCCGTCTCCGTCGTAACTCTAGTTTTTCATAGATGATATCGACTCGTACATGGACGTTATGCAGCATGGAAAATCCTGCACCCAGCAGCATACCGGTGCCTCCGATCATGTAGCTCAGGTCATACGACCATTTTGTCGGAGCATTGAACAGGTACCGTGCCAGCACTTCAAAGACCATTATAAATATCGTCGCCAATATCAGATAGCTGACGGCCTGCCCGGTTACCTCAGTAAAACGATCTATTCCTCTGTATATACGCCTCAGGTTATTCATATTTTCTCATTTCATATGTATTTATTCTAATTAAGGAGTTATTCCATTCTCTTTAGCATAAATTCTCAGGCCTCTGATATCCGGCATCATTTCTGCTATAAGACCACGGTATACATCAAGGAAGGCATTCTGGTTATCCAGCACTTCTTTGTACCACGGGTCTTCCGCTGCAAATTCTGCCCACATCTGATCAGCAGCTACTACGATCCATGCCTGGACATCTATTGGCAGGATTTCCAGTTTGGTACCATAATCTCGCATCTTCTGACGGGCTTCTGCATCCCTGATAGCAAGTATGTTGCCGCACTCAAAGGTCGTAGCTAAACACTCCCTTTTTACAATTCCCTGGATATCTGCAGGAAGTTCTGCCCAGGAATCCTTATTACACATTAGATAATGAACATTTCCTGGAGAATGAACGCCCGGAGCATAACAATAGTCACATATTTCTTGTAATCCTATTGCAAAGTTGCCTTCAGGGGTACCAAGCTCGCAGGCATCAATGACGCCACGCTCAAGGGCAGGATATACTTCTGCACCTGGCAAGGTTACTATGGATGCGCCGGCTTTTTCCAGTACCTGTCCCCAGTATCCAAAAGTTCGAATCTTTAAACCATTATAGTCTTCTTTCTTTGTAATAGGCTTGTTACACCAAAGCTCATCTTCAGGATACTGCATATCAACCTGCTCAACTACAACTACGTTGGTAAAGCCTGCTTTTTCCAGTGCTTCTTGCTGTAAAGCCATTCCGTCACCCACGTGAAGCCACGCTCCCATTTCCGGTGATGTTGGCCCGCAGGCATACTGGTTGAAGGGATCAGCTACATATCCAAATTTGCCTCTTTCATCAGCAAGGGTAATATGCGCTCCATCAAGCAGCTTATCCTGCATACCCTCAAATCCTTCATATGCCGGAACTATGGCATCAGGAGCATGGAAAGTTATTTGGAGTCTACCGCCAGTTGCTGCCAATATATGTTCTTGAAGTAAATCTGCAACCAGGTTGCTACTAGCGGTCCCCAGTGAATAGGTAGACTGTACATTCCAGGTATAGGTCTCTGCCTCTGGTGCCGGTGTTGGTGTTTCACCCGGACCAGCCTTAGGAGCACAACCTGTTACTACCAGGGCAAGAATGATAATAGATACTAACAATAAAATTGATAACTTAGTTTTCAACCTTTGTTTACCTCCTTACAATAATTCTTCCCCAAAACATCTCTCCCAACACCACCACACAATTTTTCACATCATTCCACCTCCTATTTATGTAATGAAGAATAAAAGGTATTGCACGAAATTATATACCCCATAAATTAAATGTCAATCAAATTACCAACTTTACAGTCATGAATATAACTAAATCACAATATTTTGTTGATTTCAGCCACTGATTAACTCTTTGGCTTTTCTAACAGCCTCAACCGCATCATTCGCATAGGCATCGGCTCCAGCTTCAGCTGCAACTTTTTCTGTTACCGGTGCTCCACCTACCATTATCTTTACCCTGTCACGTAATCCCTCTACTTTCAGAGCATTAATTACATCCGCTAACATCGGCATAGTGAATGTAAGTAAAGACGATAAGCCAAGGATATCGTAATCCCCTTCCTTGACTGCTTTACAGAATTTCTCCTCAGGTACGTCAATTCCCAAGTCAGTTACTTCCCACCCATTCTGCTCTAACATCATGATTACAATGTTCTTACCTATATCATGCGCATCGCCAGGTACTGTTCCAATTAAAAATTTGCCAACTGTTACCCCCTTCGTCTTAGATAGCTCAGGTTTAAGTAATGCTACCGCCGCCTTCATTGCATTCGCCGCCATCAATAACTCAGGGAAAAACACATCCCCTTTCTCAAACTGATTCCCTATCATCTCCATGCTCGGTAATAACCTTGTCCCCAGTATCTCTCTGGCTGGTATTTTTTCCTCCATTGCTTGCTTTGTCAGCTTTACTGCAGTTTCACTATCCCCAGCCACTACCGCCTCGGTCAATTTACTAAAATCGGTCATTATTCCTCCTTTACTGTACTATCGTGTAAGGCTATACAGGCTACTTGTTCTGAAAAGAAAATGTTGCAATATCTAAATCCCGATGCAGCACGGCTCCGGGGAACTCATCGATATGTTCTTCTATTGCTTTTACCTGCTCTGC
>Ga0272441_10002974_pt1 | contig 33320 bp, 27 predicted proteins | sample SSMProp6N_FD_193582 | JGI IMG/M metagenome (GOLD analysis project Ga0272441, IMG submission 193582) | Marine sediment archaeal communities from Little Sippewissett salt marsh, Falmouth, MA, United States - SSM-Prop-6N | ecosystem: Environmental > Aquatic > Marine > Wetlands > Sediment ... | reverse complement strand
CCGACGTATTTGAGCGCCGTGGGGCGCGAATGCTCAATGCCAAGCTTTGGCGCAAGCAGTGCTTCACCTGCATGTGGGCCAACAAGTCGGCCGTTGAGATCGAATACAAGTTCGGCAAAGTGAAGCGCTACCGCAAAGAGCCCTTCTGCTACGGGCCGCGGTCATGCCCGCTATACGACATGGGCCCACCCCGACAGGTGCCATATTTCGATTCGTTCCCTTCACTTGATGAGGGGTGGATGGATGACCTGTGCACCGAACAGCGGGGGGATGAGGATTGATTGACGGGTTGGGCCCACACAATTGACCATCGGCAGGAGTTAAGCGCGCACAGACTCCGCGCGATCTAATATTTGCGAGGGACAGGATTCTTGATGGGCCTTTCATTGCAGATGGCTGTCATCCGACTTCTTGGCGACCCTCTTGCGACGACAGGCAGAATCGGCGTTGAAGGGATCGACAAGGATGACTACAATGATCACCTGTGAGCCTACGGTTTCCGCAGATGGGTCCAGATGGGAAGTCTCGGTTTCTTCCCCTCTGGCTACACGCCCATCACGATGAGACCAATACGATGAAAGGGTAGTCTGTGTATTGGCATTTGACGGTAGTGGCGGGTTTTGTGCTGTGCATGGCGTTTTCAGCGGGGGCGTGGGCGGCCGAGACGTGGACGGTGGTAGTGGGTGAGGCGCTGGCCGAGGATGAGGCGATCCAAGTCGCGCTGGATGATTTGATCGAGACGGGTGCGGTGCACGGAATCGACTTCGCCGTGACAGACGACGCGGCGTTGCCCGGGGGTAACGTCCTGGTCGTGGGCAATTCGTCGCGCAATGCCCAACTGGCGCGGCTGGTCTCGGAAGAGGCCTTCGACCTCGACGCGCCTGGCGACGACCAGGGCTACACCATCTGCACGACCGCAAGAGGTGGCCGGCGCATCGTGGCCGTCGCGGGCGGGTCGGCCATCGGCGACGTGTACGGCCTATATTGGGTTTGGGACCGCATCCGTGTACACAAGCGCCTGCCCGACATCGACGTCACCCGCGTCCCGACGCTCAAGGTGCGTATGGGCGCGGCGTGGGGCCGGCGCGGATTTAACGGCAACTCGAAAGAGCAGATGCGGCGGGCTCTGCGCCACAGTTCGAACTGGGTGGCCGGGCCGGCGGTATTGGACCTGGTGCCGTGGGAGGCCGAACCGGAGCGCACGGTTAATGCGGGAAACCGTGACAAAACGCGCAAACTTATCGAATACGCCCACGCACTCCACATGAAGTACTTCGCTTTCGCCAACGAGTTTACGTATCACCCGTCCCTGTTGCAGCAACACGGCGCCACCTTGTCGCCGGAAGACCCGAAGTTCTGGGACGCGCTCCAGGACAAGTTCCGCAAACTGTTTACGGCCTTGCCGGAGTTGGATGGCATTGAGTTGTGCAACGACGACATCTCGGGATTCTGGGACAACTATCGCGCCTACGACGTGCTCCACGAGAGCCCAGAATCCGATTGGTCGTATGCAAAGCGATTCCGTACCTTTGTACAGAAGGTGCAGGAAGTGGTGGTTGACGAATTCGACAAGACCTACTTCCATTTCACCTGGGGCCTGAGGCTTCACGAACAGCACTGCCAGGCCGAAGTGTACTGCGATATCTTCACCGACGATGTGCCGGTCGAGGGGCTGGTTTGCATTCCAAAGATCACCACTGCCGACCGCTGGTGGCACCAGCCCTACAACCCCACTTTCAACCAGACGCAACACGACACGGTCGTGTGCTTCGAGACGATGAACTACTACGAGGGCGGCAACGCCAACATTTTCCCCACCTTCTCGGGACAGTATTTCCAGACGGGCCTGCAGACCATCCTCCTGCCGGAAGATTCCAACGTAAAGGGCGCGGCCACTCTGGCCGGCGCGCACGCCGACGACTGGGGCACGACGAACGCGTATTCCTACGTGCTCTACCGACTCATGTGGGACCCGGACGAGGACATCGAGGTGATCGCGCGCGATTTCTGCGCCATCCATTTCGGTCCTGAAGCAGCCGAGGCCATGGCCGGGATCTACTTGCTTTCGCCATCGGCCTACAAATACGGCCTACACATCGAACCGGTCTCCTACGGCCAGTACAACTCGTTCCTCCACATGCGCGCCGGCACGTTTCCCGCCGAGGGCTATTCCGAGATCGACGGTGGCCGGGAACACGTCGCGTTCCTGCGCGAAATCTACCTGCGCTGCAAACCGTGGCTCACGGAAACCTTCCTCTACCTCGACCACGGCTTGGCGGTCGCCGAGGATATGCGGGCAAGGTATGACGCCGTAAGACCGCACATCGCCGATCCCGCCGTCGCCGAAGAAGTTGAAAACCGGCTCAATATGACCCGGCTGCTCATCGCCACCAATATCGGCTACGTCAAGACCATCTTCGCCTATTTCGAGTACATGGACCGGCCCACCGAAACACGGCGCGCCGCACTTGATGACGCCCACGCGGGGCTCGTAGAAGCTCGCGAAGCCTTCGTCAACGCGCCCGGGTTCGGCTACCAGCTTTTCGGCGTGAACCAGATCATCGCCAACGCCAGAGCCGCCCTCGATAACGTAGCCGCGGCCAAGACGGCGCTCGAAAACGCCCCGACCCGCGCACAACTTGAACAAACCATCGCCGACCAACAACGGCGGTACGCTGAAGTGCTCCAGAAACACGGCGAGGAGGCTGTGCACTTCGCCCATCTCGAAGCGCAAATCGACGGCCGCGACATCCTCAACATCCGCGGCGACACTTACACCATAGACCACCTGCGGTGGGACGGCCCCCACGTGAAAGAGTGCACCTTCGTCGTCCCCCTGCCCCAAGAGGGCGTGACCGTCGTCCCAAAGGACATTTACTCACGCCCCATCCATCCCTTTGTGCTCGAACAGCCGACAGAAGAAAACGACTACACCGTGCGCATCTACCTCGACGATCTTCCCGGCAGTAAGGACTGGGTGATCTGCGACCTCTACTACGTCCCGCAGCCACCGGAAAGCCTCGGCTTGGCCTTGCCCTGGAAGTAGGGCGCGTGCAAACGCACAGGAGCGTGCTTCCAGAGCGGGTTAACTTCACATTGACTTGTTGCCGTACCCGGTCGCCGCTCGTTAGCGGGGGGAGGATTCGAACCTACGACCTTGGGTTATGAGCGCGATTTGGGCATTTTTATAACCCGTTGGTATCGCTGTAATTACGGAAGCCGCAGGCGCTTGCGCCCTACGGGCTCTGATGCCCATATGGCACATGAGGCACATGAAGTGCGAATCGTAGGGCACAGTTTACAGTACCCCTGAGGCCTGGACGACGTTCCCAGCGGACGCTGTGGTGTTGCCAGTGAATCCAGGGGGGTCGAAATTATAGGCACCGTGGTATACCGTGTTAATGCGTCTTCGCTTCGGCTTGTTACTGCGGAAGGATCTGGTATGGAACGGCTCCTTTTCCTTGTCTTGTCTCTGGCTCTGCAAAGGTGCAGACCTTGATACAACGCCCAGCTTCAATTCCTCGAAGCCCAGATTCGGATTCTGCGTTCGCGGCTCGAGGCGAGTCGTATCGTACCAGCTCCAAAGGAGAAAGCGGAACTGCTTCGGCTTGGCGGATTGCTGGGGCATGATGTGGCCGTCAAGTTCGTCGCGTTATTTAGCCTTCGGTAGACCCAATAGCGGCATTTCCTGAGGGTTTCAACCAACAATGAACTTCACATAGCTGATGCAGACACTTCAACGTTTTCAGTGCGAATGAATATTTGCGAGGCACAGGTCTGGCGCAAGGCCACGGAATACCGGGGCGAACGCCTCGACTTCGAACGTGAATTCGAGCAAGACCGCATGTGAACATCCGCAGCGACAGGGAAGGCCCCGCCAAGTTCACCTTGGGCAGCAACGACGGCGTGAAGATCTGGGTGAACCACAAACTGGTCCACCACAACCACCGCCACCGCAATTCCTATCGCGAAACCGACATCATCATGATCGACCTCAAGAAGGGCGATAACCCCTGCCTCGTGAAGATCGAACATACCGGCGGCAAGTGGAATTTCTACCTCCACCCCTGGCGCAAGGGCGACCCGCCCGTTTCCATGATAGGCGGCATGCAAGTGGCCGCGCCCTACTACGTGGCACCCTGACGATGTGCGAAAAGGACCCTCCGAGTAACGTTGTGAGTCCTCTCTGACCACAACGCGTCGGGGCAGACATGTGGTTTTCAGCGGCGTCTCCGACCATTCACAGACACTATCTTGGCGGGCGAGTGAACTCGTTTCTTCACCACGCAGTCCGGTACTCCCGCCCGACGTATTGGTTCGCCTCGGGGCAATTGGGCGAGCGCATATTCTGGGCATCCCACTCAATCAGGTTGCCTGAACCAACGCGTGCAGCCAGGTTGCCGAGGAGCACGGTTTCTGTGAAGGGACCCGCGTACTCGAACCGGGATCCGATGGGCGTGCCGCCTTGGCAGGCAGTGATCCATTCGCCGTACGGGTCGCCGCCAGGAACGCGTGGGATGACTTCGTTCGGCACGGTGTAGTCGTCCATCTGAGCTTTGGGCACCAACCGGCTACCGTTGCCGTAGCATCCGGTGGTCGCGACGCCATCATCGCCAACAAAGTAGGAGCCGTTCTCACCTTCCCCAAGCAATTCGTCTTCGGGGACAGCCGCGGGGCGCGGCGGCAGATTGGGGCTACCGTCCGAAAGCTGCCCGTCATACCAATAGACCGTGACGGGCGGGAGGGTCCGTCCATGCCACTTCACGGAGGCATACGGCTCGTTGAATGGACGCGCTGGGAATTCGTACTTGATGACGGAGTGTGTCGGCGGCGATTAATCCGAACAGTTCGGTCCCTCAACGCATTCGACGCTCAAGGGTGCCCCCAACTGAAGCGCCCAATTGACCGGGTCCATGATGTGGCACCCCATGTCGCCGAGGGCGCCGCAACCGAAATCCCACCACCCTCGCCAATCACTCGGACAGTATCCGTGATTGTAGGGGCGGAACAGCGCGACGCCTAGCCATAGATTCCAGTCGAGATTGGGACGGACAGGTTCTTCGGGGAGCGGTTCGGTCATGTCCTGGGGCCAGTCGTCAGGACGGTTGGTCCAAATGTGAGCCTCGCGGACTTTGCCGATGGCGTCGTTCCACAGCATTTCGCACAGCCGCCGCACACCGCGGCCGGAATGGCCCTGGTTGCCCATGGCGCCTACCAGGCCCTTGTCGCGCGCCACTTCGGTGAGTTGCCGCGCTTCCTGGATGCACCAAGTCATGGGTTTCTGGACGCGCACGTGTTTACCAAGTTCCATGGCAGCGAGTGCCACGGGGGCGTGCATGTGGTCGGGCGTAGAGACAATGACCGCATCGACGTCCTTATGCATCTTCTCGAGCATGACGCGGTAGTCCTTGAACTGCGGGACATCCGGGTAGGCGTTGAACGTTTTAGCGGCCCTGGCCCAGTCCACGTCACACAACGCCACGATGTTCGCCCCGGCTTTCGCGACACCCGCCACGTCGCCTCCACCCATGCCGCCGGCACCGACGGAGGCCACGTTGAGCGTCTCATTAGGGGACGGGCTGCGCCTGCGCCTCCGGCGGCCTGCGCCGACCGTAGCCGCGGCCGCTCCCATCAGAAATGTCCGGCGCGTCAGGTGCCTCGGCAAAAGCTTGGCTGAACATTTCATTACTTCGTCTCCTTCATCCCGGCTTCTTCCCGCCGTTCACTTTGACCCGGATATTTCGGTAGTAGGTCACGCTCTTGGGGTCGTGGGCCTGCAGGGCGAATGTGCCATGGCCGACGATCTCGCCGTCGGGCCGTTCTTTGCGGGTAAGGCCCCTGGGTTCCGTGTAATCGACGGTCGTCTTGTCATTCACCTTGATAACCACCCGTTGACCCTTCACAATAATGTGGTAGGTGAACCATTCACCGTCCTTCGAATAAGCCTTGCGCACATCCTTGATGTTGTAGAGGCTGCCAGTCCTTTTCCAATCGCTGTGCGTACTGTTGACTTGGGCCTCATGTCCTTTCGACGGCCAGCTCTTCTTCGTGTAGGCTGTGTGGAAATACACACCCGAGTTGGAGCCCTTTGTGGTCATGACCTCGAGTTTCAACTCGAAATCCTTGAAATCATGGTCCGAAACGGGACCGACGTAGTACAAGTGGCTACGTCCGCCATCGGCAACAAGTTTGCCCTTTTCGACACGAAATGCGTCGGAGTTCTCTTCAGCGGGCTTCCAACCTTCTAGAGTCTTCCCATCAAAGAGCGGGATCCAGCCCTCTTCCTTCTCCTTCGAGGTGCTATCCTCGCCCGCACTCAAGACTCCTGCGAGCAACATGCAGAATCCAGCAAACACTGCTATTCTCATCCTCCAATCCCTTTCAGCTGTTTCTCTTCATGTGAGTCCACTCGTGTGATTTGCCTCCACCGACGGTACCACTCTCCATGCCAGAGCATCAAGACTTGCATCGCACCCAGTGACACAGGATCGGACATGTGGGGGCGTCTTCGCGGTCCGTGTCGATGCGGTCGAAGAGAACAGGCGGACTTGGGCGTGCGGCCACAGGTGTGGGTTCGAGGAGCGCGTATCCGGCTCCCGGTGCACAAGCACGAGGTTGTCGAACACGTCCGCCAGGTAGATGGCCCAGTCAGCCCGTTCCTCGAGCCAGCCGGCGACGAGAAAGTAGTTGTCACTGAGTGGATAGGGATGCAGGGACTTCGGCCAGTCTTCTTCAACCAGCGCGTCTCTTACGACGGGCTGAATGGATTGCCCTCGGCCCGAAAGGCGCCTGACCAGTCCAGCTTCATCGTAAAACCCCTTCCCGGTGTCCAGAATGACCAACTGTCCCATACGGTGGGCCTGTGCCCTGCAAATAGTAGATCATGCAATGTTCACACCGCTTGAAGCGTACGCGGACAATACTGCAAGTTCAATGGCAGCAAGGCGTACGAAGAAATGCGAGGCACGGCGCAATCACTCGCCCCTCAAGTGCCTGATCAAGAAAGCTATGCTGCGGCCCCGGACCTGCTCGTAATCCCCCTTCCGGCTATGGGAGAAACCGTGTCCCGCGTCGTGCAGGGTCATGAACTCGTGTTCCACGCCTGCCTGTTTCAACGCCTCGGCCATCAGAACGGATTGCTCGTAAGGGACATCGGTGTCTTTGTCTCCGTGGCCCAGAAACGTGGGCGGATAATCGCGCGTAACATTCTGAACGGGGCAGTAGGGTTTGAACTGTTCAGGCTGAGTATGGGGGTCGACCCCCGATACTTCCTTTGGCCACAACCCGTGCTGGCGGCAGTATAGGTAGAATTCCCAGCGGCGATTCCCTTGCGGGTTGCCGCAGGGGGTCCCCTCGCCCACGGCGCTGTACGCGGCTTCCTTCGATATGGCGGGTTGCGAACAGTAGAAGGGGTCGGGTTTGCTGTACCAATCGCCGATAATGTCGCCGTATCCGTAAAACGACACCAGCACTTTCGGGCGCGGGTCGACGCAGAAACCGGTCATCAGAGCCAGATATCCGCCTGCCGAGCCGCCCTGCACCCCGATCCGCTCTGGGTCTGCCCCAAACAATGCTGGCCCTTCCTCGCGTATCCAGCGATAGGCGTCCTGCACGTCCTTGATGATTTCGGGTAGCTTCGTCTCGGGTGCCAGGCGGTAGTCGATCGAGACTATCGTGAATCCCTGCTTCACAAGCGGCTCGTGGAAGTCCATTTCAATCGGATGGCGTGCGCCCGTGATGAGGGCGCCTCCATGAATGGCCATTACAATCGGGTGCGGCGCTTTGCCGCCGGATGCCCGATAAACATCGGCCTTGATCCGGCAATCACCCACGGTCTTGAAGGTGTGAGTTTCCATGGTTTCCTCCGGCACAGGTTGTGCGCTCGCCGCCTTTCGCGGCAACATGGCCAGTGCCGCGCCGGCAGCTAAACATCTCAGTGCATCACGTCGGTTCATGGTTTCTCCCTTCAGGGTGCAATGCACAGGACGGATCACGTGTCCAGCTCATCCCATTCTGGAAACCGCGTAACGCTCCCCTGCATAACCTCGTCGTAGGTCTTGGTCCAGTACTTCCTCGATAGTCGCTCGAAATCCTTCCACAGCGCTTCCGTTTGGTTCAGGTCGGGCGCGACATAATCACTCAATGGCTGGTATTCTGCCAGAAGACCTTTCGCCGTTTCACCCAGATTCCGAATTTGCGACGCGACGATTCGCCGGCCTATCTCCTCCGTGGGAAGTGGCCTCTGGTCGAAATCCACGCCGGTGGCATAGCGTTCTCCCAGTTCCGGGCTGACTTTCCGGCGTACCAAGTCCACAAGACTGGGATGTAGCGCCATCAGTTGCGACGTCTCGCAAACCCCGGCGTGGTCGCCGCGGTAAGGCAAGTCCGGGTCGATGCATTCCCAGTCCGCGATGGCATAGAGGCGGATGGGCGAACCGGTGCGTCTCGTGTAAAACTCACCGATCCTGCAGATCACTTTTTCGTTTCCGCCGTAGTGGCCCGTCACGATAATGCCGGCGTGGAAGCCGCGTGCGTCCATGGCCCGGATGTGATAGAAGACCGTGCGAAAAAAGAGGTCGGCCGGAATTGAACTGCATAGTAACTGCCGAACCCCCATACTGGGGAGCCAGCCTTTCCCCTTTCCATCATCGTGAAACTCGGGAATCTCTTGAATGTGCCAGGCAAAGGGCGGCGCCACGACGCCGCCGTGCTTCTGCACGGTCCGCTCGACCAAAGCGTATGCTTTGGGCCAATCCAATCCCAGTGCGTTGTAAGCGCCGTGGGGTTCAGCCAAGCCATAGGCCATATAGCACACGGGGAGGCTGTCCCGCGCTTCAAGGAATTCATGCGGGAATCCTCCCACCGAGTCTTGCGCGTATTCCCCGGGGGCTTCTCTTCAGCGGCTGCCGTTCCCGTCGACAATGAATCCAGAACACACAAGGAGATACCCCCGAAGCCTGCGAGTTGCATAAGGTCTCTTCGACGAAAGTCTTTCATGGCGTTGTTCCCCTCCCCACCGCGGCCGAAGGCAGAGCTACCAGTGCGAGGAATAGAAGCGACAGATGCGCCGATCTTCCCAAGCAGGTCGTCAGGTATTGCATCGATCGCGGCTTCTTCCGGTTGTTGTCACGCAATCTCAGAAGCTGTACTGGAGGATCTTCAGCAACTCGCCGTCCTTGAGCGCCGAGGTGTGGGCCACCACCCCTGCTACCGTCATGTTCAGAGACCAGCCGACGTGCACCAAGGGATTTCGCTCCTCAAGAATGGCGTGTACGAACTCGTTGCTGAGCTGACCGTGGGAGCCGCCGTGACCTCCGGGCTTGACCCCAGGCGGCAAGCACGGCCTGCGCAGGTCCAGCGTGCTCACGTCGAACTTGCCCTGGTAGTTCATGCCGCTCATGGATCCCAGTTCGCCACGAACGCGGCCCATCTCGCCTTGATGTCCAGGCGTGTCGGAGCTTCGGCCCATGCGCGCCATGCCCCCCTCGCTGGTTCTCATCAAGGCGATCTCTGTGGCGAATTCATTGTTGTAGGCGTTGTCGCCGTTGCGCAAGCGAGCAAGGTGGCTGGGAATGCCCATACAGGAGACCTCGGTAAAGCTGCCGCCTGTCACTGCGGTATAGTAGGCGTTTCCGTGGGTGGGGTACCACTGAGGCGGCAGGCCGTCACGCCAGTTCTTGTAGGAGCCGATGCCCTTTTCCCCGTAATGGAAATACTCGCCTTCGGTGTAGATCATCTTGCCGAATCCACCCGCGTTGTAGATGATCCGCTCCGCATGACAGTCTTCGTGGTAGGCGCTCGTCTCCATCATCATGTAGTTCAGTCCGGAGGATTTCACGGTCTCAAAAAGATGGTCCGCTTCTTCCAGATTGCCGAAGACCGCCGGTACAGCCACGCATACATGCTTTCCATGGTTGAGCACATCGATGCAATGGCGCGCGTGACTGGGCGCGTCCGTAGCAACAAACACTGCTTCGATCTCTCGATCCTTCGCTAGCATCTCCTCCAGCGACGGGTAGGTCTTGCTGCAACGGCAGGCCTGGGCCAGATTCTTGCAGCGGTCTGGAAAGAGATCGCTCACCGCCACCACCTCCACATTGGGATGGTCCTGAAAACTGAAGTCTGCCCCAAACCGGCATACGCCGAAGCCCACGATACCCATCTTGATCTTACGGTCCGACACCGGCGTCCAGATTCGGTCGTCCGCCGTGTCGCTGCCGGTATCCTCGAAGCCCTGGATCTTGGGCCTTTCTGCCGCCATGGCGGCACCCGCCGCTATCGTTAGACCCACCCCGGTCAAGGAATTCCTGCAGAAACTACGTCGTGAAGTCGATTTTGTCATGACTCTTGCCTTCCCTTCTGTTCCGGATTGCATGGAGCTTATCACATGGAGCTATCACCTGGCGGGGGCAGGATTCAAGCCTGCGCCCTTGACGACGAACAGATTGACGCTGGGTTATGAGTCGCCAGAGGTCGATTCTCGTGACCTCTGAGGAAACCAAGCACTTGCTCAGTTGCAGTGAGAGGTGACCCCCGGTAGCATCCCTCTAACGCTATCGACTCTGTCTGTGTCATGCGAATCGTGAATAGCGGTCAAGTAGCCCTCCGCGCTGAAGAGACGGGCGCCGGTACCCATGCGTATACAGATGGGATGGTCTCGCGGAATCCCCCCTACACTTCAATCCACCTTGATATGAAGCGTATACTCGCCTCATGAGTTCAAAATGGTGTCTTAGTAATTTGTCCAATGGCGGCCTCGTGCTGTTGCTCTGCGACGAGGAATGCAGCATGCCGTCCAACCAGAAGGAGGTACTCCGATGAGGAAGGAATCCCGCTTGGTAGCCCTCTTGTCGATAGTGCCCCTACTTCTCCTGATAACCGGAGTTGAAGCCGCGGAGCCGCAAAACATGAAATCATTCTCAGTTGCCCAACAGCGCAACGGGAGCAACCCGAAGAAGCTGACCGTCGCCGCCGCACAGATTCCGGTCAGCCTTGATATCGATGAAAACGTCGCGACTATCGGCCGCGTCATTGAGCAGGCTATTGAGGAAAAGGCCGACATTCTCCTTACCCCGGAAGGCTCTCTGAGCGGCTACACTCACACTTTCGACCAGGAGGAGGTCGATCGGGCACTCGACACGGTATTGGAGAAGGCACGTGCTGGCAATCTCGCGCTCGCGCTTGGCACATGCTTCATCGAGCCCGACGATGGCAAGTGCTACAACCAGATTCGCTTCTACGACAAGCGGGGCGCCTTTCTCGGCTTTCACAACAAGACCCTGACGTGCGGTACCATGACCGAGCCTCCGAAGGGTGAGACCAACCACTACGCAGTGCGCCCGCTACGGACATTCGAACTGGGAGGAATCACCATCGGCGGATTGATCTGCAATGACATGTGGGGAAATCCGATGTGCACGCCGATGCCGGAAGCCCACCTCAGCCAGCAGCTCTCGCGAAGAGGCGCGCGGGTCATCTTTCACGCCATCAACGGAGGGCGCGACGGCGGGGAGTGGTCAAAAGACGTCCACTGGCCATTCCACGAGTCAAACATGCGGCTCCGCGCCCTCGCCGGAAGAGTCTGGGTTGTCAGCGCCGACAATTGCGCCCCGATATCCATTCCGTGCTCGGCACCCTCGGGAGTTCTGGGCCCGGATGGCAACTGGGCCGTAAGAGCGCCCGACCAGGGCCAGCACGTTGTGGTGCACACGATCGAACTTGAATGAGAAGGACTCTGTCGATGGCGGGCGGTGCGGTGGACTGCGGCTCGCAGGACCGCCACGGAGCTCCCCGAATCGATGCATGTCTTGATTCGCGCCACCCTCCGGAGCGGCGGCACACGAGACCGTGTGGGGGTGACCATCAAACTCGCCTCCGCCAGGGGTTGATCTCCTCGCGCAATGCAGGTCCGAGTGAATGGATAGAGGATACGTTCTAGAAGGGAGAAGAAATGCCTCTGCGCAGTCACAGAGTAAAGGCAATCCTGACTGTCGCCGCTTTGGCGGTATTGGCCTTGGATCTGTGGATTCCCACTGCTCATGCAGCGGGTCTGCGCGCGTTTCCTGGCGCGGAGGGCTTCGGGGCCTACGCGGAGGGTGGACGGGGAGGGGCGGTGTACATCGTCACCACGCTCGACGATTTCCATCCCGGGGCCGCCGCGCGCGGGCCCGTCACGAGGATCAAAACAGGTGAGGAGATATTGCCTGCGCACCCTGCGGTCAAACGCGAGGAAGTGATTACGGGCAGTCTGCGGGCAGCGGTTGAGGCGGACGAGCCCCGCACCATCGTGTTCCGCGTGGCGGGGACGATACAGCTCAAAGCGCCCTTGGTTATTGCGAATCCCTTCATCACCATCGCGGGCCAGACCGCTCCGGGCGGGGGCATTTGCCTACGCGACTACGGCCTAGTCATTGCCAGCACCCATGATGTCGTGGTGCGCCATTTGCGGATACGCCCCGGTGATTTGAGCCGCACCTCACAAGACGCGATATGCCTGGTCAACACCCAAGACGTGATCGTCGACCACTGCTCAACAAGTTGGGGCGTGGACGAAAACCTGTCCGTGTCGGGCATCGGTACTACCGCGGCCACCGTGCAGTGGTGCATCATCAGCGAAAGCCTCAATGACAGCTGGCACCCGAAAGGACCGCACGGCATGGGCTCCTTGATTCGCTCGAATGGCACGGTGAGCTATCATCACAACCTTTACGCGCACAACAACAACCGGAATCCACGACCCGGAACCTATGGCGAGCCTGCCATTCGGTTTGATTTCCGCAATAACGTCATCTACAACTGGGGAGTATTCCCTGGCTATACGGCCGAAGACCCGGCTACCATCAATTATGTCGGCAACTACATCAAGGTCGGGCCAGCACTCAAGACGAAGCCGCGTGTGGCGTTTCACATTGGCGGCGAAACGACGCGCATGTTCACTCAAGGCAACGTACTGGTCGATGGAGATACCGATGTTAGAGACGACTGGGAGATCATTGAGGGCGAGGAAGCCAGAAACAGACTCAAAGAACCTCTTCCGGTTGTAGCGATGCAAACGGATAGCGCCGAGAAAGCGTATGAGAAGGTGCTTGCGAGTGCGGGGGCAACGTTGCCGAAACGCGATGCGGTTGACCTGCGCGTAGTTGCGGACGTTACGGCCCTAACCGGCGCCGTGATTGATTCCCAGACGCAAGTAGGTTCCTGGCCGGCGTTGGATGCGGGTGCCGCGCCGGCGGACACGGACTCCGACGGCATGCCGGACGCCTGGGAGGTCGAGAACAACTTGAATCCCCGGGACCCAAGTGATCAAGCACTTGACAGGAACGACGACGGATATACGAATCTTGAAGAGTATGTTAACGGAATTCCCGTTGAGGCGTCAGGCCTACGTGTGAAATCGTCGTGAGCAGAGCATGGTGAAACGCTGGAGCATGGGAATGAGGAGACGCGAATTGAGAAATGCCGTGAGGATGTGCGGAACGGTTGTATGGGTCCTGTTGAGCGGTCTATCCGCCCAGGCGGCGGTCGAAGAATTGTGGGCCTACGAATCGCCGGAGGGGTATGTGGATGCGAGCCCGGCCATCGCGGACCTCAACGGCGACGGCAGACCGGAAATCATCGTTGGCACAACCTACGGCAATGTGATTGCGTTGAATGCCCATGCCGAGACCGTTTGGCGGACCGATATCCGCGATACGATTCACTTCCCGCCGACGGTCGCGGATGTGACGGGTGACGGCAAGCCTGAGGTCATTGTCGGGAACCGCCGCGAACGTTTCGTTTGTCTTGATGGGGCGACAGGCGAGTTCTTGTGGGAATGGGCGCATTCGGGCAATGTGGAGTGGGGCTCTACGGCTATCGTCGCCGCCGATGTGGACGAAGATCACGTGAATGAGCTGATCCTGGGCGATGCAACGGGCGTGGTTGTGGCCCTCGAAGGCAACGGGGACGAGGCATGGCGATACAAGGGGGCCCACGGTTGGACTCTGTGTCCGGCTGTCGCCGACCTGGAACAAGACGGCACACAGGAAATTCTGTTTGGCGGCACCAATATTCCGCTTGTTTGCTTGTCGAACGCAGGCAAGAAACTGTGGCAACTTGACGCCGAGGGACGAGGTTCAAGTCCGGTGGTGGCGGATTTGGACAAGGATGGTTCACTCGAGGTTATTGTGGGTGTTGGAAGCTCCATTGTGGCTGTTGACCATACGGCCATGATTCTGTGGAGACACACCATGGGCGGCAATCTAGACGGCGGTATCGCGGTGGCGGACGCGGATCAGGACGGCGAACGGGAGATCTACGCCGCTGACCTTGACGGACAATTGGTAAAGCTGTCCTCGAAGGGAGAGTTGCTTTGGTCCAGAGCGGTTGGGGGCCGGGTGAGACGTTCCCCGTCCATTGGCGACGTCGATGGAGATGGTGTTATCGAGATTCTCGTTGCCGGATACAGCGAGGCAATCCATGTGTTCAGCCCCGAAGGGCATCCTGAAATCCAGCTCCCGCTGGAGAATCCGTCGAATGCCACCGCGACTATTGCCGACCTGTTTGGAGACGGCCGGCCTTGCGTGGTGTGTCCGGCTACGCAATCTGGCGTCAAGCTCTTTCGTTGGGAGAGTGCCAAAGCAGGCGCAACCATATTGTGGCCTGAGTATCGCTTGAATACCGGGCGCACGGCCGCCGTTGCCGCGAGTGAGCAGGAAAAAGCGGTTCGGGTTGCATCGGCAGATCTCGGCCGATTCTTTGTGGGCACAAACGAGATTCTTATCAAGGTGGAAAACCGGAATGCACAACCATTGACCATAGCCTTGTCGGCGGCCTTTGGCACTGAGGAACCGAGCGTTAGCATTCTCGAATCTGAAGAACCGGTAGTCAAGCATGCCCTTTCCTACATCGTTCCGGGGAATAAGTCGGGCGAGCTGGAATTGAACTACACCATTGAAGCCAATGGCCGCGTAGTGGCGCGCCGAACCCAGCGGGAACACATCATCCCGTTCCAACGTGAACTTCTAGAGGTCGCACGCTCCATAGAACAGCTGCATGTGCTCGCGCCGCTGTTCCCCGACGCGGGACCATTGCTTGAACGGCTGGATGCATTCCGCTTCCGGCTTCCGGGACTTGAAGAACGTGCATCCGTGGCCACGGCGTTGGATCGAAAGGAACTTCGGAACCTCTGCTCGGAGGTTTCCGCGCTACATACTGCGAGCACCGACCTTCTCGCCTTATTGAAAGCTGTGGTGGACGTCACGGACGGAAAGGTGCCCCGCGTGTTGGTCTCCGCCGCCAATCCCTGGGCCCCCTTCGGCGAGATGGATGAGATACTTGAAGGGAGGATTCGGGAATCAAGCCTTCGTGTCGAAGCCTTCCGCGAGGAATACGAGAATGCGGCGCTCAATATCTTCAATTTCGGTTCAAGAACCTTGGCCTTTCGCGTTGAGCGCGGCGAGCTTTCTGCAGGCGACAGGAAAGTCCCGGGGAAGGAGATCATCACGCTACGCGAGGGCCTGGCCGTTCCTACGGAGAAGAAGGACTACTCGGTCGACGCCATTCCGTTGCTGAACGAGGGAGAAGTGCTCCTTCTGCCTGCCTGGAGCGCACGTCAGTTGTGGTGTGAATTCAACACGGCCCAACTCGCTTCGGGTGATTGGACATCCACATTGCGTTTACGTAGTCTCGATGTGGACCCGCTGGACGTGCCGGTTTCGCTGAGTCTGACGGTATGGCCCGATGAACTTCCCACAGAACAGCCGATTACCCTGTGCCATTGGGGCTTTGTTTCACGTTCCCTATTGAAAGACCAGCCGGATGCGGCCTTCGTGGATCAGGTCGAACATGGCACCAACGTGTTTGTGAGCGCGGCCTTGCCCGAGGCAAAGTATGACGCCCAAGGAAACCTGGTCGGCGAAATAGATTTCACCGAACATGACAAATACATGCGGCAGCATGCACCCCATGGATTTATCTTGTTCGGTTCTTACCAATGGCACTTGATAGGCCCGGCCACGCATGAGGACGAAACTTACCACAAGGCGCATGTGGCATATATTAGGAAGTGGGTTGCCCATCTCAAGGAACTTGGCGTGGATTATGACGGCTTCGCCTTGTATCCCATAGACGAACCGGGACTCAGAAAGGAGCTTTTTGGCCAGTTCATGCGCTATGCAAAACTGGCGCGCGAAGCGGATCCGAACATCCTGATCTATACGGACCCGGTGAAGCGGATTAAGATGGAAGAACTGGAAGCCATGGCGCCCTATGTGGACATCTGGTGCCCCAACGGCGGGAGTTTTCTTAAGGACGAAAACGCCGACAAGTTGGCCTACATGAAGTCTCTCGGGAAGCCCATGTGGACCTATGAGTGCGCAGGGAACGCAAAACATCAATCTCCCTTGGGGTACTATCGAGGACTTTCATGGCTTGCATGGCATCACGAGCTCACAGGAGTTGGGTATTGGTCCTACTGCACCTCTCCGTTTGATCCCTGGTTCCGCCCAAACAAGAAGGGAGAATACCTTCTGGTCTATCCGGGCCGCGGCGTGGTTCCGAGCAAGCGGTGGAAAGCAATTCGCGACGGACTCGAAGACTACAGCATGCTGTGCGTCTTGCGCGATGCGACCGAACGAGGGACTCCTGCACAGGACACGGCCATCGCGGCCAATAAACTCATGTCCGAAGATGCGACGGCTATTGCCAAATTCTGCGGAGATGCCACCGACACGCTACCGGGTGAAGGGGGAGCGCCACTCGTGCGCCAGCGTGCCGACACAAGATGGGAGGCGATCAAGTCAATACGCAGAGAGATGGCGGGACTCCTCAAACAGCTGCACTCCTCGCAAACAGATGGACAAGAATAGGCCGATGAGTTACGGGATGGGACGTTTCTTTGAAGTTTGCGTTTGCGGGATGCTGATCCTTGCCGCGGCGCCATTTGCTTCGGGTGCGGAGGAGAAGGCTTCGCTTGTGGCCAAGCTTTATTGGGATCAGCCGCTCCTCAGAGCAGGGCAGGAGGAAGTGCTTTGGCTCCATCTCGAGGACCGTGGTCATACACACCCCGTTTTGAACGTGAGCGTTACGCCTCCGGTAGGCGTGGCACTGCTGGACAAGGCCGAGCGTGAGATCCCGTCATCCGCGTGGAAACAACGGACGGTCTATGTTGGAAAGAGACCGACTGCAACCGAACCCCACCCGGCAACACGGATTTCCTGGCGTTTGCGAAGTGCTCAACCCGTGTGTGGTTCCGTCGAGGTGACCATCTCCGGGAACGGCGTGGCCGCATCGGATACGTTGTCCGCGGAATTCGGGAAGAGCTTAAGTGCGGTGGAGACGGATTACGTGCCTGCGCCAATCCCGGTGGACTCCGAGCGCTTCGTCGGGATGATCTATTGTCCCTTGTGGAAGCCTGGCCACCACTACGGTTGGCACATGATGGAACGCAGTATGCCTTGGCGAAAACCTGCGCTGGGTTGGTATGACGAGAGTCTGCCGGAAGTCACCGATTGGGAAATCAAATGGAATGTGGAGCATGGGGTGGATTTCCTTCTTTACTGCTGGTATCGGGCCTACGGGAATGAAGGAAAACCCGTGAAGCAAATGCTATCGCACGGGATACATGAGGGCCTGTTCAACGCTCGCTATCGTGACCACATCAAGTTCTGCATCATGTGGACCAACACCGACTACTCTGGCATCGCTTCCCTCGATGACCTCATGGGCAATCTGATGCCCTTTTGGATAGAAACCTACTTCAAGCGGCGTAATTACCTTCTGATAGACAACAAACCCCTGCTGGCCGTCTATGATATTCGGCGTCTCATCAAGGACCTCGGGGGCGAGGCCGCCGTGAAAGACGCGCTCAATCTTATGCGCGAGGCCTGCATGAAGGAGGGCTTTGCCGGCCTGTGGATCACGGGGGAATCACGTCACTGGTGGCCTGACTACCTGGAGACCATGGCGGCGTGCGGCTTCGATGCAAGCTTTGCCTATGTTTGGAATAACGTTCCCGACGGTGCTTCCGAGAAAGCAGCGCACGACATTATCTCGTCCAATCATCGAAAACGGATCGAATGGAATCTGCTGCCAGACATCCCCACCGTTTCGGCGATGTGGGACCCCTCCCTGTGGGAATTGTACGCGCAACCAGACCGAAGTTCCGCGCACTACCACATGAGTCCGGAAGGTTTCCGGCGGGTCTGCGAAAGTGTTAAGACGTTGACGGATGCCTTGCCCGAGAACAGCCTTGCCCGACGGATGGTCCTTGTGGACAATTGGAATGAATGGGGAGAAGGGCACTACTTGGCCCCCTGTCGTGAACACGGGTTCGACTACCTTGATGTCCTCCGGGACGTCTTCACGAATGCACCCCGGGCACATATCGACCTCATACCCCGAGATGCAGGCCGGGGGCCTTATGAGGCGGCCTACGAAACATGGATTGATGAAATGCAAAGGCATGGCGCTGTGCAAAAACCCGAATCCCGGGGTGAGGGCGAACAGTAGGCCTTAGTCATCACGCTACACAACAATGGGAGGAGAACTCGTGATTCGCACTCAATGGATTGTCGAGTATTCGGCGTTTCTGTTCGTCATTACCACAAGCTGTGCGGTGAGCGGAGCGGCTACGGCGCAGGAAGTGCGAGAGCCTATCGGCGAGGAGGCCTATGGCGTACTAAAAGCTTTCTATGACTACGACGCCACAATTCCACTGGAAGCGCGCGTCGTTGAATTGAACGACGAGGAAACGAGCGTGCGCAGGAAAGTGGTGTTCCGAAGCGTGCAGGGCTTCATGGTGCCGGGGTATCTCGAACTGCCGAAGGATGGTGCTGCGCCTTATCCGTGTGTCTTGCTGATGCACGGTTGGTCTTGGTCGAAGGACATATGGTGGGAGACACGTGATTACAACCGGGGCGACATCCGCGGACAACTGCTGAAGAAAGGCTTCGCCGTTCTTGCCCTAGATGCGCAGGCCCACGGCGACCGCATCGCTGAGAACGACTACCATCCCGTCAACCTGCACAACGAGCCGGGCGAGGAGCCGCGCAAGAATCATTTCACGCTGCGTGAAATTGTTGTGCAGACCGTTATCGACTACCGCCGCGGCCTCGACTACCTGGCCACGCGCGGGGATATCGACATGGAACGCATCGGCGTGATTGGCTACAGCATGGGCGGCTTCGGTACCTTTGCGCTGACCGCCGTCGATCCGCGAATCAGGGTGGCCGTGGCCTGCGTGGCCCCGACAGCGTGGGGGCATGACGTGGTACTAGCCCCCGCGAACTATGTGCGTGCAATCGGCGACAAACCCTTCTGTATGCTCAACGGTCTCAACGACGAAGTGTGTTTGGCAGCTCCCGGACGCGAGCTTTACGCACTGCTCGAGGGACCGAATACTGAGCTGAAGTTCTACGATGCAGACCATACCTTGCCGCCCAAATGGGTGGCCGACGCCGTGTCGTTTATTGCACCGAGGTTCTGAGATACTATCGGCTGCAGCGTTGTTCATGACTCCAGACTCTCTCGCTTGTACTGCCAGAGGTGTACGTAGTTTGCCTCTTGCCAAGCGTGGCTCATAATGCCGAACTCGCCGGGGGCCAGTTCGACGTAGCCGGGGTCGATAGTGGCGGACACGAAATAGAAAAAACTCGCTCGCTCGGGCGCGATGATCTTGTAGTGGCAGCGAACGGCTTGGCGTAGGACCCGTCGGATTCCAGGTTCCCACTCGAGTTGCAGCAGCGGATACCACGCCACATAGGCAAGTTGGTCGTCGGAATGGTTGTTCATATCCGGGAAGACTTTCTTCTCAAGCAGCAGGTTACTCAAGTACCCGTGCTTCACAATCAGGTCTTCGTAGTGTTGCTGATAAGGCTCGTCCCCCGTAATCGCATAGGCCGTCTTCATGAACGAAAGCAGTTGCAGCGCATTGAGGCCATTCTCCAGGTAATGCGCCGGGTCGCTGTTGAGGTCTTCGGGATTCCAGCGCCCCCATTCCGTCGGCTCTCCGTCCCAATCGTGAAGCCGATAATCATTACGGGTGATGTGGTTGGCCAAAGCACGCACTTGCCGTCGAATGAGGAAGAGTTCTTCCGCGTCGTGTTGCGCGATATGGCGCCAGTAGCAGTGAAGCGCGAGGAAGTGTCCATCGATCTCATCATTCGATGTGTCGCTCCGCCAGTAGAACTGGCCATCGGGGGTGGGACGCCACTTCTCGCGGCGATGCACGTCTTGCGATTCTTATCCCGCAGTGCGCCGGGCGGCACCGAGGGGCGCGGGAACAATGGTGCGTGCGGGCAATCCCTCAATGCCGGTAGCGTTTTGGAGACGGATCATGGAGCGCATGCTTTCCCGGGCGAAACGCCGATGGGCCTCGTTGCCGGTGGCTGCGTACGCGAGGGACATGGCAGCCACGTGCCAGGACGTCCACAATCCGTCGTTGGCGTCATTCATCAAGCGTATAAGCCATGGTGGGATTGAGCGGTTCATCCAGCACGGATTCGACCACCAGACCGAGGCGCCGGTGAAATCGATTGAGCCGTTCCTCGATCTTTTCCGCTTTTTCCGCCAGCGTATGTTCCATGGCACCGATACAGGAAACCCCCGCCGCGGTATCGAAGTAGACGGGCATACCGCCTTCGGCAATCGCGACGGCTGTAATATGATCATTGCGCAGGTAACGCTGCCCCGCACGGTAGAACCACTGCCGTCCGGAATCGTAAGGACGGTAATGAATCGCACCGTTCGGCGTGCCAATCCAAAGACGGTCCTGTCCATCTATATCGAGCGCTGTAACATGCCCAATCGGAAGTCCTTGAGCCCCACGAATATGGCGCCACACGCCATTGGGCTCACGCACGCTGAGTCCGGGCGGCGTGCCCACCCAGAGTGCACCACGGGAGTCCACCGTCAGCCCGGTAATGTCGATCGCAAGAGGCCGTCTACCCCATACTGCTCGTGCCGTTTCCATTCGGTGGTGTCCATGGCCCTGGTATAGATGTCTTGCGCATCCCCCCGCCATGCGCGGCCGCCGGATATCCATGGCTGGCGTTCCCGTTTCGCTTGCGCCGCCAACATCACGCGCGCTGCCGCTTCTTCCTCGGTGTTGAGCAATCGCCGGACGTGTTCCACAAAGGACGTGTCGGGTTGCGGCTCAAACGTGTCCACCGCGCCCAGACTGCGCGGATCGTCTGTGTCGCGCAGCGGCGGCACCACGTTCACCAACGGATAGGCATCCTGAATAGGTTTTGGTTGTCGAATCCAAACCGGGAGATCGCCAGGCACCGTATCCCCGTTGCGCGGGAGCGGCCAGTCGGGCGCGGCTTCAAAAGCGGGTACCGCAGCGAAGGCGTCAATGAAGTTGTGCAGCACGTCCGTGTGGCAGTCGGTTTGCCAGCCGGTGCGGCGCAGCCGCCGGAAGAATCCGGTAATCTCGCCGGGGCATCCGTCTTCGTCAATATGGTAGGCCATCCACGTGAGGTTACGAAACGCAATCTCGCCGTACACGTCGCCACCGCCCGCGGCGTAGAACATGGCCGCCACGCCGCCCAGTTTCGAGCACGCTCCGCCCCATGCGCGAAAATCGATGTCTTGTTCAGACATGGTCGTTACGCCGCCCGGCTCCCATTTCGAGAAATTGCGCAGGGCAAACTGGATGCAAGTCTCGGCAAGGGTCTTCCAATCAGGAGCGATCTTCTCTTTCTCTTCGATGAGATAGCGGGCCATCTCCAGCGGCGCCCACGACGTGCGGTTGTCGTAGGGAATCTGGTCTTCAAAGAACTGCATCCAGTGATTCTCATCGCGGTTATCCGGCGCGGGGATCTGCACGGTGCGAATCCACTGCCAGAGACGGTCGCGGGCCTCTTGATACTCGCCGTGGCCCTTGGCGATGAGTGTGTCAAAAAGGCGAAGGATGAAAACCATGTTGCCGTTGCGCTCGCCCCAGTGTTTGCCAGTAACGGCGTCCACCCGGAAAGGCCAGGGGGCATGCTCATGCGTGCCCGGCCGCATGTTCTTCACCAGACACTGGGCGTTGTGAACAGCTTGATCCAGATAGCGCTCGTCGCCCGTAGCGTCAAAGAGCCTGACCAGAGCGTATCCCGCGATGCCCCCTTTGTCGGGTTCAATCACGTGCTCGCCGTAATTCAGGTCGCCTTGCGACGCTTTGGTGAGGGGAAAACTCTCGTTGTGCCCTGTGCTACGGGTGAAACGCGGATAGACGCCGATATCGGGCGTGTTGCACTCCTCAACAAGGTAGTCCCCTTGTTTGCGCGCCATTTCCAGAATGAAAAGGTCCGACTTCCCCTTGTGCTCCCAGTACTTCAAATAGGACAAGATGCCCATGCCCACTTGGCAGCCCGGGACGATGTCCGTCTTGAAGGGCCTGTAGTCATCCTCTATGAACGTGGCGTAAATCCACGAGGGATAGCCCTTCGATTCTACGTTGCAGGCACGATACCAGGCCATTTCCTTCTCAATGGCCGCGCCCAAGGGAGTCCACGGAATTAGCTTTCCGCCTTCGTTGTACTTCGCGTCGTGAAATCCGATTCGTTTCGGTAGCGCGTTGCGTCCACGTAAACCATCCGCCCACTCTGGCACGGCGAGTAGGGCATCCACAAAATTGTGCAGTACATCCGTGTGGCAATCTTCCTGCCAACTGCCCTTCCTCCAACCGTCCGCGCCCCAGAGGGCCGCTGGCCCGCCATCGGCATCCACAAAATAGGTGGCCCAGTTCAGGTTACGCAGGGCAATCTCCTTGTATTCCGTCCCGCCCCCTGCGGCGTAGAACATAGCCGCGACGCCACCCAGTTTCGAGCAGGCACCGCCCCATTGCCGCTTGTCGCTGTCCTGTTCGCCCATGAGGATGACGCCGCCTTCTTCGTGAATTGCGAAATGCCGCATTGCGAAATCAATGCAATGCCGCGCCAGGGACCGCCACTCGGGGACCAAAGCGTCTTGTCGCTCTATCAGATAACGCGCCATTTCCAGGGGTGCCCAGGAATTGCGGTTGTCTTCCTCGGGCATGTCTTCAAAAAACTGTATCCAATGGTTCTTCGCCCGGTCGTCCGGCGCGGGAATCTGGTAGGTCCTTATCCAGTGCCATAGGGCATCACGCGGCGCCTGATACCGCGGCAGGCCCCGTGCGATAAGCCCGTCGAACAGTCGCAGGGCGTAGGCCATATTGCCGCTCCGCTCGCCCCAATGTTCACCCGTGACGGAATCCACCCGGAAAGGCCAGGGGGCCCGTTCGGCATTGCAGTCGCGCATGTTCTTCACCAGCACGTCTGCCACGTGGGTGGCCATTTCCAGGAATTTGCTGCCGGCCTGCGCTTCGTAGAGCGTGAGAAAAGCGTAGCCGGCAATAGCGCCCTTGTCCGGCTCAATGACATTTGGCCCATACTTGGCGTCCCCTTGCGCACTTTCCGTGATGGGTAGACGCGTGTTGTTCCCCGTCGAACGCGGAAAGCGTGGATACGCACCTTCGTCCGGGGTGAGGCATTCCTTGATAAGGAAGTCGCCCATGGCGGCCGCTTGTTTCATCACCCGCGGGTCGGATTTTCCCCAATAGCGCCAGTACTTCACATAGGAGATGATGCCCATGCCGAGTTGCGTGCTCGGGATGAAGTCCGGCCGATAGTTCTGGTACGTGCCGTCCATAAAGGTGGAGTAGAAATAGACGGGATAGCCTTTCTCTCCCTGGGGACAATTCAGATACCATGCCATTTCCCGCTGGAGCACATCCTCCCATCGCGCCCACGGAAGCAGCCTTCCTGTGCTGTCATATTTTGCATTGTGAAATCCGATGGTTTCAGGAGGGGCCGCAAGAGCATTGGGAGATCCCACCCAAAACGAAATTGACATAAGCCCAAGAGTCACTATGTCTTGAAGCCCTGGCCACGATCTGTCGGTCATAGGACGGGGTTCCTTACGTTAGATTGACTGAAGAAAGGAGGTCCTGCGTCGCGCGCCGTGGGCCTCGAATGAAAGACAAGTGTAATTCGCAAGAGTGCATCCCTTCAAGAGGTCCCAGGAGAAAGATTGACCTCGGGCCGTGAACTCTGGTCCAATGCCTGTCGGCGAATGTTGCAGATCTTCGCCGCACCAAAGACTACAAGAGGGAAGAGTACTCATGCATATGTTCGCTGCCTCTACACTCATCCCTGTCGCCATGTTGGGCCTTGTCTGCACATCAGCCGCCACCTTTGAAAACCTCCAGCGCCATGCGCGGGCATATGACGTTCGTGATTTCGAGGCTGTCGGAAACGGCCAGGCCAAAGATACCGCGGCCGTGCAGCGTGCGATTGACGCGTGCGCCGGCACCGGAGGCGGTACGGTCCTTTTCCCATCAGGAACCTATCTTTGCGGCAGTTTGCACCTGAGGAGCAACATCACGCTTCACCTCGATAATGGGACCACCATTCTTGCGAGCACGAACGATACCGATTTCGATCCTTTTGAGAAACTGCACTTCGAGAATGATTCGGACGAGGAGACGTCCTACTTTCATTTCTCGCTCATCTGGGGAGAAGATCTTGAGAACGTTGCCATTGTGGGCCAGGGCACGATTGACAGCAACCGCAACGGCCGGAGCGGCCCGAAAACCATTGGCCTGAAGCGCTGCAAACAGGTCAGCATCCGGGACATTACAATTCGAAACGCGGGCAACTACGCCATCAGCATGCTCGGCACGGACTTCGTGAACATCGACGGCGTGTCCATTTTCAGCAGCTACTGCGACGGCATTGACCCCGATTCCTGCCAAAACGTGCGCATCTCCAACTGCTATGTGGAAAGCTGGGACGATGCCATTTGTCCCAAAGCGAGCCTCTCCCTGGGCTATCGCCGTGCGGCGAAGTACATCACGGTCACCAATTGCATCATGGCGACGAACTGCAACGGCTTCAAGCTGGGCACGGAATCTGCCGGAGACTTCCAGCACATCACCGTCTCGAATTGCGTGGTCACCACCTACAAGAGCAAGGTGGACTACCGGGAGCCGACCCAACCCATTTCGGGGATTTCCCTGATCAGCGCCGATGGCGCCAATATCGGCGATGTCGAAATCAGCAACATCGCCATGGACGAAGTCCGGTTCCCCCTATTCCTACGGCTGGCCAATCGGGGACGCGATATGGAGAAACCCGTGCCGGGAACACTGAGGAATATCACCATCAGCAACATAACCGCCTCGGATGCGTTGATCGGCGGCATCGTTATCGGCGAGCCGGATCGCCCCATCGAAAACGTTCTCTTGGATAATGTGCGCATCACATGCAAAGGGGGCGGCGCCAAGGAACAACCGGGTATTGACGTGCCCGCCATGATGCGCAAGTACCCGTCTGCATATAAGTTTCGCGAATTGTCTACCTACGGCTTCTACGTCCGCCACGCCAGGGCAGTGTTGCTGGACCAGGTGCGTCTTTCTCTGGACACGCCTGATACGCGGCACGCCCTGATTTTCGAGGACGCAGCCGACTTGTCCATCACCGCGCTGCGCGTTCAGCCCTCGAAAGACGCCGCGCCCATAATCCTCTTCAATAAGGTCAAGGATGCCCTCATCCAAGGCTGCGCACCGGTCGCCGGGACGATGGCGTTCATGCGCCTGACCGGAGAAACCAGCGCAAGAATCACGCTGCTGAACAATGACTTCAGTAGAGTGAAGGACGTATTCCTGCTGGAAGAGGAAGTAGGGAACGACTGTGTACGGATTGGACCCGGCCTTTGTGCTGCTCGTGGGCGCATCCTGGAGAGGAGAGTACCAGAATGATCAATAGACCGAAAAGCGCCGCCTTGTCCGCCACGCTGTTCCTGGGATTTGCGCTAACCATATCTCCCGGCCAGCCCAGCCACGCAAAAGATAAGGCTGCTCCGCAGATCACACTGCCGGATGCGCCACAGCATCCTTTCTTGGCCTGCACGGCGGCAGAATTGGCCCGTCTGCGGGCGGCGTACAGGGAAGAGGGACCAGCCCATGAGGTGATGGCGGCGCGCGTGCGGGCAGCGGAGGCCTACGTCGGCAAGCCCGTCGAGTTTCCACCACGCGGGGGGCAGCACAACCAGTGGTACCAGTGCCAGGATTGCCAGATGGGCCTGAAGACGGTCGATGACACGCACCACCGCTGCCCCAAGTGTGGGGAAGTCTACTCGGGTTATCCCTACGACGACTACATCTTCGCAAAGAAGCACAACGGTAATCTCAGCGGAGCGCTGGCTACCGCCTGGGCCTATGCCATCACGCAAGACGAGAAATACGCCCAACACACGGCTAGGGTTCTGCTGGGCTACGCGGCCCGCTACCACGATTATCCCTACCATGACAACACGGCCACGACAGACCCCGACAAGCAACGCAGATCAGGCGGACACCTGTTTGAACAAACACTCAACGAGGCGGCCGTCTTGTCACAACAGATCGCGCCGGCCTACGACCTCATTCACGATTCCCAAGCCCTCTCGGACACGGAACACGCTGCAATTGAAGAGGGCCTTCTGCTGCCGATGCTGCAAAATATGGATAAAAACAAGGCGGGCAAGAGCAATTGGCAGAGCTGGCACAACGCGGCCATGCTGTGGGGTGGCGCGCTCATGGGCGATTCCGAATGGGTGCGCAAGTCCATCGACGCCGAAGGCAACGGTTTCCGTACGCAGATGAAGGTCTCCGTGATGCCCGAGGGAATGTGGTATGAAAACAGTTGGGCCTACCACTTCTATACCCTGAGCGCGCTCACGATACAGGCGGAGGGCGCACGGCGCCTCGGGATTGATCTCTGGCAGGACAAAACCTTCAAAAAAATGTTTGCCCTCCCCGTGCAGTACATGATGCCCGACGGGTCGCTGCCGCGTTTCGGCGACGACGTGAATTCCTCCGCAAGGGGCGGCGGTGCGATGATGGAACAAGCCTATCATGCCTACCGCGACCCCGCCATTCTGGCCTTGCTGGGCAGCGGTCCGTCGTTTGAGAGCATTCTCCTGGGGCGGGATGCCCAGCCCTCCGGTTCATTCCCCGCGCAGGGGAGCATGGTCTTCGAAGGCGCGGGACACGTCATCCTGCGGACCCAAGGTGAGGCCGCACTGACCGCGGCCATGACGTTTGGCCCTTACGGCGGCTTCCACGGGCACTTCGACAAGTTGAGCTTCGTCTTCTTCGGCTATGAGCGCGAACTCGGTGTGGATGCCGGCCGTGCGCGTAGCCAGGCCTATCGTCTGCCAATTCACACAAACTGGTACAAGGCTACGGTCAGTCACAATGCCGTGCTTGTGAACGGCGCTAGTCAGCAGCCAGCCGAAGGAGAGCTTCTGTTCTTCGAAAGCACCGACGGCCACGCCGCTGTCAGTGCGAGCTGTGACGATGCACACGCGGGCGTGAAGCATATGCGGACGCTCGTCATGATGCCGTCCTATCTCCTGGTCCTTGACCAACTCGCGGCCGATGAGGAGTGCCGATTCGACTGGGTCTATCACAACCGCGGCAATAGCGTATCGTGCGAGGCAGCCAACGGTGCTCCGGACGACGCCTATCCAGGCCGGGACTACATTCATAACGCTGTGGCCGGTGACACGAGCAAGTTCATTCGAATACAGTTCGTGGATGAAGGCGTGACGACCCATCTGACCATGGCCTCCCAAGCGCACACGCGTATACTCATCGGCGACGGTGTGGGCGCTAGCGTGGTCGAAAGGGTGCCCTTGGCGATGATCACCCGCCGCGACCGAAACGTATCCTTCGCGACTGTGCTTGAGCCCGTGAAGAACGGTCATTCCTGCGATGTGCAGAGCGTTACTCTCGTGCAGGAAGCGGGTGGCTGCGTGATTTCGGTTGTTCGGGCAGACGGGACGGACAGGATTTGGGTTGGCGCACGTGGAGTGGTAGAGTTCTAGCTGGCTTCTATGGAACCCCTGACAGCCCGGCCGCCTTGCTCAAGTGTGACCGGCCGTTGTCACTATTGCGCGGGAGGCCGCACCAGCAAGTCGTCGAGGACTTGTCTGATGGCCTCATCGGATGCCGCCTGTTCAATGAGGATCTGCGTGGAGGAAGCGTCCTCGCGCCAAAGGCTCTTGCCTGTCTCGGGGGCCAGCCGGATACGGAAGCCCGCCCTCTCCCTAAACCAGGAGCCGGTGCCGCGTACCGCGTAGAGAACCGCACAGAGATCCCAACTCGAGCGACACTTGTGTGCCTCCTTGACATAGATGTCGTAGGCACGGCGGCAAGGATTATCCGGGGCTCCCTTGGCTGCCAGCGGCCCTCCAGTCAGAATGCTGGCGCCGAGGGGCATGACGGCCAGAGCGGTGGGCCATTGGTTCACAACCTTCATCGCGGACGGCCAATCGCAGCGCCAGTTGAACCCATCCTGCCCTTCCGGTATCTGGCTCAAGGCCATGGTGACAAGCATCTCTGTCTTCTGCGAGACCAGCGTATGGCCATCCAGATCGCTGTGCTCATCGGGGCCGCTTTCAAGGAGTCCCGCGAGTGCCGCGGCCGACGGCGAGAGCTTCGGTGTGTACTACGAATCACAGGATGGTAAGTTCTGGACACGTCCGAGTCTCGGTGTGCGTGGTTACGGGGCCACCAAAGACACAAACATATTGATGGAGGGCGCTCCCCAATCCGTCTTCGTGGACCCGCATGGCGACGCCGACGAGAGGTACAAAGCAGTCTGGCATGCCGACTATGACCTGGACACATTTGCAGCGGATTGGAAAGGCCAGAAGCCCTATACGCAGATGGCCTTGGAGACCGCGCCCGGCACGAAGCTCTTCATCAATGCCGTAACCCAACTGGCGGGACACATTCTCGTAGAAGTCGCCGACTACAACCGTAATGCGCTGCCGGGCAGGAGCTTTGATGATGCGATTCCCATCAGAGGCGACAGCTACTTGACGCAAGTAACCTGGAAGAATGCGACGGACCTGGGAGTCGAGAAGGGTACCCCCGTCATGCTTCGGTTCAGATTGGACCACGCGAAGATCTACTTCCTCGAGTTCAGATAGCCAGAGCTTAGCGCTCAATGAAGTGTTCTCACTTACCCGAATGGAGCCGGAACGGAAGAAGAAATACCCTTACCCCGGATGCCAAGGATAACGCGAATGAGAACAACGTGTCCGCCCGAAAACTCGCACTCCATTCATTTCAAAACTTACAACAGCTTCTATGCTGGGACGATTGAGGAACCTTAGCCTTGTCTGGTAGTGGCTTCTCGCCCCTCAATTTTGAACATCTTCTTGCCAACGATGCCCTGGAGTAAGAATGAGAGGGATTACCTTACATTTCCAGGAGCCTGCACAGGAAAGCCGCTCAGGAGACCTTGAAGTGTCGATGATACGGCTCTTGGAGGCGCGCATATGTGAGGAGTCTTGAAGCTCGGCAATATCCGATCACTGCGGACGCTGAAGAATCGTCTCGGCCAATTGCCTCCGGCGTTCCATGAGTCGACTCGGGCCTTGGTCCCAGGAACCCATGGCGACGGCGTCGTGTGGGATGAGAACGGGAAGGAGAAGCGCTAGCGTGCCTGTCTCAACAGCTGGGCATTGGCCCAGTTCCCATGGTCGGCGTTGATGCGGTCGCCGCCATCCTCCAAAATTAGCGCCAGCTCACGTACGTCTTCGATGGGCACGCGAATATCCATCGGCGCGGTGGTTGCGCGGAAGATAGGGCTGCGAAAGATTTCTTTGTCATCGCCGTATATGACGAATACGACGGTGCCCGCCAGGGCCTTTTGGTCGCAACCGATGGTCGCCGCGAACGTGCTGTAGCCTTGCGGCAGGTCAAAGACGACCCTGGACCGGGAATGTGCGCCAATGCCTCGGTGGAAGAGTCGGCCGCCCATGGTCATGGCTTCCCCTTTGACGGATCGGTTGCGTCTGACCTCCCACCAGCCCGACGTGGCTTCGCGCCACGGCAATGTATCGAGATATACACCGTCAATGGGAACAACGCTTCGCCGGGCCGAGACCGTATTGGCCGCAACATCGCTAGTGACGGGAACGACAGTGCGCGACCAACGCTTGGTCTGTGGACGATACTGGGGAAAAGCGGGGCCGGAACCAACGAACGGGGGAGACTCCGCAAGTGCTGCGTCGCCGCGAACGAAGACCCCAAATTTCGCACCCGGCGCGGGCGCCCTGACCTTTAGCGCGACTTGGCGCCGCCCCGAGGCAATCGGCGCGGAATACCACACCCAATCCTCTTTGTGGTGCCCTCCTGCGTGAAAAGCTCCGACGGATCGGCTGGCGGTCGTTTTCGGCACCGCATCATCAATGGTCAATTCGAGTTCGGGAAAGGCTGCCTGAATCGACTGCCCCTCGCAGAGCACAAGAAGTTCCGCACTGCTGGCGCCCCTCACCTCCAAGTCGCCTGTGAGCGCAAAGGTCATGACCGACAACGCTTCCCCGTCCGGGTTGCTCCAGGTAGCTCCCAGCGGTGGCTCATCTTCAAAGGTGAGACGTGTCAGCACGGGCCCTTTGCTGGGCTGCCATGAAACCGAGACCGCCTGTTGGGGCCCGGGTTGCCCATGCAGTTCAGAGTCGGCACACGGCACGATTTCGATGAAGCGGGTCTCGTAGGGTCCCAAGTGGATGGGTGGCGTGGGTTCACCGGCCCGGGGCCTAGCGAGTGTCTGGCGCCGGGGATACAACATGCGCACTTCACGCGGCGCGTCCAGCGTGTCGGCGAGTGTCAGTTCGGTTTCCGCAATCCAGGGATTTCGAAGGCAATAGAACGCCCGCTTGGGGTGGGTGAAGGCATACCCATAGGCTTCACGTTTCGCAGGATCCCCCCCCACGGGAACAGGCTCTTGAAGAAAACGCCGGTTTGCCCGCGCCCATGCCATGAGGTCCGCGAAGAACCGCCACTCCCCGGCGTCCATGAACTTCGGATTGATATAGGACGAGATGAACCACCGGCCCCGGCCAATAGCCATCACGGCGTGATTCTGAATAGCGCCGGGGCACTGCACCACGATATCGAAACACTGTAGCGCCGTGCTCGGCATAAGGAAAGCATCACGCCCCTCCAGATTCTTAATGTCGCGCACGGTCGTCATGGACTCGATCCACTCCGGACAGGGCACACGGCCTTTCGGGCTGTCGTCACCAAAGGGTCCAATAATGAAGGGCGTATGCATGAGCCACCACGGGCTTGCATCATAGCCAAAGCAGGTCGGTTCGAGCGCAATAGCAGGGTCCAGCGCGCGTATTGCGTCAAACACATCCATAAGGCCTTCCACAATCGGCAAGTAAGACTCCGTCCCGGTTGGGTGGCCGTGGCTTTCCATATGGCATGAGGGTATGAAGCCATCGAATTTCACATGGCGCAGTTCAGTATTGCGCACGTGCTTCAGTACCGCCTGCTTGAGAGCCGTCTGGTATTTTCCGCCCCGCGCCAGGCAGGCGTTCAGGCCGTAGGTCGCATTGGGCGTCACTTCATAGCCAGCGGTCTCCAACCAGGCATTGTCCAGCCCTTCCGCATAGAGGCTGCTCGGGGAGACCCATAGACCTAGACCGCTTCCCGCGTCAGTGAGCATAGCCTGAATAGGCCCAAAACCTTCCGGGAAATACTGTTCGTCAATTTCCCACACGGAATAAGGATTGGACCACCCCATATCGAGCGCGTAGGAATCAAAGAAGAAGCCCGTGGTCTCATGAAGGCCTTGCCGCAATTGCGCGATGTTCTGGAGCACGAAGTCTTCCGAAGACGGGATGGGCGCCGTCCACCAATCGTTGTAGTGCACATGCATGTCATCTGGCTTCACGCGAACCGTGTCGAGGTAGCGAATGAAGGCGCGCCGCAGTCCTTCTTCGCCAGCGGTGGCAACGTCTTCATCGGAGGCTGAACCAAATACGGCTGGCGGAAACTCGACCCACTCCTGGCCGACGCGCGTGTATGGGGACTGCGCCAACGACAGCCTGCTTCCTTCCACCATGCATTCCGCAGAAGGGTGTTCGATGCCGGCAAAGAACCGCTCACCGAACACGGGGTGCGAGACATTCGGGGAACCGGTCAGTTTCGGGGTCTCTCCGGAAACCGTTACGTCCAGCAGGGCAATGCGCCGAATGATGATCGCTTCGCCCGGTGCACGCAGGGTGGTTTGTATACGGAGAGTCCTCCCGTCGCTACAAAAGCTATACGTTCGGCGCACAGTGACCAAAAGTCCCGGCAGGTCAGCCTCCAGGGTGATTTCGGTATCGGAGGATGCAATGCGGCCAAAGCTCACAACGCCGACGGATGCAGCCTCTTTGTCCAAGGGCTGAACCTCGATATGCCGGCCCGAGATTTCCCATCGTCGATCGGCCGCCGTATCTTGATACGCCACCCAGTGCCAGCCGGAATCGCCCGCCTCAAAGATAGCCTCGACACCGGCATTGCCACGCAGCACCACAGCCTCGCCGCTCGCCTGAGCAAACACCTCATGCGCGGCGGCACAAATCAGCATGGTAATCGCCACCCGTATTGTTCGGCTTCGGTTCACAGTCCTGTTCTCCATGGTGGTAGCCTGGCCCAAGACAGTATCGCCATTAAAGTCGGGGAGTCAATTCTGGTCAAATTCAATCCAAGCACGGTACTTCCATGTACCGTGGAAACGCATCACTGGCCTTTACATAGCAACCTGGAGAGGGTAAATTGTGAACGCAATCATCTCAAAGACGAAAAGCCTGCTGGTTTTGGGGGGCCTGACGCTCTGCCTTAGCCTGCCCGTGTTCGGTCAAGATGCCATTCGGGATACCATGGACCAAGTCGTGACGCGGTTCTATGCCGAACTCGGCCAAGAGGAACTTCGGTCGCTGAATCAGCAACGCGTGCTCGAGCGGCTGACAATGCCCAGCGCGAAACGTTGGCCACCGAATACTGGACTTTCGAAGTCGATGTGCCGGTGGTCGTCTCGCTCATGCGCAATGTGAACCAGCCCGAGGTGCCGTATTGGATAGGGGAAGCGGGCTTCAAAAAAACCGGCGGTATCGCGAAGAACGAACTACGCACCTATGAGGTGTGGCAGAAGAACTTCGACGCGGGCCGTGTCAAATTGGGCATCAATGGTTTTGACCGCCACCTCGCCGTATACTTCGTGTGCGTGGCCCTGTCGTTCGCATTTATTAGTCCGCGTTGGTGCCATTGAATTTACAGCATCTGCCGAGTAAGCTTCAATGATGCGCAGAATCATCGGAAACAGCTGCGGATGGCTGTCTCAAAAGCTCAATATCATCGCTCATTTGGCGGCTCAGAATCTTGCCCTTCGCCAGCAACTCATCGTGCTCAAGAGAAACCAGACTCGCCCGAAACTCAAGGAGCGGGACCGGCTGTTCTGGGTGCTATTGTCCCGTATCTGGTCGGGATGGCGAGACGCGCT
>Ga0272441_10002973_pt1 | contig 33325 bp, 27 predicted proteins | sample SSMProp6N_FD_193582 | JGI IMG/M metagenome (GOLD analysis project Ga0272441, IMG submission 193582) | Marine sediment archaeal communities from Little Sippewissett salt marsh, Falmouth, MA, United States - SSM-Prop-6N | ecosystem: Environmental > Aquatic > Marine > Wetlands > Sediment ... | reverse complement strand
GCCTCGCCGCCTTTTGCCGGCCTTCGTCGAGCGGCCGGCGGTGCCTGCCCGGCCAGCGGCACCCTGCTACATTGTTCAGACTCTCATAGCGACCGGCACATAAAACGGGGGCAGGCCGGGGGCGAGGGCCGCTTCGATCGATTACAATACTGGCATATGTGCCGAGGCCTCCTGCCGGAGGACCTCGGCCGTCCCGTCCGCTTTCGTCCGTGACTTTTCAGCCCGAATTGAAAGGGGATTACCATGAAAACGCTCCGCACGATCCTCATCACAGGCCTCTGCGCCGCGCTCCTGACGGCCTGCGGCAAGAAGGACGAGGCCGAACCGACCGCGATGCCGCCCGGCCCGCAGGCCGGCCCGGCCATGAGCGAGGAGGGCGAATCCGCCCTCGGCTCGGCGGCGCAGGCTGCCAAGGAGAAGGCCCGGGAGGCCCTGGCCGCCTTCAAGACCGAGTATGCCGAGCAGTTGGAGACCCATCAGTCCAAGGTGGATGCCCTGAAGGCGACGGCCAAGGCGCTGAGCGATGACAAGCTGACCGGCCTGCTCGGCTCGCTCGATGGGAAGCTCGCCGCGGCCCGCACGAAGCTCGGCGACATGACCAGCGCCGATGAAGGCGCCGCCGAGGCGATGAAGAAGGAGATCACCGATCTCATGGCCGAGATCCCGCAGCTCTACGAGCAGGCGATGGCCCGCTTCAACGAGTTGAAGGGAGCGGAGATGCCGGAAACACCGGGGGCCGGCGATCTGCCCGGCCTGCCCGGCGGGTGAGCCCGCCCGCGCCCTGAGTGTGTTTCCATCGGCCCCGGCCCGGGTGGGCCGGGGCTTTGCGCGCCGGCCCCCGGACAGGTCCCCCGGATTGCCGCCCCCGGGTCAACACCCGGATCAACCCCCGGGCAGAGCCCGGGGCTAATGGTTGTGTGATGATCGCCGTTGACGGCGCCGTTAGCCCCCGGCTCCGCCCGGGGGTTTCGCCTCCGGTCGCGGGGTTTCCCGCAGTCACGTCGCCCGGACAAACGGTGCCAGGCACCGTTTCCTGTCTGTGGGCCGGACAAATGGACAAATGGTGCCTGGCACCGTTTCTTGCCCGGAGGACAAATGGTGCCTGGCACCGTTTTCTGTGCGGATTGGGGCGGGGCCGCGACCGGGGTGGCGATCCGGGCGGGTTGCGGCGAAACTGGACCGGCTCCCGGAATGCCGGACTGCCTGATGATCCCGCCGTGTCGATCACGCCCGTTCCCATCACGTCGCTTGACGATCCCCGCATCGAGGTCTTCCGCGATGTGCGCGACAAGGATCTGCGCGGGCGTTGCGGGCTGTTCATGGCCGAGTCGGAGCTGGTCCTGCGCCGTCTGCTGCGCACGCCGGAGAGGCTGCATTCGCTGCTGTTGAGCCCGCATGCGCTGGAGAACCTGTCGGAAGCGCTTGACGCGGCGGGAATCGCCCCCGGAATTGGGGCCGACGTGCCGGTTTATGTCGCGGACATCGACCTGATGACGCAGATCGCGGGCTTCCACATTCATCGCGGCGTCCTCGCGGCCGGCATCCGCCCCGTGCCCCCGGAAGTGGCCCTCGGTGCTGCGCTGGGGCATCTAAGGGGCAGTCAACGAGCGCGGTTGATCGTCGCCGAGGGCTTGACGAACGTGGACAACATGGGCGGCCTGTTCCGCAACGCCGCCGCGTTCGGCATCGATGGCCTCCTGCTCGATCCCACCTGCTGCGATCCGCTGTATCGCAAGGCGGTCCGCGTCTCGATGGGGCACGTCCTGTCGATCCCGTACGCCGTCAGCGATGACTGGCCGGCCGACCTGCTGCGGCTGAAACGCGAATGGGACATAACAGTGATCGGGGCCGAGTCGATCGCCGGCGCTGAGCCGCTGTGGCGGATGCCGCGCGCCGAGCGCATCGCGCTGCTGTTCGGATCGGAGCGGCACGGCCTGAGCGAAGCGGCCCGCGCCGCCTGCGATGGCCTTTACGAGATCCCCATGGCCCCCGGAGTGGAATCCCTCAACGTCGCCGTCGCCTCGGCGGTGTTTCTGCACGAACTCGATCGTGCAGCCTTCGGTTCGCTTTGATATGATGATCTCGTTGGGTAAGTGCTATGTCCACCACGGGGAAGCTCTATCTCGATTCTGAGGGGGTGAGACGAGGATACTACGTCTATGTGCACCGAGATCGGGCCACGGGGGAGGTTTTTTACGTTGGGAAAGGACACGGGCGCAGGGCTTGGGACAAGCAACGCAATAGCGCTTGGAAGGAGAAAGTGGCGTCTTTACGTGATGGATGGGAGGCTGAGATTGTCCAAGATGATCTGACGGAAATCGAGGCATTTGAACTCGAGGCGCAGCTTGTGCAAGAGCATGGTGGGCCAGCAACGGATGGAGGCCAACTCACCAACCTGATTCCCGGTGGAGAGTCTCCAGCGGACGTTGGCTTTCGCATTGATCTCGGCAACCAAGAGTGGGCGAGGGCGTACTATGAAGCGCGCAAGTTCAAGGAATCGCCTCGCAACGAGCAAGAGGATTTCGCCACAACGGTCAAACATGCGCTTGAAGGGATCGCGCACGAGCTTATGGAACTGGAGGAGAAGGGATTCGAGAACGACGAAGAGGCGCTCTTCGAAACCGCGTCGGACGTGGGCTGCATAATCGCAGAACCCCTAGAATCGGCGGATGACTTCATTCGCCGAAGGATTGCCTGGAAGGAACTTGGCCTAACGCTGGAAGATGCTGTTGGCGACCTTGAGTTCCAGATGGAGGACTTCGAGAAAGGACCTCCGAGAGTTGTTAGACTTGCTAGACAGTCCCTCGCAGCGGCAAAGCGCCTTTTGCGCAAGATCGACTCAGGCAATCAAGCGCTGGCGGAACGTGAGGCGAATAAGGTAGTTGGAAGGGAGTAGACCGCAATCGAGCCGGACGGCGTGATGTTCGGCCTTCGTCACTCGATTTCACGGGTGGCAAGCAGTCCTGCGGGGGCAGGTTACGTTGATTCGCGAGAGCTCACGTCTCCGGCTGCGTCGTCTTCGGCGGCGCTTCCGGGGGCGCGGCGGTGAGGGCGGCGAGGATGCGGGGGATGTGGATGTGGCAGTTCTCGAGGAACGTGCCGTAGTCCGTTTGCGTGCCGGCGCTGAGGGTGCCGGCGATGAACACGCCGGGCACGTTCGTCTGCATCGTCCGCTCATCCAACACCGGGCTTCGCTCGGCACCCTCCAATCTCACGCCGGCCAGTTCCAGCAGCGTCGTGTCGGCCTCGTAGCCGATCATGAGCAGGACTTCATCGGCCGGGACATAGATCGCCTCGCCGCCATCGATGGGGCGGAGGGCGATGTGCGTGGCGGTGATGGCCTTGGGCAGCGTCTCGAAGTGGCAGTGAATCCTGCCGGAGTCGATGAGCATGTTGATCTCCGGCAGGAGCCAGTATTTCACATCGGGTGGAAACGCCTCGCCGCGATAGCTCATCGTCACATCCGCGCCGGCGTGATGGCATCGCAGGGCGGCCTCGACGGCCGAGTTGCGCCCGCCGACGATGACGATGCGCCGACGGAAGTAACGGTGCGGGTCGCGCAGGTGATGGTCGACGTGCGGCATGTCCTCGCCGGGTATGCCCAGCGTTCGCGGCCGCGATGTCCCGCCGGTGGCGATGATGATCTTCTTCGTGTGGTGCGTGCGGCGTTCGCCGCGTGAAGTCTCGCCGACGAGGCGGAACCCGCCGTGCTCGGGGACGATGTCGATGATACGCTGGAAGGTGTTGATTTCGAGATCGTACTGCTCGACGACGCTGCGCAGGTAAGCCAGATACTCCTCGCGCCGGCACCTGGACTGGTCGGCGGTGTGAATCGGCACGCCGGCGATGGCGATGCGCTGCGGGGAGCTGAAGAAGCGCATCTGCGGCGGGAAGTCGTAGATCGTCTGCCCGATCTGGCCGGCCTCGAGGTGCAGGTAGTCGAGGCCCGCCTGCTTCAGGGCGACGGCCAGCTCGATCCCGATCGGGCCGGCCCCGATGATGGCCACGTCGGTGTCGCTCACGAATGTCAATATATGACGGGGCAGCGGCGGCCGAAAGCCGGGCGGGTCAGGCCCACCCTGATTCATCAGGGCTGGAGTGATGCGCCGGCGAGTTCGGTCCGCAGGTCGATCAGCCGCTGATCCCGGACATCGGCGAGGGCGGCGTCCAGCGCTTCGATCGCCTCATCTGTCCGGCCTTCTTCATGAAGCCGGCGCGCCTCGTCGAGCGTCTGGCGGACATGTTCCTCGCACAGTCGCCAGAGGATGGTTTCGGTGGCCTCATCCGGCTCCAGTTGCCGAAGCGCGTTGAGGCGCCGGATCGCCGTGATGCGATCGCCCTCATCGAGCGCCTGGTAGGCGGTTCTCCGGTAGAAATCGGCCTGCACCTGCCGGATGCGCTTCTCGTTCTGCTCATCGGGCTGCACGGCCCAAGCGAGGGCGAAGCGTTGGTCGGCCTCATCCCAGCGCCCCGCCTCGAGGGCGTCCAGGGCGGCGCGGAGCAGGGCCGCGATCCGGCTCTCGGTCTCGCAGGCCTCCCGCTCGGTCTTGATATCGTCACGATCGGTGACAAGTCGGCAGGCGGCGGCATAGAGCCGCAGCGCCTGGTTGAAGTCGCCGGCCTCCCGCGCGGCGCGTGCCTCGTTCACCGTCGCGTCAAACCGATTCTGCCGATCCTCGGCGGCGGCGGCGATCTCCGCCACCTCATCCTGCCGAATCTCCAGCTCCCCAAGCTTTCGCAGGGTTCGCTGAAGATGCGCCAGCCGGCCGGTGCTCAGCTCATCCCGGGCGGCGGCGTACAGCGGCACGAACGCGCGGTTACGCCGCAGCGCATCGATCTTCGCCGGCAGGGCGGCGATCTCCTCGTCCTCCGGCTGCAGGTCGGCGGCCTGCCGGGCGAGGTTGTATGCAGAGTGAAGCGCGCCGATCTCGGCATAGGAGAGGGCATCGTCGGCGAGCGCGCGGGCCTGGGCCTCATCGATCTGCCGGATCATCTCCGCCGCTTCGGGAAGATCATGCGCGATGGACCGGGCGTATTGTGCTTCGCGCCTGGCCTGTCCGTAGCCGTCCTGGGCCAGACTTCGCCGGGCGGACTGGAGGTGACGGCGGGCCACGGTGTGGCGGATGCGCATTTCGGTGGCCCGGTGGGTCGGATCGAAGGACGCGGCATCGCGGGCGAGGCGCAGGGCCGGCTTCTCGCTGCCTGCGAGCAGGGCCGCCTCGGCGCGCCGGGCCAGCAGGTCGCCGGCCTCCGCCCGCGCCGCGTCCAACTCGGCCGCCAGTTGCCGGTCGGCCGGATCCCGCTGGGCGGCCCGCTCATAAAAGTGGACCGCCCGGACGGGATCACCAGCCTGGAGGCTCAGGCGTGCCTGCTCGGCCGGGCTGCAGGCGGCGAGCGACGAAAGGAGGGCGATGGCGGCCGCCATGGGTCGTTTGAGCTTCCGGGGGCTGGGCATGGTGCGGAAAGCTCCCAATTGATCCTCATCCCCCCGGACCCTCCATCGGGCCGGTCTATTCCCCTCGCGCGGGGAATGCCGATCGATCGGCAGGTTCTGACCCGGCCCCGGCCCAGAAACCGTCCCTTTTCGTGCATAATCCCTCGACAGGAGTGCGTTGGACGGATGAGGCGCCAGCCTTGGCGCGACCGGTCCAGAGTTCATGCTCACAGGGAGGCACCCCGATGAAGGGATTGCTGCGTGGCGAAGGTGTTGGAATGCTGGCGGGTCTGGGTGTTGTCCTCACGGCGGCGCTGACGCTGTGGACAGCGCCCGCGGCGGGGCAGCCATCTCCGTTCATGGGCGGTACGCAGGGCTCGTTCCGGCCGGATTTCCTGCGCCGCGACCTGGTGAGGTTGGCGGAAGATCTGCGCCTGGACGAGGATCAGAAACTCGTGGTGGAGACGCTCTTCTCGGATTACGAGGCGGCGTTCGACAAGGGCGTGGAGGATGTGCGAGGGCGCATCGGGCTGGTCCGCCCGGCCCCGGTTGAGCTCACCGAAGAGCAGCGACAGGCCCAGCAGGAGCTGCGCGACGGGATCCGGGCGCTGCTGGCGGAGGCCCGCGAGAAAGCCGGCAACGCCGCCACCGCCGAAGAACGCCGCCAGATCATGGAACAGTACCAGCAGCGGGTGCGCGAGATGCGCGAGCAGATGATGGGGACGGTACCGGTCCAGCGGGATCTCGCCGCCAACGCTGAGATGGAGGCCGAGATTAACCGTCAACTCGAAGTGTGGCGGGCGAAGAAAGCGCAGCTCAAGGACGAGTTCGCGGCCGGCGTCCAAGCCGTACTACGCGAGGAGCAGCGAGCGCTCTGGCCCGTCTACGAGCGGAAGATGAGGCGCGAGAAGACGATCGCCCGCGGCCAGCTCTCCGGCGAATCGGTCGATCTGTTTCGCATCGTGCGGCAACTCGATCTGCCCGCGGAGGCCGGGCAGGCGATCGCATCGGTGCTGGAGGCCTATGACGTGCGGCTGGATGCGGCCCTCAAGGCCCGCAACGACTACCTCGCCGAATCCCAACAGAGGCTCACCGAGGCGATGACCAGCGCTAACCATGACGGGGCGATGTCCATCCTCGATCGGCAACTGACCCTGAGCCAGACGGTCTTTCAGGTGAACGAGGAGTACCGGCAGGCCGTCGCCGCCGCACTGCCGGGGCAGTGGGGCACACAGTTCACCGATGCGTTCAACGAGATGGCCTTTCCCCGGGTCTACCGGTCCAATCGCACGCAGCGCCTCTTCGAGGCTGCCCTGGAACTCGACGGTCTGGAGGAGGGCACGCTCGCGGCGATCAGGCAGCTCCAGCAATCCTTCCTCTCGGAGCTGGCGGCGAGAAACGAGCAGATTCGCCAGCTCATCGTGGCCAACGAGCCAGTGCAGATCCGCCGGCGATTCGAGCGACGCGTCCCCCAGGGCGGGCCGGCCGGGTATCAGCGCCCGGAAGATCCAATCCAGGATGCCTATGAGGCCCGACGGGAGTTCGAGGATCAGTACATCGCCCAGCTTCGCGAGCTGCTCACGGAGGAACAGTTCGACCGCCTCCCCGGCGCCCGCCGGGGCCCCGGCGCCCGCGGCGCCCCCGGCGCCGGGGAGGGATGGGACCGGCGCGGACGGGGCGCGGGGCCCGGCCAGGAAGGCTCGCTGCTGGACCGGTTCGATGAGGATGGCGACGGCCGGCTCAGCGAAGCCGAGCGGGAAGCGCTGCGCGAATATCTCCGCCAGCGGCGGCGCGGCGGCGATGACGGCAGGTAGCGCCCCCCCGGCCCGGACGTCAGACCGCAGCGTCTGCTTTCCGATGAATCGGGGCGGCGCCGTTCGCGGCGGCTCTACGCGACGGTGCGATGATCCTCGTATGCGGTGACGCGATCGCGGCCGGCGCTCTTGGCGCGGTACAGCGCCGCATCGGCGCGGCGCAGAAGCTCCACCGCCCCTTTGGGATCGCCGCACCAGGCGCTGGCGATCCCGATGCTGAGCGTGGGGCGGGCCGCGGCGCGATGTGGCCAGGGCATCTGGCCGAACAGATCCTGGATGCGCCGGGCCACGGCCTTTGCTTCGGTGACGGTCTGGTTGGGCATGAGGATGGCGAACTCATCGCCCCCGTGGCGGATCGCGCAGTCCTCGGTCCGGAGCGTGGAAGACAGCAACTCGCCGACGAACGCCAGGCATTCATCGCCCGTTTCGTGACCCAGCGTGTCGTTGATGACTTTGAAGTGGTCCATGTCGAGCACCATCGCCACCACCGTGCCGTAACGACGCCGCCGGTCGGCGCCGAAGAGCTCGGACAGCTTCTCCTCCAATTCGCGGCGGTTGCCCAAGCCGGTGAGCGGATCGGTCGCCGCCTGGCGCTGCAGGCGAAGCGTGGCCCGGTCGGTTTCCCGGCGAATGACATCGTCCATCGTGCGCTGAAGCATGCGGGACTGGCGGCGATGGTTGATCGCCTGCACGAGGGTGTCGTGAATCGCCCGGCTGAGCTCGCCCAGCTCATCGGGGCGATCGAGGAGGAGGTCTTTGAGCCGCTCATCGTGTTTCCCGACGTTGATGCGTCTCAGCCGTCCCGTCAGTTGCCGGACGACGCGGCGATCTCGGCTCAACCGGGCCATGTACCGCCACGGGGCCAGCATGAGCATGGCCGCCCATCCACAGGCGACGGCGATCAAGGCCGTCATCCCCGGACGCATATCCGGCAGCGGGTTGACCAGGGCGATCGTGGCGGTGACGGTCAGCCCGATCAGGCCGGTGACGCCCCAGAGCTGGGAAGCCCATTGCGCCACGTCCCTCGGTTGCCTCATTGTGTTGGGTCGTCGCGCCATTATCCTGCCGGTTCGGGTCCGTCTCCCGGCGCGCGTGGATCGCGCGCACCGCCACTGACATCGGATGAAACGGCACGCGACTTGCCGCCAGTTGACCTGCCGGGCTCGGGGGGCGTTCAGACCTCGCCGCGAGCGCGAACGCAGAGCGGCGACCGTGTTCTGCGCCGCGGCGCGGATGCGTGCCGGAGGCGAGGCCCGGGCCGTCCATCCGATAACCGCACCCTCACCGGCTCAGCGCGGTGTCCGGCCGGGGCCGGCCAGAGGGCTTGGCCGCAGGCGCCGGTTGCCCAGTTGGCCGCAGGCGCCCATTACCGACCGTCCCATCGTCCGGCGGCGCTTGACGAACTGGCGGTTGGCGATGATGCGATCGACGAAGCGCTGCACCTGATCTTCACGGGGCGCCGGCCAGGGCGAATCGAGCCGCGGGTTGTAGGGCACGACGTTCACCGTGCACCGCAACGGCCGCAGGAAGGCGCACAACTCGTCGGCGTGCCTCGGATCGTCGTTCACGCCCGGGATCAGCACGTACTCGATAAGGATGCGCGAGCGGTCGCGGCACGGCCAGCGGCGCAGGGCCTCCATCAGCCGTGACATCGGCTCGACGCGGTTGATGGGCATGATCCGGCTTCGGATGTCGTCATTGGGGGCGTTGAGCGAGACGGCCAGGCGAAGGCGATGGAAGCCCGGCTTTCGAACGAGCTCGGCCAGGCGCGCGATGCCGACGATGCGCCCGGCGGTGGAGATGGAGATGCGCGCCGGGGCGATGGCCGGCCCGTTGCGGCCCGCGAGCACGCCCACGGCGCCGATGACCGCGGGGAGGTTGTCCAGCGGTTCGCCCATGCCCATGAACAGGACATTGGTGATGGGGGCGTGGAAATCGTGCTGCGCCGCCAGAAACTGGGCGATGATCTCCGAGGCGCCGAGGCTGCGCCGCAGCCCCATCTGTCCGGTTTCACAGAACGTGCATCCCAGCGCGCAACCGACCTGCGAGGAAACGCACAGCGAAGTTCGGGCGCGGCCGGTGCGACCCTGTTGGCGAAGGATCACCGCCTCCGTCTCCAGGCCGTCCTCCAGCCGCTGCGTGAACTTGATGGTTTGATCCTCGCGGCGCGAGTTGATCACCGTCTGCTGCGGCATGGCGATCCACGCCACCGGGCGCGGGTCGTTCTCGCGGAATGTCCGCCGATAGACCGCCAGCGCTTGCGGCGCGCCGATGCCCCGGGCGGCCGCCTGCTCGAGGAACTGCCCGCTGGTAAGGCTCAGAATGTCAATCGGCGGCTTGTCCATCGTTGGCCGACAGAGAGGGCGGCAGGCCGGGCTCGGGCCCGGGGTCGGCGGCAATCCGCCGGCGAATCGTACGCCCATAGATCAGCCAGAGATTGCGGACGTAGATGAACCAGCCCGTCGCCTGCCCCAGGACGCCCACCACGTCCTTGCGCCAGAGGAAGTAGGTCAGGAGCATGGTGGCCCCGAGAAGGCTCATCCACCAGAACGCCACGGGAACCACCGAGCGACGCCTCCGTTCGCTCACCAGCCATTGCACAACCATGCGGCCGGTGAACAACACCTGGCCCAGCAGACCGACGCCGACCCAGGCGATGCCCAGCGGCGTGGTGATGTTCATCAGTCGCCACCAGATGTTGCGCGAGGACTGCTCGGCATAGAGCTGGTGGGAGAACTCCTGCGGCGTGAGCGACTGGCGGCTGCCGTCCCGCATCTCAAGTTCGTAACGGAACGAGCCGTCCTCAAGCCGCACGAGCCTGGGGTTGCCTGCGGCGTTCTCCAGCTTGACCTTTACCTTGATGCCCTCCTCGTCCCGAAAGCTCGTTTCGAGGCGGACGCGGAGCAGGATGATCGCACCGGCCGCGACGGCGATGAGAACGACCACGGCGACGATGAGCAGGCGCCCTTTCACGGCTCCCTCCGCGACATCACAGCCTCGCCTCGTGCATCTCGGTCCGATTCACGGGAGCCGCCGCCTGAGGACGGGCCTCGATGGTCTCGTACTCGATCGGTCGCCGGCGCTTGCGCATCCACCGCACGGCCAGACAGTCGGGGATGCCGCAGAAAGCCCGGTTCCAGATGCCGTACTTGGGCTCGCCGCTGACGCGCTGGCGATGCCGCACGGGCATCTCCACCACGGTGTAGCCCAGGGCCCGGGCCGTCACGGGAATGAACCGATGCATGCCCCTGAACTGGAGAGGAAGCGCCAGCGCCACCTGGCGGCGCATGATCCGCAGCGAGCAGCCCGTGTCCCGGATGGTGTCGCCCAGCAGCCAGCGGCGAAAGAGCCGCCCTACGAGCGAGCTGACGCGGCGGAGGAAGTTGTCCCGCCGGTCGGCGGACCGGTCTCCCTGCACGACGTCGGCCCCCGTCCGGCGCAGCGTCTGGAGCATGGCGGGGATATCCGCCGGGTCATTCTGGAGGTCGGCGTCAAGGACGGCGATGAGCTCGCCGGCCGCCGCCCGGAAGCCGGCATGGAAGGCCGCGGACTGCCCGTTTCCGCGTCCCGGCGGCGTATCGGCCATGCTGATGACGCGGAGGCGGGGGAACCGGCCCATGAGCTCGGTCAGGACCTGCGGCGTGCGGTCCGTTGAGCCGTCGTTGACGATGATGATCTCGTAGGACACGCCCAGGCCGTCCAGGGCCGCGGCGATCTGCTCCACGAGCGGGCCGACGTTGCCCTCCTCGTTGTGGGCGGGGGCGACGATGGACAGGTCAACTCGGGCCGCTTCCGATGGCATCGTGTTAGAGTAGCACATCGCCGCATGCGACTCGATGAAGCGGTCTGGCGGGCCTATCATGATGTGCCACTAATTGAGACTTGGAATCATTCAAAATGCACATCGGCCATTCTGAACAGGCTGTCGGACCGAAGACCGTGCCCGTGCGATTCATCCTCGAAGATCCGCACGGCCTGACGGACACCGATCAGGCCGAGTGGGAGCTGAAGGCCGCCCGGGGCCAGCATCTGCTGGAGGTGGCCCTCGAAGGGGGGATCGGCCTCGAGCATGCCTGCGGCGGCGTCTGCGCCTGCTCCACCTGCCACGTCTACGTTGAACAGGGCATGGACCAGCTTTCCGAAGCCGAGGAGGACGAGGAGGATCGCGTCGAGGAGGCGCCCGGCCTCCAGGCCAACAGCCGCCTGAGCTGCCAGTGCGAGATTGTCGGCGAGGGCCCGGTCGTCGTCCGCGTGCCCGCCTGGAACCGCAACGCCGTCAAGGAAGTGCCCCACTGATGAGGGCCGCCGGCCGCGACCTCGGGCCGGCGGCAGGCGATAATGCCCTCCTCATTCACGCGGGAACCTGAAGATGCCTCAAGAGACCTTCCACTGGCTGGATGTGCAGCGGATCGGCGAGGAGCTGGCCGAGCATTATCCCGACATCGATCCGCTGACGGTCAGCTTCCCGAAGCTGCGCGACCTGGTGAAGGGCCTGCCCGGGTTCCAGCCTCAGCCGGATCACCCGTGCAGCGAGCGCATCCTGGAGGCGGTCCAGCAAGCCTGGATTGATGAGCGGGATTGACGGCCGCGCCGCCGGCCGGCCAACAACGAAGAGAACGGAATAGCCGCGCTGTCGGCGGCGGTTGGCCGTAATACGCCGGCCGGGATGTTGCCCGTCGGCCCTGAAATGCGTAAAGGTGTCGATCGACCGGCGCACCACATCATCAAACGCCCTGAGGAGTGAAACAGGCTATGAGTCAACGAATCGCGGCACGCAACACGAACTGGGGGCGGATGACCAGGGCGGCGGGGGCGGCCCTCGTGTTGATGCTGGTCCTGGGCGCCGGGCCGGCCGATCCCGAACCGTCGGTCGCGAAGGGCGATCCGTACCCGCTGGACACGTGCGCCGTGGCCGGCACGAAGCTGGGCTCGATGGGCGAGCCGGTGATTTACAATCATCAGGGTCGGGAAGTCCGCTTTTGCTGCAAAGGCTGCATCCCCGCCTTCGAGAAAGACCCCGAGAAGTACCTCAAGCAAGTCGATGAGAAGATCATCCAGCAGCAGCTTTCGCATTATCCGCTGACGACGTGCATCGTGATGGAGAACGATCCTCTGGACGACCCGGAGATCAAACCCTTCAATCTCGTTTACAACAATCGCCTCGTGCGCTTCTGCTGCAAGGGCTGCACGCGGGATTTCAAGGCGGACCCCGAGCCGTTCCTGAAGAAGCTCGATGAGGCCGTCATCGCCGAGCAGAAGAAGCAGTATCCCCTCGAGACGTGCGTCGTGGGCGGGGGCAGGCTGGGCTCCATGGGCGACCCGGTGGATTACGTCATGCACAATCGCCTGGTGCGCCTCTGCTGCAGGGGCTGCATCGCGTCGCTGCGGAAAGACCCGCTCAAGCACATGGCCAGGATTGACGCGGCGCGGCCCGCCGACACGAAGCCCGCAGGCTGATTCGTATCCGAATTCGAGTCATCGAAGACACATCGGGCCTCGATCCGCCGGCGGATCGAGGCCTTTGTCATCGAGAGTCGATCATGGCCGCCCCGTGGTGGGGCTCTTGGCGTCCGCGCCAGGCATCGCTACCATCGCCCGTCCCATGCGAGGCACGATCCAGGCCGTCGTCTTCACCGCCGGTTCGCTGGCCATCATCGTCTACGCGCTCGGATTCCCGGCCGCGTTCGCCGCGACGACGCAGGCGCATCCGTTTCTGGCCGGTTTCGTGAAGCTCCTCTGCCTGGGCACGTTCGGCGAGTTGCTGAAATACCGTCTCACCCGCTCCTCCTGGGCGCTGGATCACATCATTGAACGCGCGATCGTGTGGGGCGTGTACGGCCTGTGGTTCACGCTGGCGTTCCCCGGATTCGCCGCGCTGGTCGAGGGGCTCGTCGAGCAGGGGCTCTGGCCCGCGCCGGAGACGTTCCTGCCCCGGCCCCTTCAGGGACTGTGGCTGCCGCTTTCCAAGAGCCTGTGGATCAACTTCCTCGGTATGTACGCGTGGGGCATGATGGTCGGGCACGAATACTGCAATCACCTGATCCGGACGCGCTGGCGCTCGTGGAGCTTGCGCGCGTTTGCGGAGGCGACGGACAAGGGATTCGTCCTGAGCTTTCTGCCGAAGACGTTGCTGTTCTGGATCCCCGCGCATACGTTCACGTTCGCCATGCCGCCGGCGTGGTTCGTGTTCATCGCGGCGATCCTCGCCATCGTCCTCGGCTTCCTCCTGAGCGTGGGGCGGAAGGCCGCAGGCAGGTGAGTGCACGAGTTATCCGGCATGCGGGACCAACGTGACGAAAGGCGGAGTGGGGATCAGCGGCCATTCAAGGGAGGACTTCAGATGTCGTTCAGGCTGCGATTCAAGAAGGATCAGATCAGGGCGCTGGCCAGGCGGTACGACTCCGACTCCGACCGGGTCATCTTGGCGGACATTGTTCCGCGGGCCAAGCGAGCCGGCTGTCTGACCAAGCCGGACCTTTTTGCCATCGGCAAGTGGAAATCCCCTCGAATTGCCGGCCGTCTCGAGGCCAACCATGATGCGCTGGTGCACGACGTGACGACCATCGCGCTGTCCGCGCGTCGCGAGGAGATCCGCATCGGCGCCCTGCTGATCCTGCGCGGCGTGGGCTGGCCCGTCGCATCGGTGATTCTGCATCTGTGCCACCGGGATCGATACCCGATACTCGATTATCGTGCCCTGTGGTCGGTTGGCTCGGCGGTGCCGCAGGTGTACACGTTCGATTTCTGGTGGAAGTACACAGAGTTCTGCCGTCAGGTCGCACGCGATGCCGGGGTGAACATGCGCCGGCTCGATCGGGCGCTCTGGCAGTATTCGAAGGAGAACCCGCCCGCCTCGGGATCAGGGGTCGTCCGGCGACACGACTTCCTCGGCCGCAGATAGAAAGGATCAGGATGAACGATGCGACAATCTGGGAGGGAATCGAACGGCACCAGATCACGCTCGCGGCCCCGCTGTTGATCGCCCGGGGCGCGAAGGGCATGCTCGCCTGCGGCTACATCAACCCGGCCACGTGCGACAGGACCGGCGAGGCCTGTGCCATCGTCACCGGCGTGAAGTGTTTCGATGACATGCTTGACGCAAAGGTGGTCGCCGTCTCCCAGGCGGCAGCGAAGCTCGGCGTCCAGCCGGGCGCCCCCGGAAAAGAGGCGCTGAACGTGTTTCGATAGCCCGCCGAATCGGGAACGCTTTCTGGAACCGTCTTTGGGTGACGGTTGGCCGCGGGGCGGGGGGCGCGGCCTAGGCCATGCCGGGCACGTCCCGGGCGGATTTCACGATCACCCCGCTGCACGACTGGCCGTCGATGAGGCCAAGCACCGGTTCCTTCAGCCTGATCCAGCGCAGACCATTGGCGCCGCTGCGGAGCACCTCCTGGCCGAGCAGCCACTGCCAGTCGATCAGGCCTTCGCCGCTGTCGGGGTTGACGGTCAGGTAGCCCACGTGGAAGGCGGTCATGTTGTGGAAGAAATGGCTGCCCTCGGAGGGAGTGACGGAAAGGCCGCTGAAGCCGGTCTCGACGATGATGCGGGCTCCGGCGATCTGACCCCAGTTCACCGGAATGCCCAGCCACGGATCGGCCGAACCCCAGCGCCCGGGTCCGATCAGCAGATAGGGGCGCCCCTCCATGCGGAGGAAGGCGTTGAGATCGGCCACCGCATCGGCCGTCTTCCGGCTGTGCTTGCGATCGAACTGCTCGGGCACGATGCAAACGACATCCGTAATCCCCTTGATGCGGCCGTTGCCCATCGCGCGGGGGCTCTGGCAGAGCAGATGCCGGTGATCGATGCGACTCAGATCGGTCCGGGTCAGTTCGCGCATGACCGCCAGAGGCCGCATCTGGAGGCAGGCGAACGTCCTTGGTTGCTGGTCGGGCCGTTCCAGATCCACCGCGAACTCGATCTCGATAGGCGTGATCATCGCCTTCGTGCCGATCTCCAGCAGCTCGCTGAGAAGCTCCGGGAGCGGGAACAGGTGATGCTTGAGGACGCCGGCGAAGGTCACGATCGGCGTGCCCGGCCGGGCCACGCCGTCATGAATCGTGTGGTTCTCATGCGAGTAGATCGATCCGATCGGGTCCAGCGTCTGGTCGAGCTGGGCTTGTTTGACCGGATAGAGCTTGGGCCGGTAGCGGGCATGCGGATCGCCGTTCGTCTCTCCCAGGGGCAGGGCGGCGAAGGTCTTCTGCGCGTTCTTGAGGATGTCATCGACGGAAGAGAACTGCGGAAGGTGACGCGGATACTTCGGGCAGAACCGAAGCCCTCCGCGACCTTCGACGACGGTCATGCCCAGTCCCAGGGCCACGCGGGCCGCGCCGTCCTGAGACTGGATTCGGCCGAAGGGATAGTAGTTGTACGACTGGGCCACGCCGGCGAAGGAAGGGTAGAAACGGCCGCTGTGCGGCCGCCCGATCAGATGCTGGATGATGACGGCCATCTTCTCCTTCTCCGGTCGCTGGGGCGTGGCCTTCAGGTAGGTCTTGGCCCGGGCCGAGAAGGTCGAGGCATAGACGAGCTTGACCGCGTCGCACAGCTCGTTGAGCCTCTGCTGGTCGCTGTCACCGGCGTTCGGGAGCATGTACGTCTCGTAGACGCCCGCAAACGGCTGATGCTGCGAATCCTCCAGCAGGCTCGAAGAGCGCACGGCAAAGGGGACGCGGACGAGTTCAACGAGCGATTGAAGCGCCTTGACCAGGTGTTCAGGGAGCCTGGCTTCGAGGAACGCCTGCCGGATCGTCGCGTCCGGCGCGTTGCTGAGTGCGATTTCCGCCAGATCATCGTTCTCCATGAACTGATCGAACAGCTCGGTTCCGATGACGACGGTGGGGGGAACAATGACGTTGACATCGGGCAGGTTTGCGCCCACGGCGTGTTCCCGGAGGAGCATGTTCAGGAACGCCAGCCCGCGTGCCTTGCCGCCCAGCGAGCCGCCCCCGATGCGCTGGAAGGTGCTGAGCGAGCCGAAGGTGTCCGGGCTGAAGTCGGCGATCGCATCGCGATACGTCTCGCGTCGGGATTCGTAGAGCGACTCGATCATGGCCTGGCGCATCTCCTCGATGCTGCCGTAGTCCGAGACGCGCTGGGGGCGCAGCTTGGCCGCGAGCCGGAATTCGGTTCGCGCCTTCAGCCAGGCGGAGAAGTGATTGCGGTCCGAGTGATAGCGCAGGGACTCGGCGGGGATCTTCTTCAGGCACTCGCGAAGCTCCCCGAGGTCGTCGGCTCTTCCCACCTCCGTGCCGTTGGGCATGCGGAAGATAAACGGTCCGAAGCCGAAGAAGTCGAGCATGAACTGCTCGAGTTCGTGCTTGATCTGGGGCGAGTTCTTGTGCAGGAAGTTCACGCCCAGCGACTCGGCCACGCCGGCGTTCCTCGTTTCGGTGGACTGGAGGAGGATCGGCACATCGGGATTGTCCTCCCGCACCCGCTTGGCGAACTCGACGCCGGCCTCGGCGTTCTCTTCGCCGCGGGCGCGGAAGCGCACGTCCGAAATGATGCCCAGCAGATTCCGCCGGTATCGGCGGTAGTATTCGCACGCGTCCTCGAAGGTCGAGGCCAGCAGGATCTTCGGCCGGGCGCGCATGCGCAGCACCTTGTGGGAAAGGGTGATGCCTTCGCTGATGAGCCGCTGGGACTGCTTCATGAGCTCTTCATAAAGCATGGGCAGGTAGGAAGAGATGAAGTGGACCGAATCCTCGACGAAGATGATTACATCCACGCCGACGGTTTCCGTGTCGTGCTCGACGTTGCGCCGGTCTTCGATGAGTTTGACGATGGCCAGAAGGATGCGGGCATCGCCCGTCCAGACGAAGACGAGGTCGAAGACCGAGGCGTCTTCGCTTTCCAGCAATTCCTGCAGTTCCCGGTTGTCGTAGCCGAGAAGAACGACGGGGATGTGCGGGAAGCGCCGCTTCACCTCCCGGGTGAAATCGGCCGGGTCCATCTCCCCGGGGTGCATGGTGACGATCACTAGGTCGAAGCGGCGGTCCGAGCCGAGCAGCTCCATCGCCTCGCGGGCGGTCGGCGTGGAGTTCAGACGCGGCGCATAGCGGAGATTCAACCGGTCGTACTCGTTGAGGATCAGGTCCGAGACCTGGCCCTCTTCCTCGAGAATGAACGAGTCGTACCAACTGGAGACGAGCAGCACCTCGCGCACCCGATAGGGCATGAGCGTCTGGAAGCCTTGAAGGCGCGACGACGAGCCGACGCCTCGTTGCCCGTTGGAGGGCGCATCCATAGGCGGTTCTCCTTGACAGGCAATGATATGGTCAGGTCGGGCAGCGGTCTTGGCGGCTCCTGGCGGGCCCTGGCCGGGCCTTTCCCGCCGTGCGCCGGCCCCGCCGGCCGGTGGCGCGGTGAACTGCCCGAGTCAGTGGAAAACAGGCGGTGATTCCGCCGATAAACTGGTGGATCGACCCGCCGGCGGGGAGAAGGATACCCGATCTCAGACGAACGGCGGAGTGTGGAGGGCCGATGGCTGATGCGGAGAGCGAGACAATCGCACGACAAGACGATGAGATGATGCGATCGGCCGATTCGTCGGGTCCGCCGTCGCGCCCCTCGGGTCCGGCGCGGTGGTGGCGCCTCCGGCCGAGGCCGGAGAACCTGCTGCTGCTCGTTTCATTGCTGGCGACACTGGCCGTCAAGCTGCTCGTCGTACACCGGCAGGGGGCCGATAACCTGCTCATCGAGCTCGTGGAGGCGAGCCTGGCCGACGTCGTCTTTTTCTCCGCGGTTGCGATGCTCTTCGCCGCCCTGTATCTCTGTCCGCTGCCGGCACTGATCACGCGGCTCACCCTGCTGCTGGCGGCGGCGGTGGCGGCCTGGTCGGTCCTCAACGCCACCTGGCTGATGGCCACCGGCGTGCAACTCCAGCCGGGGGTGCTGGAGGTGCTGGGGCAGGACCCCAGGGAGTTCTGGCCGGTCGTGCAGACCCACCTGGCCCGCAAGCCGGCCTTCACGGTCCCGCTCGTGGGGCTGGTGCTCCTCGTCGGCGTCTGGTTCCTCTGGCGGCTGATCCGTTCCCGGCCCGTGAGCCGCACGTGGCGCGGGCGCCTGGGGCGCGCTGTGATGGCGGCGGTGGTGCTGGTGGGGGCTTCGCTCTGGCACTGGCTGGACGTGCGCGGGGGGACCGAGGCGTATTCCGGCGAGGTCATCGGGTTCAGCAGTCACTGGTACGCACTCGTTGAGATCGTGGGCGATGTCGCCAACTCGACGGACGTGGTGAGCCCCGCCCGCAGGCTGCCCCGGGTGGGCGAGCGGAACGTCACCGTGCCCGAGCAACCGCCTCACGGCCGGCCGAACGTGGTGGTGGTGTTCCTTGAGAGCGTCTCCTACGACTGCACTTCGCTGGGCAATCCCCAGCGGACGACCACGCCTTTCCTGGTGCAGCTTGCCTCGGAGGGTGTGGAGTTTGTCTCCACGCGGGTGCCCGTGCCGCAGACGAGCAAGGCCTGGTGGGCGGGGCTGACGGGTTGCACGCCGGACATCCAGCACGATTACGCGGAAGCGGTGCCCGTGGACGAGCCCTACGAGTCTCTGGCGTCGCTGCTGGCCCGCGCCGGCTATCGCAGCGCGTTCTTCGAGATGTCGCGCGGCTCCTTTGAGTGCGCGCCGGGCTTCTTCGCCAATCTCGCCTTCGACTGGGCGTGGTTCCGCGAGAATCTCCAGGACGAGTCGTCCTACCTGGGGTACATGAACGGCGACGACTTCCGCATGATCGAACCCATCTTCCAGTGGGTCGACGGCGACGAGCAGCCGTTCCTGCTCGTCCTCATCACTTCCGTGGCGCATGATCCGTACGATCTTCCCGCCTGGTACGAGCAAGAGCCCAGCGAAGACCGCTACGAGCGCTATCTCCAGGCCATCGAGTTCACGGACGTCTTCCTCGCCGAAATGTGCGCACAACTGCAGGCGCGCGGCCTGCTCGCCGACACCCTCCTGTGCGTGGTGGGTGATCACGGCGAGGGGTTCCGACCGGAGTCCGATCGCGGCCGCTGGGCGCCGTTCGAAGAGGTCATCCGGGTGCCCTGGATCATCCGCTGGCCCGGACACGTCCAGGCCGGCCGCCGGATCGAGTGGCCGTGTTCGCAGCTTGACCTGACGCCGACCGTCCTCAGCCTGCTGGGATACGGCGTCGAGGAAGCCGGTTTCGACGGGGTGGATGCGATGCAACCGACCGATCCCCGGCGGCGATTCTACTTCTCCACCTGGTACCGCGGCAGCCCCGTCGGGTATGTGCAGGGCGCCCGCAAGCTGGTGTACTGGCCGTACACGGACAAGCTCTTTGAGTACGATCTCGCCTCCGATCCCGTGGAGCGAGCACCGCAGATCGTCAATGGTCCAGAAAAGGAGCGGGTGATTGCCGACATACGGCAGTGGGAGCAGGACTCGCGACTGGTGATCCCGGCCCGGCGGTTTCGGGAGAGGGTGCTCTATGAGCACTGGCAGTGCTTCAGCTCCGGTCGCAGCGCCTGGGCGTACTATGTTCCCTGATCGCCGCCGCTTCTGCTTCCTGAGATGGAGAGATTCGGATGCCTGAGACATTGCCCGCAAAGGCGCTGGCCGGCCGGACCGCCATCATCCAGTTGCTCGTCCTGCTGGCTGCGTGCGTCCTGGCGTTCCTGCCCGAGATGCGCGCGATACTCGACGCAGCGGCGCGCGACTGGGAGGCGGCGCACCTCTTCGCCGCGCCCGTGCTCATCATGGTTCTGCTTTATCAGCGACGCCACGAGCTGACCCGGCAGCTCTCGCGCCCCTCGGTCTGGGGTCTGCTCGTGATCATCCTCTCGCTGGCCGTGTGGCTGTTCTCCACCTGGCCGTTCAACTACGCCTATCCACGGCGGCTGGCGATGGTGCCCGCCGTCGCCGGCGTGGTCCTGGCCGTGGGCGGCTGGCGCGTGCTGAAGCTCTGTCTGCCCATGCTGCTCATTCTCATGATCGCGATCCCGACCGGATCGCGCTATTACGCCTTCTTAATCATCAAGCCCGAGCAGTACACACTGGAGGCGGTGCGCGGCACTCTGGACTCGCTGCCCGGCGTCCTCGTGAGCCTCAACGGTCTGGATCTGTCCTACCTTCACGGCAGCGATACGGGGATGATTGCCCTGGGCGAGCCGGTTCGCGGGGCGTCACTGCTGCTTTCGTTTCTGACGATCGGCGTTTTCGTGACGTTCGCCCGCATTCGACCGTTCTGGCAGATCGTGGTCATGGCGATTGCCGGCGCTCCCGTCGTGCTGTTCTGCAATTATGCGAGGCTGTTGATTCTCGGGCTGGTGACGATTTACGGCCGCACCGAACCGCTGAGCTTTGCGCCTCGGGTGACGGCCGTCGTGCTTTCGCTGGTTCTTGCCTACGGTGTGTCCGTGCTGTTACTGTGGGTACTCGGCAAGATCATCATTGATGAAACCGGACTTGATGGCCAGCCTCGCGCGGCGAGCCCGGCCCACGCGTAGGAGCGGAATGATGGCGAAGTCAACGCACTCGGCTCAGCGCGCCCTCTTCTCACCGGTGTTTGTCCTCAGCGTGTTGGCGCTGCTCATCGCCGGGCTCGGCCTCCGGCCGGCCAGCCAGGCGCTCATCCGGTTTTACAGCAAGGAGCCGATCGCGCTTCGGAAATCACTGGATGAGTTTCAGGATGCGCATCTGCCCTCCTTCCGGTACCAGCCGGTTCGAGGGGCGTTCGGGGCGCTCGCCGACACCGAGGAACTGGGGACCGACGACTGGCTCAACCTCGTCTTCGAGGAGCGGGACGGCGGCGGCCGGAGGGAGGAGCCGGGCAAGGCCCTGCTCTTCGTGACCTATTACAGCGATCCCCGTGACCAGGTCCCCCACACGCCGGAGGTGTGTTACCGACAGGCCGGGGCCGTGGTGGAAGGCATCAGCACCGTTCCCGTGGACCTGCCCGATCTGGCGCCGGAGATCTGCGAGATCCAGGCCCGGCGCCTGGAGATCGAGCAACGCGGCCGGAAGCAGATCCTGCTCTACGTCTTCTGTTGCAACGGAAAGTTCTACCATGACCGCGAGCAGGTGCGGCTCGCCATCGGCTGGCCCGGCGATAAGTACACCTACTTCAGCAAAGTGGAAGTCGTGACCCCCTGGCCGGTCGGCGTCGACGGGCAGATCCCGACCGAACGCTGTCAGCAGTTGCTGAGCGAGGCCATCCCGATCCTCGTCAACGAGCACTTTCCCCGGAAAGAGGATCTCAAGCGCCGGTAGCCGCCGCCGCGTCTTTCTTTCGCGCCCGCCGCGCCAGCAGCATGGCGTGCGCCAGCGCGATGACCGCAATGACCACCGCCACCAGAGCGCCGATGCGGGGCGTTTTCGCCACCGGCCCCCAGACCTTCTCGAACACGATCGGATCCCGATCGGGCCCGAATCCCACCGTCGCCGGCACCGTCCCCAGCATCGCGCCGCTGCTCGTCACCCGCGAATCGAAGCTCTCGGATTCCCCGCGATGAATCGCCTGGCGCGGATCGTCTGTCCAGGCGCGAACGCGACCTTCGACATCCTCCAACTCCCAGCCGTCCGGGGCATGCGTGTTGTACGTCTGAGAGAGCTCGGACTGGAAGCTCATGATCGGCGGCGCATCAAGGTTCGTCACCGTCCAGGTGTAGATGTGCGCCTGGATCGAGACCTCGATGCGCACGCCGTCCTTCTCGACCACGGCGGGCGTGAGGTTCAGGGTGGCGGCGAGGAGTGTGGCAAGCCAGGGCCCCATGGTCATCTCCTTCCCGGCGATCGTCTCGGGTCATCGCCGCTGGCGGGCGACGATTCCCGCCGCCGGCTCAGTGGCATCATATCGGTTAGTCGGCATTCCCGGTCCGTGCACTTCAGCCCTGCGCGACAGTGCCGATGAAGTGCCCGGCGACGGGGAGGGCCGGCTACGGGAGGTCGGCCTGCCCGGCTTGATAGGCCGTGAGGCGGGCCTCGAGCTCCGCCACCAGTTGCGGCTGCTCCGCCTGCCTCGCCAGCGGCAGCGCTTCCTGCGCCAGGCGCCGGGCCTCATCGAACCGGCCCAGGCCGGCGAAGGCGGCGGCGAGAATGTTCAGGACGAACGGGTCGCGGCCGCCGGTGAGATCCAACATCCGCTGGCAGAGCCCGATGGCCTGGCTCGGGTCGCGGAAACGGCGGTCGGGGCACATGGCTCGGATCTTGGCCAGGCGCACCATGAAGCCGAGCGGTTCGGCGTCCTCGGGGGCATGGCGCAGCCCCGCCTCGTAGTGCCCGATGGCCTTGGCATAGTCGCCGGCGGTCTCCGCCCGCCCCCCGAGGTAGCGTTGCAGGCGCGTGTTGGCCGGATCGCGCTGCACGATGTATTCGAAATGCGCCTGCGCCTCGTCGGGGCGTTCGGCCTCGATGAGCAGTTCGCCGAGGCGCAGGTGGGTGGCCAGATGATCCGGGAAGAGCTTCAGGCCCTCGCGATATCGCGCCATCGCCTCTTCGATACGTCCGGCATGCTCCAGAGTCTGGCCCATGCGGTAGTGATCCTGGGCGACGGCCCGGTCGTGCCGGATGACCAGCTCCCATTCCGCCAGCGACTCGTCGTACAGGCCCTTGCGGTCCAGCGCCAGCGCGAGGTTGCCGTGCGCTTCGTAGTGGTCGGGGTTGACCTCCAGGGAGGCGAGAAAGTGCTCGATGGCCGTGTCGACCTCGTTGCGCCGCAGAAGGATCGCGCCGAGGTTGTTCTGGGCCATCCACGCCCGGGGGTTGTCGGCGATCGTCTGCCGCCACAGCACCTCCACGTTCTCATACTTCGGGCCTTCGCGCCAGACGAGCACGGCGCAGACGAGGAGCACGATCGCGGCGATCGGGACGGCCAGGCGCAGGCGTCGGAGCGGCGGCGTCAGCGCGCCCACCAGAAGCGCGATGATGCCCAGGCTGGCCAGGTAGTTGAAGTGATCGGCGACAAACGAGTAGCGCATGGGGTAGACGTTGAAGAACCCCAGGGCCGGGAAGATCGTGCCCGCGTAGAACGCCGCCGCGATCGCCGGGCCGCGCTTTCCCTTCACGAAGAGCACGATCACCGCCGCCGCGGCCGCGAGTACCACCGCGATCGACCAGTAGGACATCCAGTCGCCCGCGTCGATCGTCCATTGCCGGTACATGAAGACGAGCGGATGGGGCCAGAGGAGTTTCCAGGGATAGAACAGCAGTGCCCGGGAAGCGATGAGGCACCGTTCGATGAACGTGTAATCGAACTCGGCGCCCTCCGCCCCCACGTTGACCTTCTCCAGGTGGGCCGTGTGCAGCGCCGCGACGAGGCCGATGATGAACAGCGGCGCCAGCGGCAGGAGGCGCCTGAGTGTCAGCGGCCGGCGGCGATAGAGCATGACCAGGATCAGCGCCGCTGGCAGCGAGCACGTCACGGACTTGCTGAGCAGAGCGCAGACGAAGAACACCAGCGTCAGCGCATAGAAATCCCAGCGTCGATCGTTCGCCGGTCGGCTCTCCTCACGGTCATGGATCGGGTCGAATCGCAGATACGCCAGAGCCGCCAGGAAGTAGAACAGCCCCGACAGGACGTTCTTCCGCTCGGTGATCCAGGCCACCGACTCCACGTGCACCGGATGCAGGGCGAACACCGCCGCGATCATCCAGGCCCCCGGCACCTCGAGCAGGCGCATCAGCCGCCAGATGAGCAGGGCGCCGGCGATGTGCAGCAGCACGTTGACGAGGTGGTACCCCAGCGGATCGAGCTGCCAGAGCTGATATTCCACCCAGAAGGTCGTGAAGACGACCGGGTAGTACTGGTGCGTCGTGCCGGGCCGCCAGATCTCCCGCAGGCCGTCGAGATCATGCAGATTCGCGTTGCCCGTGACGTAATCGTCATCATCCCAGATATACCCGCCGTTGATGGCGGGCAAGTACGCCACGAGCGTCAGCAGCACGATGATGAGCAGGCCGGGCAGGAGCCGGCGGCGCGAGGCGCCGGGATCGGACGGCGGGATGGAGGAGTGCTGCTTGGGCATGGACGGGGAGCCGGGGGTGCGGCGGGCCACATCCTATCGGTTGGCCGCGGCTCAGTCGCCACGTTGCTCTGGGCGAGCCTCCGTCCGCAGGGCCGCATCGCAGATGAACTCGCTGTGGGTGGGATGAGGATGAAGCGTCGCGGCCAGGTCGCTCAGGACCGCCCCCGTCTGAATCGCCAGCGCCCCCTCGGCGATGAGTTCGGCGGCATTGGGGCCGACGATGCCCAGGCCGAGGATGAGCTGCGTGTCCGGCTCATAGATGATCTTCGTGAAGCCCTCGGATCGATGCAGCTCGGTCGTCTGGCCCGCCGCCGCCCAGCGCGTCCGCTGCACCTCGTAGGGGTGATCCTGCCGCCTGGCCTGGGTCTCCGTGAGGCCGCACCAGGCGAGCTGCGGGTCGGTGAACAGCACCATGGGCACGGCCCGGTCGTCGTATTCGCTGCCCCAGCCCGCGGCGGATTCGGCGGCGATGCGCCCGTGGTGCGTGGCCTTCAATGCCAGCATGGGTTCACCGGTCACATCGCCGACGGCGTAGATTCGCCGCTCACCCGTGCGGAGCTGGCGATTGACGATGATGAACCCCTCCTCGTCCAGCGCGATGCGAGTCCGGGCCAGATTCAGCCCCTCGACATTCCCGCGCTGGCCGGTAGCGACGAGCACGCGATCAAAAGTCGTCCGGCCCGGGCGGTTCTTTCCCTCGAATTCGGCGGCGATCCCATCTGCCCTTTCCGTCAGCGATATCACCTGCGTATCCAGACTCACCTGCTCCACCGTCGCCTTCAATTGCTCACGCAGCAATTCCACCAGATCGACATCGGCCAGCGGCACCAGCCGATCGACGTCGGCGACGATCGTCACCAGGCTGCCCAGCGCCGCGTAGATGCTCGCCAGCTCCAGGGCGCTGGGCCGACCGGCGATCACCAGCAGCGTCCTCGGGATGTCCTCCAGTTGGAGCGACCGGCCCGGGCCCATGATGCGCCGGCTGCCGGCAGGTGCGCACTTCAGCGGCACATCCACACCGCCGGTAGCGATGATCGCCCGCTCGAATCGAATGCCCGGCACATCGGGATTGTCCCGGATGGCGACTTCATGCGGGCTGTCGAAGCACGCTTCGCCGCGGACATGGGCGATGCCGTGCTCACGGCAGAGATCATCGAGGTTCGAGGCGAAGCTCTCGACCGTCTTGCGCAAGCCGGCTCGCAGGGTCTGAAGATCAATGCGCGGCTTCTCGAATGCGACCCCGAAGCTCGCGGCATGCTCGGCGGCGCGGATCGTGTCGGCCAGATGCAGCAGCTCCTTGCTGAGAATGCAGCCCTCATGCAGCCACGCCCCGCCCAGCGCTTCACGCGCGTCAACCAGTATTGTCTGCAGGTCGAGTTCGGCGGCACGGAACGCGGCGGTGTAACCGGCCGGTCCGCCCCCGATGACGAGAAGATCGGTCTGGAGCGTCGAGCCGGCGGAAGCCATCAGTCAGTCCTTCCATCCAGAGACGCGGCCACGGACGCGCCGAGGCAACGGGGCCGTCATTCCGTGCTTCGGGCAACATCCTACCGGATCGATGGATCGGCGTTGGCGGACGGCCGGTCGGATCTGGCCGCCGGATGATCCACGGCCGTCGATGTCATGCCGGCTCCGGGCAGGCCGCGTTGGCGCCGACCTTCATGCCCATCGCGAACGCCTTCTCGTTCACCTCCAGGGCCTTCTTCGGCACGTTGGCCATCAGGACATCCCGGAGGATGCCCGGTTCGAACGGCAGCACGCCCGTGCCGGCGAGGACGCCCAGCAGGACGGCGTTCAGGGCCTGGGTGTTGCCCGCCCGGCCGGCCATCTCCGTCGCATCCAGGGCGATCACCCTCGGGCTGATGGCGCGGATCCGCGCCAGGACTTCCTCCGCCTCCGGGTATTTGTCGCCCTTCATCGACACCGTGGCGGGCACGATCGGGTGGGTGTTGGTGATGATGAGCGTCTTCGGCGAGGCCTTGCCCATCGCCCGCAGCGTCTCCACCGGCTCGAAGCCCAGCAGCACATCGGCCTGGCCGTCGGAGATGATCGGGCCGTAGACATCGCCGATGCGGACGGTGGATTCGACGATCCCGCCGCGCTGGGCCATGCCGTGGATCTCGCCCACGAGGACCTTGAGGCCGGCCTTGACGGCGGCCTCGCCGAGGAATCGCGAGGCGCTCAGGCTGCCCTGTCCTCCCACGCCGGTGATGAAGATGTCGGTCCTGTCGGCCATGCTCGTCTCCCGCGGCGGCCCCGGTGGGCGGAGAATCGGATGTCTTGGTGCGGAATTGTAGGCGGAGAAGGGACTGAGGGGCAAAGGGACCGAGGGACTGAGGGGGCGGCCAGCGACGGCATCGTTTAGCCGCGAGCCGCAGGCGAGCGCGGGGCTTGATTGCGCCGCCCTCCTGACGGTGTAACATGCGATCATGATGTCGGAGCCGGGACCATCAGCAACCTGTCGGTGTGGTTACAGGCTTTTGCCGGGGCAGAGGTGCCCCGAGTGCGGACGGGAGTATTCTGACGCTCTTCCCAATGTAAAGACTCCCGTACACATCCGCCTTCACATCATCCATCTGCTTTGCATAATCGGCTGCATTCTGACCATCGGAATCATCTGTTGGCTGGACCCGGGAAGCGGGCTGCGATTCGTCGTTCCCGAACTTCTCTCCGACACCGTACGGGGATACGTCTCCCCGGTACCAATTCTCTTGGTTGCGGCTCCTTTCATCTTGTTGATCTGTTCTTCCGCAGTTGCGCGGCGGGCGGTCAGGATCATCACGGCCATAGTCGGAACGATCTGGCTGCTGTCGTGGCTCGTATTCGCAGCCCTCCTTCCCTTCCGTGACTACTTTCCCCAAGTGCGTTTCGTGCTGGTCAGTGCCGGTCCGTTCCTGATACTGCTGTGCGTTTCGCTCGTTCTGTCGACGCGGCCAGGACGTACAGTCGCGCTGCCTGCGGCGTTCAGATCGACACTGCTGGGAAAGGTGATGAATCTGCTGTTTCCCTGCCCCGGAGCCTCGGCTTGCGTCAAGTGGTTCTGCGTCGCCTTCTGGCTGCTTGTGTTCATCCTCCTCGGCGTGGTTGGATGGTGGGGCCTCACGGGTGACTCCATTCTACTGGCACCTCCGATCCTCGTGATCGGTCTGTTCGCAGCGCCCGTTCTGATTGTTTTCATGATCGGGATCTGGCTCATCGGAAAGCGATCCGACCGCTGAGACTCCTCCTGCCTGCGTCGCGCTCCCCTTCGCTGCGCTGCGGGTCGCGGTTACTGAATCCTGTATAAATAATGCACGCGCCATCGCTTTGCGTTGCTCAAGGTGCCGGTGTCCGGACTGCGTTGCCGCGGCGAGATCGCCGGCGCTGCGCGCCGCTCAGGCTGCTCCCGTCGTCGTGCCGCGATGTCTCCGTGCTGCGATGCTCCGGTACCCTGGCGCTGCGATGACTCTGTGCTGCGATGCCACGGCGCCCCGGCACCTCGGCGCCCCTGCGCCCCGGCGCCGCACCAAGCCCGCGCCGGCAGTGATTCCGGCGCGTGCATTATTTATACAGGATTCAATAAACGATACGATCGCTGCCCGGAACTCCCTCGTCGCCCGGTTTCTTCCTTTGCAACAACCGCGACCACTGGTCGCGGCTTTGCACTCAGTCTCTCCGTCTCTCGATCTCTTCGTCTCTTCCCCGCCTCCTACGCCTCGAGCTCCACCGGCTCGATGGCGTCGTTGGGGCAGAGTTGGGCGCAGACGCCGCAGGCGGTGCAGAGGACCTCGTCGATGTAGATGCGGCCGTCCTTCTTGTAGATCGCCGGGCAGCCGAAGTTGTCGATGCAGTTGTTGCACCGCGCGCACTGCCCGCAGCTCAGGCAGCGATTGGCCTCCGCGAGCACCTGCTCCTCGGTGAGCCCCCAGGAGAACTCCTCGAAATCACGATTGCGCTCCGCGCCCGGCCGCTCGGCGCCCACCGCCCGACTTCCGGGGGCGGGGGCCACGCCCGCCGGGTGATAGCGCTGGGACTCATCGATCTCATCCGGCGTGTGGAATTGAAGCGGCTCGACCTCCGCGCCCCCGGAAAGGAACTTATCAATGCCGTACGCTGCCTTCTTGCCTTGTGCGATCGCGTCGATGACGGTCCAGCCCCGCCCGGTGACATCGCCGGCGGCGAAGATGCGCGGATCGAGCGTGTCGCCGGTCTGGACATCCGCGGCGATCGCGCCTCGCTGATTGCGGCCGATCTCGATGTCGCCGTCCAGGGCCGTCTTGTCCTGCCGCTGGCCGATGGCGGCGATGACGTGATCGGTCTCGATGATGAACTCGCTACCCTCGATCGGCACGGGCCTGCGCCGGCCGGACTCGTCAGGTTCGCCCAGCGTGTTGCGCACGCACTTGACGCCGATCGTGCGGCCATCGCGGGTCATGATTTCGACGGGCTGAACGAGATAGACGATCTCGACGCCCTCCTCGAGCGTCTCGCGCAGCTCATCCTCATCCATCGGCATCTCTTGTTCCGAGCGGCGATAGATGATCTTCGCCGATTCAGCGCCCAGGCGGAGGGCGACGCGCGCGGCATCGCTGGCCGCATCACCGCCCCCGACGACGATGACGTTTCGCCCGCAGGCGGTGCGGCCGTCGACGTTCACATCATGGAGGAACGACAGCGCCTCCTCCACGCCATCCGCATCATCGCCTTGAACGCCCAGCCGAATGCCCTGATGGGCGCCGATGGCGATGCAGACGGCTTCGTATCCCTCTTCGAGCAACGACTTGAGTGTGAAGTCCCTGCCCAGCGCGCGACCTGCACGCAACTCAATGCCGGTGGAGAGCAGCCCATCGATTTCCTCCTTGACGAGATCGCGCGGCATGCGGTGAGCGGGCAGGCCGCAGATGAGCATGCCGCCGGCGATCGACTCGCGATCATGGATGGTCACGGCATAGCCTCGCAGGTTGAGCTCGAAGGCCGCGCTCAGGCCGGCCGGGCCGGCGCCGATGACGGCGACCTTCTTCCCGCCTCTCTTGGCCCGCGCCTCCTGCGCCTGTTTGCGAATGGCCGCGAGATACTCTTCGCGCTCCTCGGGCGTCTCGCGATCGGCGACGAAGCGCTTGATGCCGTTGATGGAGATGGGATCGTCATAATCGCCGCGCACGCAGGCGCCCTCGCACGGCCGATGGCAGATGCGGCCGAGAATGCGGGGCAGGGGCACGCTTTCGCGGATGAGATCCAGCGCCTCCTTGTATTTGCCGGCGCGGGCGAGGGCGATGTAACCCGTCACGCAGATATTGGCCGGGCAGGTGAACGTGCACGGCGCGGGCGCCTGCTTGCGTGCTCGACCCTCGGCCGGAAAGGCCATCGGATCAAGATCGGCATTGAGGATCTTCGTCCGCCCGCGCATGATCTCATCAAGCGCGATCGTGGGCACGCCGCAGCCTTCGTGATCGCAGAACTTACCGCAATATTTGCACTTGTCGTGATTGACGCGATACGTCAGGCGGGTGGCCTTTTCCTTCAGCACTCGCCTGGCGAACAGCGGGCAGGGACGCCGGCTGATGATGACCCGCACGCCCTTGCGGTTGTATGCCTCCTGCACCACGTTGATCGTGTGCTTGAGATCGTTGGGATCGACGACCTGGACGTCCTCGACGCCGCAGCCGCGAATGAGGCGTTCCAGATCGACTCCGCGCTGCTTGTCCGGCACAAGCTCGCTGCTGGGGTGCGGCTGATGGCCCGTCATCGCCGTCGTCGAGTTGTCGAGGATCATCAGCAGCAGGTCATGTCGATTATGGACGGCGTTGACGAGACCGGTGATGCCGGAGTGGAAGAACGTCGAGTCGCCGATGAACGCCACGTGCGGCTGCTCGTTGTTGATGGACGCCCCGCAGGCCATGGTGACCGCGCCGCCCATGCAGAGGAAGCTGTCGGTCGTGGCCAGCGGCGGGAGCAGACCGAGCGTGTAGCAGCCGATGTCGCTGGCGTAATACGTGTCGTAGGCATCGGCGATGCTCTTGACCGCGTAGTAGGTCGTGCGATGGGTGCATCCCGCACAGAGCAGGGGGGGACGACCGGGAAGCTGCGGCAGGTCCGGCTTGAGAGGCGCTTCGACGGGAATGTCCAAGAGCCTGGCCACCGCGGGGCGGATGCGATCGCCGCTCAACTCGAAGTGGCGGGGGACCCATTGCTCGCCCTTGCCGTGGATGGGTGCCACGGAGCCGACCTCCTGGGCGATCGCCTTGACCTCGGTTTCGAGATAAGGCTCCAGTTCCTCGACGATGAGGATCTTCTTCGTGCTCGTCAGGATCTGCTCGATGAGATGACGCGGCAAGGGATGAATGGATGTGATCTTCAACACCTGCACGCGATCGGCGACGCCGAGCTCATCGAGCACCTCCTTGACGTAGCCGTAGGCGACGCCGGCGGTGATGATGCCGATGTCGCCTGCGCCTTCCAGGCGATCGAAGCCGAGCTTCTTCATCGCCTCGTAGGCGCGAGGCTGCTTGGCGAGCAGTTGCGGCCTCAGTCCTCTCGCGACCAGCGGCACGGGCACCCAGCGCATGAAGTTCTTCTGGAAATGGCCCTGGTACCGGCGGGGCGTGAGCGCATCGAACGTGCACACGCCGCGCGTGTGGTTGACGCGCGTGGTCGTGCGCAGAATGACCGGCAACTCCAGCTCCTCGGAAAGCGCGAAGGCCGCGCGGGTGACTTCCTGCGCCTCCGTCGGGTCGGACGGCTCGAACATGGGCAGCAGGCTGAGCTTGGCGTAGAAGCGGTTGTCCTGCTCGTTCTGCGAGGAGTGCATGGAGGGATCGTCGGCGGTGACGACGACCATGCCCGCGGTGACGCCGGTGTAGGCGACGGTGTTGAGCGGGTCGGCGGCGACGTTGAGCCCCACGTGCTTCATCGAGCAGATCGATCGCATGCCCGCGATCGCCGCCGCCGCGGCGACCTCCAGCGCCACCTTCTCGTTCGTCGAGTACTCGAAGTAGAGATCGGAGAGCTGGGACAGCGCATAGAAGGTGTCGGCGATCTCCGAGGAGGGCGTGCCGGGATAGGCGGTGGCGACCTCGACCCCCGCTTCCAGGGCCCCGCGGACGATGCCCTCGTTGCCCAGCAGCAATGCCCGATGTCCCGGCCGATCTTCCAGCAGCAACGTCATCGCGTCTATCCTTCCGTAGATGACCCCGGCAGCGCCCATCGCGCGCTAGCGGAGGTCTGTGCGGGAATCGGAGCATTGTAGGCAATCTCGGATGAGATGGTCCGAAAGGAGCGTGTGGAACGCAGCGGCGGCCGGAGCCCGCGAGAAGGCCTCGGGGAGTACGGTATGTCGTTTGCCCGGCCGCCGACGCCGGGCGGCTGCTCGCCTGCTCCATTCCCGCGGATACTCATGACGATCCTCGACACCGACAAGAAGCGCCTGACGCGGATCACGACCTCGCCGCTCCTCACGCCGTTCCTGCGGGGTGAGGTCGCCGAGGCTGGGTACGACGTGCAGGATGAGGACCATGTGAGCGTGCAGATCGGCGCGAGGCTGGGCGACTGCATGGATCTCAACCTGCGCCTGCGCACCGCCCTTCACATCCTGTGGATGCTCAAGCGGTTTCGATGTCCCTCACCCAAGGCGCTGTACAGGCATGCAGCATCGTTTCCGTGGGAGGAATTGATCCCGCCGGATGCGTACTTCAGCGTGTCATCGAACGTGGACACGCCGACGATCCGCAACTCGATGTATCCGAATCTCGTATTGAAGGATGCGATCGTCGATCGCATCTCGGCGCGCGCCGGCCGGCGACCCGACAGCGGACCGGACCGCTCGCGCATCGTGATCAACCTCTTCTGGAAGGGTGACCGGGCGTGGATCTACCTGAATACGAACGGCCGGCGGCTGGCGGATCGCGGCTACCGGAAGATGCCGCACCAGGCGCCGATGCAGGAGACGCTCGCGGCGGCGGTGCTCATCGCGGCGGGGTACGACGGCAGCGCGCCGCTGGTCAACCCGATGTGCGGATCCGGGACGCTGGCGATCGAGGCGGCGCTCATCGCGACCGGCCGGGCGCCGGGCCTGCTGCGGGCCAACTACAGCTTCATGCACACGAAGCTGCACGATGAGGAGAGGTGGCAGGCGGCGCGGCGCGAAGCGCGCAAGCAATCACGCAGCCAGCCGCCTCCGCCCATCATCGCTTCGGACATCGATCCGCGCGCGTTGGAGGCGGCTCGCCGCAACGCTCGCACGGCGGGAGTCGAGCAACTCATCCAGTTCGAGCAGTGTGATTTCGCGCAAACTCCGCTGCCCGGCGAGCCGGGCCTGGTCATCATGAACCCCGAATATGGCGAGCGGCTGGGGGAGATAAAGACGCTGGAGCCGATCTACGCGCGCATCGGTGACTTCTTCAAGCAGCGCTGCGCCGGGTGGAAGGGCGGCGTGTTCACCGGCAATCGCGAGCTGAGCAAGCGCATCGGCCTGCGGGTCAGCCGCCGCGTGCCGTTCATGAATGCGCACATCGAGTGCCGGCTGCTGGAGTATGAGTTGTATGAAGGCTCGCGCGGCGATTGACTGCGCCTCGAATCGATCACGCGCCGATCGAGCGATCTCGGCGGCTGGTGCGCTGCGGCCGCCATTCCTCGGCGAGGATCGCCCAGCGCTCGTGATCGCGCCATCGGCCGGCGAGCTTCAGCAGACGCCGGGCCGTGCCCTCGTAGCGGAAGCCCAGCCGATTGACGAGGGCGATGGAGCGCTCGTTGCCCGGCTGAATCCCCGCCTCGATCCGGTGCAGCTTCAGCCCCCGGAATGCATAGCGCAGAGCCAGATCGAGGCCTTCGGTCATGTAGCCGCGGCCCTGAAACGGGACGAAGGCGTGGTAGCCGATGTAGGCCTGCTGCGTCACGCCGCGGATGATGTCGTTGAGGTTGATCTGCCCGACGATGGCGCCGTCCTCGAGGCGGCAGACGACCATCATCACGCGATTATTCTGCCGTCCGCGGCGCAGCATCGCCTCGTAGTCAGCGCGGCTGGACATCGGCGGCGTGTAGGAGGCGTGCAGCGACAGACTGTCGCGCATGCGCTGAAGGAACTCGGCGCAATCGCCCGGCGCCGGCCGGCGGAGGAAGAC
>Ga0272441_10002970_pt1 | contig 33342 bp, 28 predicted proteins | sample SSMProp6N_FD_193582 | JGI IMG/M metagenome (GOLD analysis project Ga0272441, IMG submission 193582) | Marine sediment archaeal communities from Little Sippewissett salt marsh, Falmouth, MA, United States - SSM-Prop-6N | ecosystem: Environmental > Aquatic > Marine > Wetlands > Sediment ... | reverse complement strand
TTGAGAAGCACCAGTTTCTTGATGCCGTTGGCCGCTACGCTCATGCCGATATCGTACACCATGGCGGAGAGAGCCCGGTTGGACACGCTGACGGTTCCCTTGAAATCGCTGTGATGATACGCCACCCCGTAGGGAATCGCGGGCAGAACAAAGGGCCGGGGCCGGCTGCAGTTTTCCGCCACCCGGCGCGCCAGCAATACCGCGTCGAAATAATCCACGTCCAGCGGCAGATGAGGCCCGTGCTGTTCAATGGAGCCGCAGGGCAGGATCGCCGTGTCGATGATTTTCAAGCGCTCGGCGATCTCCGGCCATGTCAATGCCTCCCACATGAATTCCGGGGGGGACTGGGTGTTATTGTTCATCTATTCTTCTCCCTTTTTCTCTGATTATAAGCCCCGCGGTTGACGTATCCACCCAGGCGCCTTTTTCCCTGACCACGACGCCATCCGCGTAGGCAGACAGGATGGCGAGCAGGGTTTCACGGATACGGGCGGGCAGCTCTTCCGGCCGGCTCCGCACCTCGTCGAAACGCAGTTTCATGATCTCCGGATGCGGCCGGGCCGTCTTCGCGGTGGCGGAATCGGCCGCCAGCAGCCCTTTGTCGAGCAGCATATGGTAAAGATGGGCGGCGTCGCTCCCCAGCTGTTTGACCCGTCCCGTTTCCAGCGACCGCAATCCCGCCTCCATCTGCCGCTCCGTATACCCGCAGACGGAGGGATCTCCATCCAGGGCACGGATCATGCCGATGATGCGCCGGCACTTTTCGCATTTTCCGCACGGCACCACCCGCCCGCCCGCCATCAGGGCGGCATGACAGGAAACCTGGTGGCGCTGGAGTTCGGGATACCGGGTCAACAGGATCTTCATGATCAGCAACTCCGACAGGCTCCTCAACACGGAAAATTGCGAGATATCCCAGCCTTTGCGCCGGAAATACCTGGTCAGGGCAAGGTCAAAATAGCGGCTCTGATCATACAATCCATGGTAGTGCCGGATGCCCGCCCGGACTCCGGTCACCGTGGTATCATATTCATCGCCCACCAGGATGTTCCCGGCCCCCTCCCGCAGGGCCACCGGAAGTACCCCGAAAACAAACACCGCCACGGTCCACAAGCGGATGGGATAATCGTCCGCGCGGATTTCCGCGTAATCCTTACGAATAAACGGCAGGCGGCGGAGCATGAAATTGAACAACCGGTCACTGTTGCACCAGGGCTTCTCCGTCGCCGGATCATGAAGCAGGAAGTATCGATACGCATTCAGGGCGGTATACCAATGCCGGCCGGATTCATTGATGAAAACCGGCAGGGCCTCACCCATTTCCCGGATCAGTCCGTAGGTCAACAGGCTGTCTTTGCCCCCGCTGCTTAAAATCACGTACTTGTCCGGGTTGAATTTTCCCGCCCCCGGAGGATCCGGTACCCGGTGGACGGGATCCCGCGGAAACACCAGTTTCGCCGCGGTATATCGTTCACGCGGTTCCACCGCGATCTCTTCCCACCCGGGAATCAGGAACTTGTTTTCCACCAGCAGCTTGTTGGTGAGGATTTCCCGGGAGGTGTTCTCCATCATGCCGTCCAGGAATTGCCGGTCCGTATCGTCGAAGTCGCCGTCGAACACGATTTCCTCGCAGAACAAACCGTAATTCAATGCCACCTGGGCCAGCATCATGGAGGCCAGGTTCAGATCCCGGGGATCATCCACCCGGAAGCGGGGCCGGCTGTAGGTGTAGATCAGGTTCGCGTCATCCCGGTTTCCCGTGCGGTCCTCCACGGTGTACACGCAGCGGACCGAGCGGGCAGATACCCGGATATCCCTCACCAGCAGCCGGCGCAATACCACCAGGTCTTCCAGGGTTTTCATTTCAGTTGATCCCGCAACAAAGCGACAAGTCCGTCCGCCCCGTACGCCAGCACGTCAAAGGCCGGGATTCCGGTCTCCCCATGGATCCGCCGGCATTCCGGTAGAATCTCCTCTTTCTCCATGCCTTCGTGATTCAGGGTAACCGCCGCCACCTTGCGGCCGGATACCAATTCGATGGCGGCGATCTGGTGCCGCAGTGGATGGATGGGATACCCCGGGAAACCATCGTAGTCTTTCCGGGACGGGGCATGCTGCAGAATCACGATATCGGGTCTGCCCGCGGCCAGGATTTCAAATCCTCCGGGGTAAGCGGGATTCATCATGCTTCCCTGTCCTTCGATCACAATCAGGTCCGGATGCGCATTGCGCCAGGCTTCATGGACCGCGTGTTCGATTTCACCGGAAACAAAATCGTTTACGCAACTGTCAAGGATCATGGCATACCGGGCGCCCTGCATCCAGGCGGTCTGCCCGGTTCCCACAAGTTCGGCCTTCAAGCCGGCCGCCCGGAAAGCATGCACCATGATCCAGGCGGTGGTCCGCTTGCCGATGGCTGAATCCGTTCCCAGAACCGCCGCCTTCAGGCATCCGACCTCGTTGATTTTGCCGGTGAAAAAATGCAGAGCCTCCCTGGGAGGTGGTTTTCGGATATCCCGGATGCGGCAACGGTTTTTGCGAGCCAGGGCCGTAAGCTCCTCGTCGTCTCCGAGAAATTCATGCAGGCCGTTGTCCACGTTCATGCCCCGCTCCAGGGCCTCCCGCACCACCGCCTTCCCACCTGGGGGCAGAAACCCGCCGTCCGTGGCCACGCCGATCACCAGGGTTCCTTCCCCGGGTTTCAGCCCGGCCCCCCGGACCGCCTCGGCGAAATCACCGTAAATGGGGATGGCCGCGGATTTCCCTTCCAGGACATCTCCCGCGTCCCGTCCGCGGGATACCGCATCGATAACGCCAACCACCTGGTACCGTTCCGTAAAACGCACCAGCCCGTGCGCGGTTTTTCCATAGGGCGTATGATACATACCCCCGGTATACACCAGGGCTTTTCCGTCCAGACTCTTTTTCATCCCTAGTACCTCCCGGTTAACACGGCCACATACCGATCATTGGCGAAGGGCTCCCGTTCATGGATTTCCAGCATGGCGATCAACCCGGCGGTGGAAGCCGGTAGAATCCGCAGTCCTTCCTTTTTATGCAGAAACGTACTCATTTCCTTCATCTTGCGATCGCTGATATGCCGTGCGTCCCCGGAAGACTGGCGGATGGCGTACAGGGCCTCATCCCCGTCGAAACTATGCCAGTTGATCAGCGGCTCGTTGACCCGGGTTTCCCGGACCCGGGCGGGATCGATGTCCCGGCAGTGCTCGAGGCCCTCCCGGAAAGAGACGACGATCGGATTTTTCCGGGCCGACGATCCGGCGATCATCCGGGGAATCCGCGAGGTCTTGCCCCGCTTGAACAGGGTGACGAATCCACGATAAATTCCCGCCATCAGGGTGCCGTTCGATACGGGCACGGCGATACAGCGCGGCGCGTCCCGCAGATCTTCGTAGATTTCCCCGGCAATGGCTGCATAAGCCTGAATCTGGAGAGCCGTATTCGTTCCGCCGGGATTGGCGTCGTACCATTCCTTCTCCACCGCGGTGACGCCCGACTCCCTCACCGCGTCCTCATAGGTTCCCTTTACCCGCAGGATCTCGGCACCCATGGCTTCCATTTCCCGGGTCCGTTCGGTGTGATAGGTTTCCGGAATGAATACCACGCAACGGATCCCCGCCAGAGCCGCCGCATAGGCTATGGCGACACCGTAATTCCCGCAGGTGGCCAGGGATATGGCATCGAAATTCCGCCGCAACGCGTCCTGTACCTGGGCGAAGGCGATACGGTCCTTCTGTGTCCCCGAAGGATTCTCACCCTCATACTTGATGTAGAGCTGCCGGAGGTCCATCTCCCGTTCCAGGTTCCGCGCCCGGTTCAGCGGCGTATCCCCGATCTCCATGCTGATGATATCTTCAAAAGACTCGACCCGGTCCACCAGTGACAGAGAAGCGTCCTTGACCTGGTCACTGAGGTCCTTCACTTCCCGGGTGATCCGGATTTCAGCTGAACGTACACCGTTCAAAAGGTTCATTTTTCGTGCCCCGCCTTGCCTTTATCGGCGCGCGTATTATACGGAAACGGCGCGGCAATGCAATATCTCACCGGAAGTTTTTTTTCTTTTTTCAAAAGTCCCGATATAATTTAGGAATTCCACTTCATTCGCTACGTTTCAACGGTTCCCGGAAACGGCGGCGCCCGTTCAGGTTTTCTGGCGGCGTTTGCGGTGGTGGGTGACGGCGCGGCGGTGGGCCTCGTCGCGGATATTCTGTAGAATGAACCGCAGAGGGGATCCTTCGGGGAACACCAGGGTCACCCCGTTCTCGCTGAACACCCGTTCCTCTTTCTTGGCCAGGCTGATCAGGTCCGCCCGGAACCCCAGGCGCGCCTTTACCTCCATGGCGGCCTTCAACTGGTCCGCGCCGCCGTCGATGAGGATCAGGTCCGGATCCGGAGGATCCTCCCGACCGAAGCGCCGTTGCAGTACTTCCCGAATGGCGAAGGTATCTCCCGGCGGAGCGTCGCGGATAATATAATTGCGGTAATCCGCGGACAGGGGGCGGCCGTTCTCGAACACCACCACCGCCCCCACCCGCTCGCGGCCGCTGAAATGGGATATATCCACTCCCTCCATGCGCAGGGGCGTACACGCAAGCCCCAGGTCCTCCCGCAACTGTTCCGCCACCTTGTCAAAACGGTCGCGGTTCACGTACAGCCCCAGGTTGCGGCGTACCAGGTCCATCATCTCCCGGCGAGAGCCCCGCAGGGGAGTATGGATCCGCACCTTATGGCCGGCCAGTCCTGAAAAAAGCTTTCCCAATTCCTCCAGGTGCGCGGGCAGGGGGTCCACCGCCAGGCCGCGAGGAAGATTCGCCCGGCGGTAGTACGTAACCAGAAACTCTTCCATTGCCGCCGCCGGGGTATCCGCCAGGGTGGAGAAAGAAAAGAAATCCCGGGAAACGGCGCGGCCCTCTTCCACGGAAAAACGCATCACCGCGGCTTCCTCCGCGGCCAGGTGCAGGGCCAGCACGTCGTACGCCTCCCGGGACCTGGACGCCACCACCGAACGCATGGGGAACTCCCGCAATACCCGCACGCCCTCCTTCAACATCTGGGCCTGCTCGAACCGCAATTGCTCCGCGTGCTCCCGCATCTCGGCTTCCAGGCGCCGGATCACCCCGGCCCGTCGCCCCCGCAGGAACGCCACGGCATCCCGCACCCGGACCTGGTACTCCTTGCGCTGCCCGGGATCGGCGCAGGGGGCGGAACATCTTTGAATGTGATGGTAGAGGCAGGGAACGCCGCGTCGGAAGGCCGCATCCCCGCAATTGCGCAGACGGAACACCCGCATGATGAAATCGATCATGGTGCGGGCCTTGCCGGCGTCCGCCAGCGGCGGAGTCGCGAAACTGTCCTCCCGGGGTTTGCGGGCGAACCGTACGGCCGGAAACGCATCACCCAGGGTGATCTCCACCACCGGGTATGACTTGTCGTCCTTGAGGCGGACATTGAAGGGCGGCCGGTAATGATGGATGAAGTTGTATTCCAGTTGCAGAGCCTCGCCGGGGCTGCCGGTGAGTACGAAGTCAACCCCCCGACTGCGCTCCAGGAGGCGCCGGACCACCGGAGAGGGATCAGGCGAGAAGTACTGGAGTAGCCTCTGCTTCAGGTTGGCGGCCTTACCGATATAGAGAACCTTGCCGGAACCGGTGCGAAACAGATAGATGCCCGGTTCAGCCGGCGGGTTCAGGCTGCTTTTTTTCAGCACCTTCAAGGGCTTTGAGCTTCCGGTCGGCGGTTTTCAATAACTTGACCGCCTTCTTCGCGTACTTGGATTTCGGGAAGCTGTTGATTACCTTCTGGCAGAAGGACACCGCGTTCTTCCAATCGCCCATGGTCATGTAGGCTTTGGCGGTATAGAAAAACAGGCGGTCGTTTTGGCTGAAATCGGGGAACTCGTCGATCACATGCTTGAAACGCTGCACGGCACCTTTGGGCGCCCCGTATTTATAGTTGTAATATCCGATGCGGAAGTCGTGCATGGCCAGATTTTCCCGGCACGCGGCTATACGCTTGGCGGCATCTCCCGCCTCCCGGGTACCGGGATAGAGTTCAAGCAGTTCCTGGAACGACTTGATCGCCGCCTGGGTATTGGTCTGGTCACGTTCGGGTTTGCGCATCCGTTCGAAATAGCACTCCCCCACCTGGAACTTGGCATAGGCCGCGTCAGGTGAATTGGGATACAGGTTCACATACTCCTGGTATTCCGAAGCCGCCACCACCAGGGAAGCGGAATCTCCCTGCCGGAAATAGGCGTCGGCGACACCGATTTTCGCCCGGCGGGAGTAGATGCTGTCCGGATGCAATTGCATGATTTCCTTGAACAACATACGCGCCCGCTCAGGATCCCGGCGGATCAAGCCCCGGGCTTTATCGTAAATAATCTTCGCGGATCCCCGTTCAGTGGGGCTCAGTTGCAGTTTCGTTTTCGAAGACTTGCAGGAGGTCAGGCCCAGCAGCATGACCAGGGGGAGAATCCAGGCGATCTTCTTCATTATGCATCTCCATTAAGAGCTTCGCACACGCGGGCGGCGGTGGCTTCCACATTCTCCGCGTTGTACAGGGCGGTGCCCATGACCAGGATATCCGCGCCGGCGGCTTTCAGTTCCGCGGCCATATCGGGTTTGACTCCACCGTCGACTTGAACGGCGCAATCCAGTCCCAGCCTTTCTATTTCTCTTTTCAATACCGTTATCCTTCCCAGGGTTTCAGGGATAAATTTCTGGCCGCCGTAACCGGGAAAAACGCTCATGACAAGCACGTAATCCACCAGAGGCAACCAGGGAAACAGCTTTTCAATCGGAGTATCCGGATTCACCACCAACCCCGCTCCCGCACCGCCGGCGCGAATCTCCCGCAGCAGCGGAGCCGGCTCCGGCGCCACTTCCAGATGGATGGAGATCCAGTCACTGCCGGCTTCCAGGAAACGACGCACCATGCGCCGGGGATTGGAAACCATCAGGTGGGAATCAAAGCGAAAATCAAAACGGCCACGGATGGCCTTGATCGCCGACGGGCCAAACGAAATATTGTCCACGAAGTGGCCGTCCATGACATCCAGGTGGATCCAGTCAATGCCGGCCCGGGAAAAGGCCTCAAGCCGGTCGGCAAGATCAAAGTAGTCGGTACTCAGGATTGAGGGAAACAACGGCGTCATTGGCTCACCTGGATACCGATGAGGTTGCGCCGGCTGATCCGATACCCCGGCGCAGGGAACTGCTTGATCACTACTCCGGGCCGCAGCCCGGGGTAAGGGACCTCGGTAATATTGGTGATCTTGAGGCCGTGGTTTTCAAAAAACGCCAGCACCAGAGCGGCGTCCTTACCGATCAGATCCGGCATGATAAAAGCCGTGTCCGCCGCCCCTTTACTCACCAGCAGGTCCACCTGGGTGCCCGCCGGAACTTTGGCGCCGGCGGGTACGGACTGGCTGATCACCAGGTCTACCGGCGCCTTGGGTGAATCGATATACGTGATCAGTCTGCGTTTCAATTGCGCCTTCTCCAGCAGTTCATCCACGGTTTTCAAATCATGACCCGTCAGATCGGGGACCAGAACCTCCACCAGTTCCGAGGTCACGAACACCTTTACAAAGGATCCCTGCTTAACCTTCACTCCTGGAGACGGGAATTGATCGATAACGGTTTCAGGAGCGTAGTGACGATCGAAATTTCCCGCGATTGGCTTCAGCTTCACGCCGCTCTTTTTCGCCTTGATCCGTGCCCGGTCCAGGGTGTCGCCCTTGAATTCCGGAGAGCGGACTTCATCACCCTTAATCAACAGGCTCATGGTTAAAAAGACCGCGGCCGCGAAAATCAAGACATAGGACGCCACGTATGCCAGAGCTTTGAGAACCACCAACAGCTTGCGTTTCATGCCGGCCCAACTCTATCACACCACACCGGTGATTGCAACCGGATCGCCTGTACTATCGGCGCCCCCCGGTTGTCAAGACCGCCGTTTTAGAGTATATTCCCCAATATCGGAATCAGTGATTCCGACAACGGTAATTCCACATGATAAAGCGATTTTTTGAACTTCAGGAAAAAATCCTCGGATACTACGAGGACGCCAACCTGGAACTGCTCAAAAAGGCCTATTCGGTCGCCGCCAACGCCCATATCGACCAGATCCGGGCCACCAATGAACCCTACATTATTCATCCCCTGGCCGTGGCCGCCACCCTGGCCGACATGCACCTGGACGAGATCTCCATTGCCGCGGGTCTTTTACACGACATTGTTGAGGACACGGATTACACCATTGAAACCATCACCCGCCTCTTCGGCCAGGAAGTCAGCGATATTGTCTGGGGAGTAACCAAGATATCCAAAATCTCCGAGATGGACCGGGAAAACGCCCAGGCGGAAACCCTGAAGAAGATGATCGTCGCCATGACCCAGGATGTCCGGGTGATCCTCATCAAACTGGCTGACCGGCTGCATAACATCCGCACCCTGGACGCCCTTCCCCCGGAGAAACAGCAGCGGATCGCCCGGGAAACCCTGGACATCTACGCGCCCATCGCCTACAGGCTGGGCATGGGAAAAATCAAGGACGAATTGGAGAACGTCTCTTTTAAATACGCCTTTCCCGAGGATTACGCCCGGATCAACGCGGAGGTTGAGGAAAAAAGGGCGGGAGCCATCACCCGGCTGAACCGGGTGCGGGATGACATCCAGCGCATGCTGAAGCGCCTGGGAATCAACGGGGAAATCGAATTCCGCATCAAGCGGGAAGTTTCCATCTACCGAAAACTCGTCCGCCAGGGCATCAGCATAGACCGGGTCTACGATCTGGTGGCCTTACGGGTGATCACCGATTCCGTGGAGAACTGCTATGCCCTGATGGGAGAGATTCACCAGGCCTGGCAACACATCCCCGGAAGGTGGCGGGACTTCATCACCAACCCCAAACCCAACGGCTACCAGTCGATCCATACCACTGTCCTCACTCCGGACAGTTTCAAGTTCGAAATCCAGATCCGCACCCACGAGATGCACAAAGTGGCCGAAGAAGGTATTGCCGCACATTGGAAATACAAGGACGGCATCGCCTTCCTGGACAGCGACCAGCGTCTGCAGTGGTTCCGGGATATGATCGAGAACCACGAGCATAACCCGGATCCCCGGGAATTCATCACCTTGGTCAAGAAGGATTTGAAGCCCAATGAAATCTACGTGTTTACCCCCCAGGGAAAGGTCATCAACCTGCCCGCCGGTTCCACTACCGTGGATTTCGCATACGCCATCCACACCGAGATCGGTCACCGCTGCCGGGGAGCCATCGTCAATGAACACCTGGTGCCCCTGCGTACGGAATTGCGCTCCGGAGACGTGGTCGAAATCCTTACCGGCAACAAAGCGACTCCCAGCGCGGACTGGCTGAAATTCGTGGCCAGCAACCGGGCCAGGCGCAAAATCTCCGCGTATATTCAGAAACGGGAAAACACCATTTTCATGGAGAAGGGCCGCCGCATCTGGTCCCGGTCCCTGCGGGAATACCGCAAACGCCACAAAGTCAAACTTACGGATGACGATTTCCGCAAGCGCATCGCCAACCTGAACTACCAGGATCCGGAGACTTTCTATCGTGACCTGGGTTCCGGGCGCCGGGTGTTGGACAGCAAGAACCTGCGCACCCTTTTTCCGGAACACCGAGCGGCCCCCCCGGCGGGAGCCCTGCAGAAAAGAGTCCAGCAGAGTTCCCCGGCTTACCGTCTGGTCAGCGTCGAAGGCTTCCAGAACATTGAAGTCTCGTTCGCCCGATGTTGTCGTCCCATCAAGGGTGAGGATATCCTGGGCTACATGACCCAGAGACGGGGCCTGGTGATACACCGCAAAAACTGCCCCAGTCTGCGCAACGCCATTCCCGACCGGCTCAAGCGCGTAACCTGGAACAAAGACACCGAATATGCCTACCCGGTACGCTACGACCTGCTGGTCCAGAACAAGCCCGGGCTGTTGAGCTCGATTTCCAACATCACCGCCAACGCCGACTCCAATATTCTGCGGCTGGATACGGAAACCGTAAGCCAGGGTTTGGGCCGCATTCGCGTTACTTTCGAGGTCAAGGACGTGAATCAGCTCAAAAAAATCGTCACCAAATTTCAGAAGACCCGGGGTGTTTTTCAGGTAACCCGCAAACGGCCTGCGGAAAAGTAACCCCCGGCTTTGTGTTCAACTCCCATTTGCGGCGGAGATCCGGCGATTATGGTTGGCCAGGAAACCCCGCAGCCCCATGTAGAGAACCGCCGAGTTGCATATATGCCAGAGGAAATGGGTGCCCAGGGAAATGCATGGGCAGATGAGGTTGTCCACTACCCGGAATGTCAGGGATACCAGGAACAGGCCGGCCGCACCCAGCAGCACATAGCGTTCCTTCCTGCGGGACACCGCGTGGAACAGGCCGGTTCCCAGCAGGGCCAGCAAGGCCGGCGCGTACATCACGGATCCGTTCAGGACCTGGGGAAAGCGACCGGCGGCGCCACCGATGATCGCGATCAACAGCAGGACCGCGATCGCGGCGACGGCATTCAGCTCGGCAACTTCCCGGCAATACAGCCAGACGTAAACGAACAGGAAAAGCATGATGGGGATCACATCCGCCAATTGCGCCCAGCCGACGGCGAAGGTATGGAAAAGAAAACTGCCCACGCCGATGGCGTACAGCAGGCCCACCAGCAGCCGCACTCCCGGCGATACGACGTGAAGGCGTCCGGCCCGGCGCCGGACCAGAAAAGCGGCGAGGATGAAAAACAGGTTCGTCAAGGCATTCACAGGCTCGGCCCAGAAGCCGGGGCCCAGCCGCTCGCAATACAAATCAATGGGGCTAAACATGGCGTTCCGGCTCCTTTTTCATTTCCCCGAAACGCCGCCTTTTCTCCCGAATCTGATCGGGAGTAAAGAATTTGCGCACATATCGACTGTTGTATACGCACTCCACAATCCGGGGATCCAAAGAAAAATCCCCCAAAAATTCACGATAAAGGCAAGCGTACCATTTCCGGGCGCCGCTGTTCACCACGTCCAGGCAATCGATCTTCGCCCCGGTAAAATCGTTGATCACATCCAGGTTGTCCGCCAGCCTGTCCATGCGCAGAACCAGGATACTCAGGTTATCCCGCCTGTAGATACCCCAACCCTCATGACGATCGAAATCCATCCCGTACAGATCAGCTCCCAGTACGGGGAGGAACTCTTTATCAAAATATCCCGTCGCGTACTCTTTGTTCACCAGGCCCTCATATACGTTCCACAAAAACTCCGGGGCCGAGGAATCCGCGAATGCATCCTCTCCGAAAGCCGCCAAGGGCAGTAGAGATGGAAGATCCAGGAACATGTGTGAGATATCCCGGTCGAAAGGATCCCGGACCCCGGTGACGATACGGACCGGCCGGGACTTCCGCACCCCCCGTTTGAGAATCATTCTTCTCCTGACCCTCAGGAACTCCCGGGACGCCCGAATCAATCGATTGTCCGGAAAAAACCGGTAATTGGGAACCCGGAACGGGTAGAATCCGGCCAGCCAGTGGACGTGAACCACCGCAATTCCGGCTTTCTCCAGAGCCCGAAGGATGGTTTTCGAGCCCACCCTCCCCATGGAATAGATGACAATGCCCGTATCCACGGCGGCACGGAACTCGGCAATCTGCCTCCGGTATCTTTTCAGGTAACTCATTTTCCCAATAGCGGTTCTCGATGGATCCCTCAGACAATTCTCCGAAACAATGGATCCATCCTTTCGGCCCCGGGCAAAAGCTAAACCCAACCCGGTGAATTGTCAACCATTCCGGCTGGTTCAGTGATTTCCGCTGACTGACAACCTGCATTTCCTGACTGGAATCGATACTCAGGGCTTATTCCGCAAAAATACCTGCAGGTTTTTCTTATGATTGATATTTTTCCTGTCCGATTCATCGCGAATGGCCTGAGTCATCCCGGCATCAAAATGCCAGCCCCTTTTGACAAACTCACTTCGCCAATCCGATTCATCCCGGCAGGCAATGTGTCCGGTCCCCTTCTGATCCGGCCTGGCTCCGGAAAAAACAATCACCCTGGTTGACTTCTCGCAGAAAAAATCAAAAACCAGATCGTGGTAGTCCCGGTCAATATGTTCCAGTACCTCTACGGACATAATCAGGTCGTAGCGGGTTGCCTGAATTTCCGCCGGGATTTCCTCCCGGGTAATGTCAAATGGAAAGAATTTACAATTTTCGCCAATATCGAACAACTTTGAATCCATGGGGTTCGGTTCCACGCCGTGAACCAGGTCAACTCCGGTCATGGCATAGTATTCACAATACATACCCGGACCGCATCCGAATTCCAGTATGGATTCGGGCTGAAAGGTCTTGCGCACGAACCTCGCGAGCCCGTAATTAAAAGTAAACCGCTGCCGGTGCTCATCTAATTTCCAGGGGCCGCCCTGTGAATGGTCCGTTGGCATTGTCGTTTTCCCCAGATAGTATATCAGTCACCACTAAGGAAATAAAGTACCGTCGCAATGGATACACCCCCGCTTCCAGCTGACCGGGGAAATCAAAAAGCACTTTTCCAAAGGGAAAAAGGTCAATGAAGCCGGCCGGAGGTTGCCGTGACGGAACATTTCAAACCCCGGAACCCGGGAAATGGAAGTACACCATTCCCGGGATCTGCGATGATTCTTGATAAGCAGCGGCGTTTGACTTTTCGTCCGTCGGCACCTACCCTGAATATTTCCCCGCGACAATTCCCAATGGTCCACCGAGGAGTAGAATGAGAACGGAAAGGCTGGTAGTGATACTGTTGTTGTTGGTCTCCTTTTCTTTTGCCCAGAGCCAGAATCCGGCGGACTTGGAAAACCGCCTGGCCGCGGCGGCGGACATCGATAAGTTGCCCCTTCTGATCACATTCTGCCGGGACAACCTGCGCAACAATCCAAAGAAGGTGGTGGAATACGGGCGCCGGGCCGAAGCGCTGCTGAAAGAATATCCCGACGACAAAACGGAGCTGGGGCTGCTTGACCTTATCTGCCAGGCATATCTTTACCTGGGGAATTACGATCCGGCATTGACCTACGCTGAGAAGAGCCTTCAACTTACCCGGAAAATGAGCAATCAGCCACGAACGGGCATCGCCTTGAACATCATCTCCATTATTTACATGCGCAAAGGGGAAAGCGTAAAAGCCCGTGAATACGCCACTCGGGCGGTGGATATATTCCGGAGCATAAACAGTCCAAACGGCCGCAAAGCCTTGGCCTCGGCCCTGAACAACATGGGGATCAGTTACGACATGCAGGGGAACTATGAAAAAGCCCTGGATTTCTACATCCAATCCCTGAAGATCAAGGAGGAACTTGACGACAAGGAGTCCATCGCCCGCTCCCTTAACAATATCGGCGTGGTTCTGAGTTCCCTGGGGAAAAACCGCGAGGCCCTTCCATATTACACCCAGGCCCTGGACATCAAGGAAGAGTTGGGCGACCGCCCCGGAATGGCCTCGCAATACATCAATATCGGAAACATCTACAAGGAAAACAATGATTTACCCCGGGCCATGGAGTTTTACCGAAAAGCATTGGACATTTACCGGGAAACCGGGAATCAATCAGGGATTGCATCGGTGCTTTTCAATATCGGCAGCGTGGAGGCCCGGGCGGACAACCTGCGGGCCGCCCGCAGCTATTTGCGCAGATCCCTGGAACTGCGCCGACAGATGGGCGAGAAAGAAAGTCTGGCCAGGACCCTGATCGAATTGGGGGGAGTATATCGACGGCTCCGGGGCTACGATCAGGCCGTACGTATACTGGAAGAGGGCCTGGACATTGCCGGCGAAATCGGCGCCCAGACGCAAATACAGGACGGCAATCTGGCACTTTCCCAGGTCTGGGAGGCCCGGCGCAACTACGCCCGGGCGTTGCTCTACTATAAAGCCTATAAAAACAGTGCCGATAAAATCTTCAACATGGACAGCGGCAAGAGGGTCGAAGAGCTGCAAGCCCGTTACGAAAGCGAAAAAAAGGAACAGGAAATTGAATTACTGAAAAAGAACAGCGAGATTCAGGATTTGCGAATCAAAAGCCGGGAATTGCAGCGGAACCTGATGATCGCAGCCATCGCCTTGCTGATCGCCGGGGCGGTATTTTTGATTTACCGCTACCGATACATCTTTACCTTCTGGAAAAGAAAAAACTACATCGGACACTACCGCATTATCGACCAGATGGGAAGCGGTGGCATGGGCACGGTTTACCGGGCATCCGACGTTGTCGATGCCTCCCATCGAACCATCGCCGTGAAAGTCCTGCGGGAAGAGTACTTTTCCGATGAAGTACAAAAAAAACGCTTCAAGCAGGAGGCATCGCTGATCGATCAGGTGGTCCACCCGAACATCGTACACGTAATCGAAAGAGGGGAAACCGATGACGGTCTCTACATCGCCATGGAGGTGTTGGAAGGACCGACCCTGGGGGAATTCATGACTCAAAATCCCGGAATGGATATTGGCAAAGCCCTGGGCATCATGATCCAGATCGCCGACGCCCTGCAAAGCATTCACGCCATGAATATCGTTCACCGTGACCTCAAACCCGACAACATCAAACTGGTCGAACGGGATGGCAATCCATATTTCGTCAAGTTGCTGGACTTCGGCCTTGCCATGACGCAGCATATGAGCCGCCTCACCGAAACGGGAATGGTGGTGGGCACGCTTTTTTATCTCTCTCCGGAACAAATCAAGGGCAAAGCCATTTCCACCGCCAGCGACATCCACAGCCTGGGCGTGATCTTCTATGAAATGATGTCCGGAGCCAAACCTTTTGCCGGCGAGACCACCATGGACGTGATGCGACAGATCGGCAACGCGGCCCCCATCGACATCACTAGATTTCGTCCCGATCTGGACCGTGCGCTGACCATCCTGATTATGCTCATGCTGGAGAAAGATCCCGGGACACGGCCAACCGCGGCCATGATCCATGACGCCCTGAAAAGCATGAGGCACAATAGGGGGCGCACCCGGGAATAATTCTCTTTCGCGGTTGACAGACCTGCTTGCGGATGATACTATATCGGTGATGAGCGATTTAATACGCAACCTGGAAAAAATCTTCAAGGCCGCCGGAGATCGCAACCGTCTGCGGGTCATCAATATGCTGACCCTGCGTGCCATGTGTGTCTGCGAGATTCAGGCCGTTCTGAAGGTTTCCCAGTCCACGGTTTCCGGCCACCTGAAGGTTCTGCGTGAAGCCGGACTGGTAACGGACTCCCGGGAGGGATTGTGGGTGGAATACCACCTGGAGGGCGAGACGCCCTTTGCCCGAAAGATGCTTTCCTGCATCACCGACCAGCTCCGGGATGATCCGGTCATGACCCGGGAACGGCAGGAAGCGGGACGGGTATCCCGCAAAAACCTGAAATGCGGAGTATAAAAAAATTTCCCCGTATATATCGGCATATGGCGATACACAAATACAAAAGAGAACAACGTCATGCGTGAATGGCACAAATTCCTGTTGATTCTACTCCTGTTCTTGATCTGCTATTTCTTCCCCCTGGGAATTCTGGGATTCAACGGCCCCATGTTCGAGGCCCTGGCCCTGGTCCAGTGGTATGCCCGGGAACACGTATTGTTGTGCCTGGTACCCGCTTTCTTTATCGCCGGAGGGATTTCCGTTTTTCTCAGCCGGGAATCGGTAATCCGCTACCTGGGTCCGGATGCGCCCAAACCCGTGGCATATGGAATCGCCTCCGTATCCGGAACCATCCTGGCGGTGTGTTCCTGCACGATCCTGCCGTTGTTTTCCGGAATCCACAAAAGAGGAGCCGGCCTGGGCCCGGCAACAGCCTTTCTATATTCCGGACCGGCCATCAATATCCTGGCCATAATCATGACCGCCCGCATCCTCGGCTGGGAATTGGGCATCGCCCGGGCCCTGGGAGCCGTTGTCTTCAGTATCCTCATCGGCATCCTCATGCAGCTGATATTCAAAAAGGAAGAATCCCGTTCACCCGAAAAAAAGGGATTCGTCGTAACCGGCGACACTCTGGATGGACGTTCTCTGCAAAAAAACATCCTCTACTTTCTGGCCATGATCGCCATTCTGGTTTTCGCCAATTGGGGGGCGCCGCAACCCGGAGACCAGGGATTGTGGGCGCATATATTCCAGCTGAAATGGGCGTTTACGGCGGGGTTCATGGCCTTGCTTGGATACATGATCGTCCGCTGGTTCAAGAAAGCCGAACTGGCGGAATGGACTCTCTCTTCCTGGGGATTCGCCAAACAGATCCTGCCGTTGCTTTTTCTCGGCGTCCTCTTTGCCGGGATATTGTTGGGGAGGTCCGGGCAGCAGGGCCTGATTCCCCACGATTTCATCGAGGGATTGGTGGGGGGGAACTCCCTGCTATCGAACATTTTCGCTTCCGTAATCGGGGCATTCATGTATTTCGCCACCCTGACGGAAGTCCCCATTCTGGAAGGCCTGATCGGCGCCGGCATGGGCAAGGGTCCGGCCCTGGCCCTGCTGCTGGCCGGACCGGCGCTCAGCCTCCCCAACATGCTGGTGATCCGGGGGGTTATCGGAACCCGCAAAACCCTGGTCTACGTTGGCCTGGTGATCATCATGGCTACGGCAAGCGGAATGATTTACGGGGGCATGTTCTAGTGTCTCCGGCTTGATTGAAAACGAACAACAGGAGAAATGAATATGAAGATTGAGATCCTGGGCAGCGGTTGCCCGAAATGTCGTGAACTGGAGGCGGTGACCCGCGAGGCGGTCAACCAAACCGGCGTTAAAGCGGAAATCGTGAAGGTTACGGACATGGACGACATAATCGATTTCGGAGTCATGATGACTCCGGCGCTGGTCATTGACGGTGAAGTCAAGGTTGCCGGTAGAGTGGCCGGGCCCGCGGAAATAGTCGAATGGATCAATGGAGGACAGGCATGAGATTGTTGGCTGAATGGTTTCCCGAGTTTTCCGAAAAACTCGACCAGATGGATGATCTATACCGGGAAAAAAGAACCCTCGACGAAAAAACGTATCAGTTTATCTGTCTGGCGCTCTCCATCAAGAACCGATCCGCACCTTGCGTCAAAAAGCACTTCAACGGTGCTCTGCAGGCGGGAGCGACGGTCAAGGAGATCGCTTACATCATGGCGCTCACCTTCCGGGAGAGCGCGGGCAGCGATGATTGCTGGGTCCATGATGTGCTGGGTGACTACCGGGAGTTGATGAAGGAAAACTTCCAGTGCTGCCCCAAGTAGTCCCCGGGAACGCAGAGGCAAGCATTCCCTCTGCGCCCCGGTCCTTTCCGGTCGATCCTCAATGAGAAGTAATGTTCAAATACGTACCCACGGCGAAAAAACCGGCATACAGGTACCAGAGCGGCCGGCTGAGCATACCGACCGGAAACCAGTAGAACATGATGGTGCCCAGGTACAGCAACACATAGGGAATGAAGATGGGCCATACTATGGGGCTGCGCCACTCGATTCTACAGAAGTATTCCACGACAATCCCCAGGATGGCCCAGGCCAGGAAAAGAAATCCCGCCAGCTGGAACGAAATCGGCTTTCCGCCCCGAATCATGAGGAAACTCACGATCAGGGCGGGAACGCACAACAAATAAAACACCCACCCGTACTCTAAAATCAGCTCCAGATTCGTTTTACGGATCGCGAACAAAGCCGTCAGGCATACCTGCACCACGAACGCCCAGATCACGAAAACGGTATCATACCCATCCAGTCCGGATAACATTTGTTCTCCCCTTAAAAATTCCGACAAGATGAATATACGTTTCTTCCGGGCAAACGGTTGTCGGTACGACCGATCTCCGATATCCGCGTGAAGCGGGACGGGCCGGATTCAACTCGTCACTGGAAGGTGGGTATGATGACGTGTTCACAATTTGGATTGATCAGGGTTCCCTTGGCGAAAACCGCGTGGTTCGCATTCATGATGATAGTGTAATTGCATTTCTTGACGATGTCCTGGAAGTTGCTCGCCGTATCCATGGCGGGATACACATAATAAACTTCCAGTTGCACCCGTTCTTCCTCGTCAAGGTTCAGAATGAATTCCTGACCCACAGCCAGCCGTTTCTTCTGCCAGGTGGAAAATCCCTCGAGCTTCCAGTCGAACCGCACCACCGCGGCGGAGTTGTTGCGCATTTTCAGAAAGTTGGTTTTGGTGCACTGGATGTTGAACTTGATGGAGGACAGGCCGTTATCCCCCAGAATCGTGGCACTCAAATCGGGGATATTGTTCTTCATGGTGTGGCATTTGCCGGTGTAATTCTCGCCCTTGTACAGGGCGGCGGCGTTCATGTTGAACATCTTGATGGACGACACCTTGTTCTTCATGTCTCCCCAGTAGCGATTGCTCAGGTTGGGTGCACCGCTGGTCAACCGGAAGGGTCTCCCCGTGTAATTCCTGCCTTCATAAAGGACTAAATAGGGCTTTCCGCAGCTGCAGTTGCCGTTCAATTTTACGGAACCGACCACGTTTTCCAGGAGATTGGTGTTGTTGAGATTGGGCTGGTTCGCGGCCAGGATATCGCAGTTGCCGTCATAATCGCTTTCCCCGAACAGGGCGACCGTGGAGACCCCGTCCAGCTTGACCGATTTCACCGGATGAAAATTCAGGGAATTCGTGTCGGCGGTGATGCGCTTGCTCTCGCCCTGGAAATTCCTGTTCTTGTAAAAAATGACGCCGGCCTTCTTTACCGGGCAGGTGGCGTTGATCTTGATGGAAGAGATCCCCAGGATACCCACCGCCTTGATGAGCAGATTGGGGGCATCGGCGGTGAAGGTTTCGCATTTCCCCTTGAAGTTAATATTCTCGAACACGGCCACGGAAGAGGCGTTCTTGATTTTCAGTGAACGCACCATGTCGTTCATGCAGATGGTGGGCACCCGCAGGTCCGATGCGTTGACATGCAGAGTGACGCTCCTGCCTTGAAAATTAACCTCGCTGAAGATGACGATCTCCGCGGAGCTGAGGGTGGAAACCATCAGCATCAGAATGAACAGGGACATCATTGCGCTACGATGGAATGACTTCATTGCACTCTCCTTGCGTGGGAACCGGGGAAACCGTCTTCCTCTCTTCACAATAATATCCCGAGACGGCCTGCAATCTCAAGGAATCATACTTTTCATACTCGGAACGGGACCGCACGCCTTCTCTCCGGCATATCCCAAAATATCTCCAACATGCATGCCCCGCCAAACGTAGCCCATATGAGGTGAGCCATGAAAAGGAACCATAAATGTCTCTTATGCACCCTGGCCGTTTTTGCGATCTTCTGCACCGCGATACCGGCGCAGCGCATATCCCGGGACCAGGCCATGGAAGACGCCCGGCAGATGGTGCGGATCATTGAAGCCTGCCATCCGGACCCGTACCTCTCCATGGGGGGCAAAATCGCATTTCACCGGGCTTTCCAGGATATGCTCATGGCAGTCCCCGCCGACGGAATGGAAGTGGATGATTTCTGGTGGATGCTGTCGGGATTCACGGCAAGGATCAAAGACGGTCACACTTTTGTACGCCCATTGAAGTACCCGGATGCCCGATTCCCCGGCGGCATCCCCATGCATTTCACCATATTGGCCGACGAGGTCATCCTGGTCACGAAAGTCTCCAAACCGGAACATGAAAAATATATTGGATGCAGGGTTTCAGAGATCAATGATATCCCGGTTGCGGCTCTTCTTGACCGGGTCGGAGCCCTGTATCCCGTGGAAAACAGCTTCGACCGTTTCCGAAACCTGAGAGTATATCTGTGGTATGCCGACTATCTGAAACGCCTGATTCCAGAATGGACACCGGGAGAACCGGTAGCCCTGGTTCTCGTCGACCATGACGGCCACACGCACACCATTACCCTCGCCACGGACGACACGGCTTCATACAAAACGCACGGGCGTGAAGAATCAACCCTGTCATTGCCCGGCACCCGGAGATGCGACTTTGTTTTTGATTGGATCGGTCCCGACGGCGATATCGGTTACCTGCGCATCGAAAAACAGGACGAATTCCGGGAATACGCCCAACAGGCGGTGTCCGGGCTCCAATCGATCCGGGACCCCCAGACATTAAAAGCCACGCGACAGCAATACCTGAAATACGCCCACGCCTGGTACAAACGGTATCATGGAAAGACCGGCCCGGAAGTTCTGGATCAATTGATCAGCGGGTTACCTTCTTTCGCGGAGTTCATGGCCCGGGTCACCAGACAACTGAAGGAAAACCAGACCCGCCATCTAGTCATCGACGTACGGAACAATCGGGGCGGCGTGTCACTGATGTCGGACATCCTGATCTACTTCCTCTATGGAAAAAAGGCGCTGGCGAAAATCGATGCCGACACAATCGTCCTCACCTATCATTCGGAACTGAACATGAAAACCGCGTCTTCTCTTAGAATCGACGCAAACGATCAAAACCGTAAAGAAACCCGGGCTGTTCCCCTTCGCGTCGGAGATTATGATTTTCACTCCATGAGGAGCTGGAAAAAAGCGCGGGAGACATCGGACTATCCTCTTCTTCCCGCTTCCAGATTCCGGACCGCCCCCGGATTTTTTAAAGAATACCGGGCGGGAACCCACGCGGGATATTACACACCCGAACATATTTACGTTATCGGCGGGGCGCAGACATTCAGCGCCGGCTTCGAGACCCTGTCCAGGCTCGTCAAATGCGGCGCCGAGTTTGTCGGTGTGCCGCCGGCCCAGTCGGGAAATTGCTTCGGCATGGGAATCCGGCCGGTCACGGGCTTGAAACATTCCCATATCCCTTTTCAAGTGTCGGCCCGCAGAATCCTTACGTTTCCAGGCGATGAAAAGCGGGGTTATCAACTGGAACCGCAGATCCCTCTGGACTACAAAACCGCCAAAAAATATCATTTCGATCCCAACACGCCTGTACTCATGATCCTGGACGGTATCGAGTCGGACACATAGATTTTTTCTGAATAAGCAAAAATCCGCTTCTCTCTACAAAGAATCCGCCCCCTTTCCAAAGAATATGGAGATGGAATCACCGGGGCCAAGATTTCCGGCCCGATTTGTCGTATAATCTGACACATGGCCCGGCATTCCATTATCTTTCTCGAAACCGTAATTCCGGATCGCCCGGGATCAGCGACCCGGCCACAATGGAGGAATCGTGAACACAAGCTCACCCCCCGGTAATTCCCGCCCCTGGCTCAACCATTACGAAGCCGACGTTCCCCATGACATCAACGCGGCCGGCCGGGTTCTATCGGACCTGCTGCCCGGAAGCGCATCGCTTTTCCCGAACCGTTCGGCACTGGTTTTTCCCGTAGCCGCCGCCGGACGCTTGTTCCATACCACCCTGAATTACTCCCAGCTTCAGGAAAAAGTAAACGCTTTCGCGGCTTCCCTCCAGACCCTGGGCATTGCAAAGGGGGACCGGGTTGCCCTTTTCCTGCCGAATTGCCCCCAATTCGTCATTGCCTATCTTGGCGCCATCCACATCGGCGCCATCGCGGTACCGGTCAACCCGCTGTATTCCGCCCGGGAAGCCGAAGACCAGTTGAAAGATTGCGGCGCCCGCATCGCCGTGACACTTGACAATTTTTATCCCCTGATCAAGGAAGTACAGGCCCGGACCCCGCTGACCCGGGTGATCGTCTCCAGGATCAAGGAGTACTTTTCGCCCACCCTGTGGCTGCTGTATACGCTGACAAAGGAAAGAAAATCCCCCCGTATCCGTCTGGACGAAGGTGACATCCGATTCCAGAAACTCCTGACTCCGGGAAATCCGATTCCGGTAAAGCAGTCGGCAGAGGAAACCGCGGTGCTGCTGTACACCGGTGGAACAACCGGGGGGTCAAAAGGGGTTGAGTTGACCCACAGCAACCTGATGATCAACGCGCTGCAGAACAAAGCCTGGGCGCACTTGAAAGAGGGAGTGGATATCAACCTGGCGGCGGTTCCCATGTTCCACGCTTTTGGAAGCACCTGCTGCCTGATTCTGGGCATTCTGACCGCGGCCACCCTGGTGCTGGTGGGGAATCCGACCGATACCAGCGGGCTGTTGAAAACGATCGATCGTTTTCAACCCAATATATTTCCCGTGGTCCCCACTATTCTGGCCTCCATCAACAATCACCCGAATGTCGAAAAATACGATCTCACTTCCGTCAAAGTCTGCCCCTGCGCGGGAAGTCCCCTGCCCAAATCGGTTCAGACCACCTTTATCCGCAAGACCGGCGTTCATCCCGCCGAAGGCTATGGTCTTACCGAAGCCGCTCCGGTCACAATGGGAAATCCGCCTTTCGGTGACAACCGCCTGGGCACCATCGGGCTGCCGTACCCAAGCACCCTCGCCCGGGTAGTCGACATCCAGACCGGACAACGGGATATGCCGTTCAACGGGGATTGGACGGAACCCGGCGAGATTATTGTCAAAGGTCCCCAGGTGATGAAGGGGTTCTGGAACCGGCCGCTGGAAACCGCCGACCAGATCCGTAACGGCTGGCTCCACACCGGAGATATCGGTCAGATGCACCGGGACGGATACTTCCGCATAATCGACCGCCTGAAGGATCTTATCATTCGCAGCGGCATGAAAATTTATCCCGCCGAAGTCGAAGGTATCCTGCATGAGCACCCGGATGTTCTTGAGGCGCTGGTGATCGGCATTCCCGACGATATCCGGGGGGAACAAGTGAAAGCTTTTATCGTGCCTCGACCGGAATCGTCTCTGGACGAGGTGGAAGTAAAAGATTTTTGCGCCCGGAACCTGGCCAAGTTCAAAATCCCTTCTTGCATCGAGTTCCGATCATCCCTGCCGAAATCAGCAGTCGGGAAACCTCTCCGCCGGGCTCTGCGGGAAGAAGAACAGGCCGAATCGGCATGACGGATTCGCCGGCCGGAACAGCTCTGGTGACCAGCGCCAACGCCGTGGTTTCCGGAGCAACGGGCTTTCTCGGCAGCCGACTGGTCGTCCACCTCCAAAAGGCGGGTTTCCATGTGCGCGTTCTCGCCCGGCAAAGCAGCCGGCTCGGTAACCTGGCGGAAACCGGGGCTGAGATCGTCTATGGAGACCTCCAGGAAGAGGATTCACTGAGGCCTGCCGTCCGGGGCCGGGATTGCGTTTTCCATTGTGCCGGGAAAGTCAGTGACTGGGGGAAAAGGGCGGATTTCTTCGCTGCCAACACCCGGGGAACCATCAATATCATCGATGCCTGCCGCCGGGAATCGGTGCCCCGGCTGATCCATATCAGCTCATTGTCCGTTCTCGGTCTTCCACGCGACGGCGCCCCGGTAGACGAAGAGACGGTACCCGACCCGCCGCCCCGGGACCCTTACTCCGCCAGCAAGCTGGCGGCGGAAAGGTACGCCCTCGCCCACCACGGCCGGGACGGTCTTGCGATCACCGTCATTCGGCCCGGAGTCATCTGGGGGCGGGGAGAAAAGACGATCCTGCCGCGGATCGCCCGGCTCATCAAGCAGGGCCGGATGGTATATATCGGTCGGGCCGACAACCTATTGGGGCTCTCCCATGTGGACAACCTCTGCCGGGGGCTCATCCAGGCCGTTCGGAGCCCGGACGCCGCGGGGCGGATCTACCACCTGACGGACGGTGAAGAGATTACCGCCCGCCGGGCGGTTGAGGCCCTGGCCGGGTTCATGGGAGTCGACCCGCCGCGCGTATCCCTCCCATTTCCGGTGGTTTACCTGGCCGCCCTGCTGTCCGAGGGCATGGCCCGGGTCGTCCGCACGGAAAAAGCCCCCGCACTGACTCGCTATGGCGTCCGCCTGCTGGCCTGCAGCAGCCGCTACGACATCAGCCGGGCCCGGGAAGAGCTGGCATACGCTCCGGCCAAAACCTTTGCCGCCGGCCTGGCGGAGATGGATGGAACGGATCTATGCACATGACTTCCCGCCACCCGTTAAAGATCCGCATTGAAAGCATGGGAGTATACCTGCCGGACACGATCCTCACCATGGAAGAGTTGCTGGAGTCCTGCCGGAATCGTCCCAAATGGGACCTCGAACGGATCACCGGCATCCACGAACGGCGCATCGCCGTCCGGGAATACGCCGCCGACCTGGCGGTCCGGGCGGCCGCCAGAGCATTGCGCCTCTCAACCTACTCGGCGGAGGACCTGGACGCGGTGATCTGCACCAGTATATCGAAACACGACCGCCCGGATGAATTCAGCCTGGAACCGGCTACGGCGGTGCGGATCCGCCGGGAACTCGGCGCGTCAAAAGCCTTATCCTTCGATGTGGTCAACGCCTGCGCCGGCATGATCAACGGGATCTATATCATGCAGGGGCTTATCCGCTCCGGGGCCGTACGTCGCGGGCTGGTGGTCAGCGGCGAGCACAACATGCCCGTAGCGGAAACCGCCGCCCGGGAGATGCGCCACAGCTTTGACGGCCAGATCGCGGCCCTGACCCTGGGCGACGCGGGGGCCGCGCTGATACTGGACGGATCCCCGGATCCCATACGGGGTTTTCATTACCTGGATCTGGTCAGCGCGGCCAGGCATGACCATTACTGCTATTCCCGCCCCTCGAAGCGCGGTCCCGGCGGCATTCTAGTCACCAAAGCCCGGGGATTGCAGCGGAAGGGAAATGAACATTTTCCCTTCTACTTCAAGAAAGCCCTGGATGGTGCGGGCTGGGCCCTGGAAGACCTTGACCACATCATCCCCCATCAGGTCTCGGTCCGGGGCATCGAGAACAGCGCCCGCGCCCTGGAAAGATACCTGGGAACCCCGCTTCCCCCCATCACCCGGATCATCGCCGATCACTACGGCAATACCTCCACCACCAGCCATTTCGTAACCATGCACGACTTCATCCTCTCGGGCCACATTCAATCCGGAGACAACCTCATGCTGGTCAGTGGAGCATCGGGCATCGTGATCTCTCACGCCGCCTGTACCCTGGACGACCTGCCGGACCGTTATCGAAACCACTTCGGACCCGGGGGAACACCATGAGACAATGCCGGATTGAAAGCCTTGGCGTCAGCCTCCCGGAGCGGAGGGTCCTCCCCCGCGGATCCATGCGGCATGCCGTCACTGCCGGCAAACACTGCATCCGGTCATCCAAATATGCTCCCGCCGATATCCAGGTCCTCATCAACAGCGGCGTCCACCGGGACAACCATGTTTGCGAACCCGCCATCGCCGTATACATCCAGCACCGTCTCGGCATCAACATCGAGTTTCAGGGTAGGGAGACCCTTGCATTCGATCTTCATAACGGCGGCTGCGGGATGCTGAACGCCATCCAGATCCTGTGCGCCCTGATGGAAAGTGGTCAAATCCGCGTGGGCATGACCGTCGCCAGCGAGGCCAACAGTGACCGGAAACCGGATCCCGCCTATCCATACCCCGATTCCGGAGCCGCGATCATTTTGGACCGTTCCCCGCTGCTAGACCGGGGCTTCGGGCATTTCGCTTTTCATTGCCGCGAAGAATACGCCGACCTCTACACCTCGATTGTGGATATCAGCGTCCCCCGGGGCCGCATCCGCTTGCAGCGCGCCGCGGAGTTGGAGGCGGTCTATCTGGGCATGATCCCCCATGTCATCGAGGAGGTTCTGGCCAAAGACAACCTCACTCCCGAGGACATAGACCGGCTTATCCCCGCGCAGATTTCTCCGGGGTTCCTCGATCAACTGCCCCGGATGACCGGAATCCCGGAAAATAAAATCACCGGTTTTCCCGCGGATTTGCCCGACACCCTGTCCACATCCCTTTTCCTGACCCTGGAACGCTCCCTGGCGGAAAAGCCCGCCAATCCCGGAGAGACGTTCCTGCTGCTGGCCTGTGGCTCCGGTGTCACCGTCGCGGCCACCACATATCGATTCTAACCCGCCGCCCATTCGGGGAAATCCGGCTCTAGGGAATATCCGTACAGTGGAGTTCCCATACCTCTTCACTGTTCTCAATCAGTTCATACAGCTTTCCGTCATGAAAACAATAGGGATCGACTTCACCCACATTTTTATAGATGCGCATGGATTTCAACGGCAGGAATATTCTATTCCTTATTTTGCCCTCGTGATCGAGGATGATCACCTCATGAAGACCGTTTTTCTCCCGATAAGTTGTGACATATATTCTCTCCGCCGTAAACCGGCAGGCATTGATGGCGGGGAAATACTCATAAAACGAGAACCGGTCGATACCGAACCGTTCGACAATATGCCTGTGGGAGACGGTAAAAGCGGCCATCACCTTCTTTTTATACGCGTCACTCACCTTTACCCTTTTTTCCACATGCCTGATTGAATCGAGGTGCCGGCCTCCCGAGTCGTACACCTCGATCGAGAATCCCCGACCGCTGTCAGCAATGAAAAACTTGCCCCCGGCAGCCGCATGGCCAAGATAATGGCGAATCATCTTGAACTTGGGCGGCTTCGTTTCGCCGGGCATCATCATGTTGACATCAAAGTCCGCGATATAGATCTCTTTCACTTTTTTGAAATTCTTGTCGACCAACACGAATTTTCTAAGTGATTGTTTTTTTGGGGGATTGAAATCATTGAAGAAGGCCAGATAATGATCTCCCAGCGGTATGGGTTGCTGAAAATCGAGACGTTTTTCGCTTCGTATCAGTTCCCCTTTCAGATTGAACCACTGGCATTGACCGGCGCTGTGGGTCAATATCCGTCCGGGGACAAGCAGAACTTCCGGTGCCGCCCGGAATTCTCCGGGGCCCTCACCCCGCTTGCCGAATTTTTCGATCAGCATGAAGTTTTTCAGGGAATAGATGCTTACGGACTCGGCTTCCGGGATGACGAAAACCTCACCCGCCACATGCAAAGCGGTAGGCTTCATGATACCGTCAAGCTCAGCCAGGATTTCCCCTTTCACCATCAGGGGATGGAACCACAACAGCATCAATAAAGCCGCCAGACGATTTCCGTTCATTTTTTCTCCCCTACCGGTATTGTACACACCGGGTCGATTCGGGACAATTGGGGAATCTCGCGTACCCGTTCCATGTTGCCGTTGTACAGGGCCAGGACGATATATTCGGTTTTTTTATCTTTGCGGTCTACCTCTTTGACAACGAAGTGATCCCCCACGGGCTTTACCTGCAACGCCAGGAATCCGCCCTTGCGCTGCTGCCGCAGGAATTCCCCCTCAAACGAGTAATAGAACATCTTGTCCAGGGAATCGATAACGATTTCATCATTGTGCAACGTAATGGTGTTGATCACGAAGGGACTTGTTTTGATCTCCCCGGGCCCCTCTCCCTTGCGGGCGAATTTTTTCAGATGCTTTCCAGCGATTTCATATATATGCACCGAACCGCTGTCCATGAAGTAGGCTTTATTCCCATGCACCAGAATGTCCGTCGGTTTCTTTAATTCCGACAGATCATTGACTTTCTCGGCACTTACGGTCAGAGCTGGCAACAAAAGCGACAGAATCAAGAGAACGATTTTTCCCACGCATAACCTCCTCTGGTTTCAAGCTCCTCTTGAAGATAAGAAACCTGAGCCATCGCATACGTTTCAACAAGGCGAAAACCTAAAACAAATGCGCTTCCGGGATCATAACGTATGCAGAATAGAGATGGTTGAATATTTTGCCTTTATGGTTGTTTAATATACGGAAGAGAAAATGGACGAAGCCAAAGCGATCAAATTGTGTATTGCTCACCGGGATCCCGCCGGATTCGAGTTCCTGGTGAATAGGTTCCGGAAGGAAGCGCTTTTCCACGCGGTTACCTTCCTGGAGAATTACGAGGATGCCGCGGACGCCTGCCAGGAATCTTTCCACAAAGCCTTTGTCGCCATGAAGTCCGTAAAAAAAATGGACCGATTCTACCCATGGTTCTATGTCATATTGAAAAACCATTGCCTGAACCTGATCCGCAAAAAAGAAAAACATGCGCAAGGACGAGCGGAGATATACCGCTCCGGAGTACGGAGCCCCGACACGGAACCCGGGCGTTTTCTGGAACGAGAAGAGGAAACCCAAAAAATCTGGTCAATCGTGCGCGGTCTGAAAACCGAGTACCGGGAAATCCTGATGATGAAGTACGCCATGCGCAAAAACTACAATGAAATGGCGATCACTCTCGGAATTCCCCGGGGGACCGTAATGAGCCGCCTGTATCACGCCCGCAGGGCGTTCAAAGACAAATACCTGGAAGCATATCCGGATATTGCTTCCGATAAAAAGAAAGGAGGAAAAAATGGCAGGCAGTCATTGTGAGGAATATAAGGCCTTGATGATGGGCCGGATGGACAACGAACTCTCCGACGAAGAGGCAATCCGGCTGAACGACCACATGATCCGATGCTCTTCCTGCCGGAGGGAGTTCGCGCAAATCCAGAAAACCTCCGCGAAACTAGACGGCATGGGCCTCCGGGAGCCAGACGGGGAGATCGTCGAGAAAACCTGGAAATCTCCCTACTCGAAACTGACCAGAAATTTCGGTATATTCATGGTGGTCGCCGGCTGGCTGATTATGATCCTTTACGGCGCATATGAATTCATCGTGACGAAAGAGACCGCATCGATTCCCAAATACGCGTTTGTCGTTATCCTGGCGGGAATCGTCCTTCTGTTTACCGGCGTATTGAGAGACCGCATCCGATCATACGGAAACGACCCATACAAGGAGGTGGAAAAATGATTATAGTCACAACGGAAACAGTTCCCGGAAAAAGCGTAAAATCGACACTGGGCATGGTCCGGGGCAATACCATCCGGGCCAGGCATATCGGCAGGGACATCATGGCGGGTTTGCGGGGCATCGTGGGCGGAGAGATCGTCGAATACACCAAATTGATCGCCGAAGCCCGGGAGCAGGCCATCGACAGGATGATCTCGGAAGCGGAAAAACTCAATGCCGACGCAGTGGTCAACGTACGGTTCACAACTTCCGTGCTCATGGGAGGCGCGGCGGAACTTCTGGCGTACGGCACCGCCGTAACATTGAGCTGACAGCGGACGCAAGCTGAGAGATATTCACACCTTCCCCCCGGGATGAGACGCATCCTTTTCGTCCCGGGGGATGAACGGGTCCTTCATCGATTATTTTTCCAGAACTTCCTTCAATTTCTCGAGGTGGGGTTTGATCAATGCCGCATCCTCGGGATGGACCATTTTCATCATGGCCTCGCCCTGATCCTTGAGTGCTCCCCTGGTGGCCAAAACCTGCTCTTTCAATTGCTTTTTCATATCGGCCGAGAGCGCCGGATTTTCCCGCCCTCGCCGCGGTCGAGTTTGCCCGCATTATCGGTTCTTGATCATTGCATTCCAGTTGAAGTGTCCTCTCCGTACTACTGTTTTTTCAACCGTTCGATTTCATCACGCAATTCTTTCATTCTATATTCCCGATCCACCATGGCGTCATTCATGCGTTCAAGGAACTCATTTTTTTCTTTAATCTCCGCGGTCCGCTTTTCAACCAATTCTTCCAGCGTCTCATAATATTTTTCCAGCTCTTCCCGAGCCAGCCGTAGCTCCGTGACATCCACTCCGATCACCCATGCATACCATCCGGATACCGGGTATTCCTTTGAAATATTGGACCAGAGAATATGTTTTCGACTTCCGTCTTTGCAGGTGAGTTTGTACTCCCTGTTCCTGAATGTGTGACCCGGCCTGGCTATATCCGCTATCATTCCGTCGCGGTCGTCCTGTTCAGGGTAAAGCTTTTTAAGGGGCGCAGGCGTATTGACCATCTCCTTCATTTTGTAGCCTGTGACACGCGCACACTCACTATTCCAGGCGACAATAGATCCGTTTTCATTAAACGCTTTCATTAGAACCGGCATGTCTTCAACAATTCCGCGCAGCCGCTGTTCACTCTCCTTTAATTCAAGCTCCGCCTTTTTCCGTTCTGAAATATCGCGCGTGGATCCCTGCAGGCCTATGGGTAGTCCTTTCTTATTCAATAAGAGTTTTCCTATAATCTCAACGGGAAATTCTTCACCATTTTTTTTGAGCAGTTTTGCATCAATCACTGTATAGTCAAAATTCTTGTAATTTTTGACGGCGCCCAGGGCTTTTCGCGCCATTTTAAAAAACTCCTTACGTGTCGCATGTTTTGCCAGATTGGTGCCGATCCATTCCTCTTGAGTGTGTCCGGTCAGTTGATAAATCGATTCGCTGATATAAGTGAAATTCATACGCAAATCCATTTGCCATATGGCATCCACGGAATTCTCCGCCAGCAAGCGGAATTTTTCTTCACTTTCTTTTAAACTCTCTTCCGCTTTTTTCTTTTCCGTAATGTCTTCTCCGGAACTGAACAGCCCGATAATCTCATTATCGGCATCCCGCAAAATAGAATTATGCCATGCCATGTCGCGCAGCGAACCGTCTTTGCAGAGAACTTCGTTCTCATGGTATTTTACATCTTCCACATTACCGGCAATAATCTGGTCGAACACCTCTTTAACACCCTTGCGACTCTGCAACGGTAGAAAAGTGTCAAACCAGTTCTTGCCTAGGATTTCTTTTTCCGTATAGCCAAGGATCTCACATCCTTTGGGATTCATCAGCATAACGTCCTGGGATTTGCCAAGAGCCACCATCATCACCCCGGCGGCATCCAGGTATTGCCGGGTCCTTTCTTTTTCGAATCGCAGTTGCTCGCGCGTCCGTTTTTGCTCTGAAACATCCACATGGGTACCGATCATGCGAATCGCCTTGTTGTTTTCATCAAAAACCGCAAATGCCCGCGAAAGGATATCCACCCAATGACCGTCTTTATGTTTCATTTTAAATTCCACTTGAAACCGGTCTCGTTTCCCGTCAACCACCTCCTGCTGCATTGCCCAGGATCGTTTTACATCTTCGGGATCGGTCAGTTTTTCCCAGACCGAAAAATCATTGGGCAATTCATCGGATTCATACCCGAGCATCCGCATCCAGCCGGGGGAATAGTATATTTCGTTGGTGACAAGATTCCAGTCAAAAATACCATCCCGAGAGGCTTCCATGGCCAGAGAAAAACGTTCTTCATTCTCTCTTAGCTTATCTAGAGCGCGTTCCCGTTCCGTCACATCATCATAAACCGCGACCACTTCTCCATTCGACAACCGGAACACCCTGTTTTCATAATAATTCGCATACTTCTCATCCACATAGATTTTCGCCGGGAAGAATGCGGGCTCACCGGTTTTCCAGACCTCTCGGAACACATCGATCAAACCGTAATCATCGATATTCGGCCTGATGTCCTTGAGACTCTTGCCGATGACCTCTTCTCTGCCCAGTCCTTCATGATCCAGGGAAAACTGGTTGAATTCCTGGATAATATAATCACTTCCCGACTTTCCATCTCCGGTTACTTTATAAATCGCGACGCCGCTATTAATGGTATCCACAAGAGATCGATATCTCTGTTCACTCAGTTTCAATTGCTTTTCAGCTTGTTTAAGCTCCGTTAAATCAATCGCCTGGATAATGGCATGGGTAACGTTGCCCTTGGGATCAATGACCGGCGTGATGATGGCATTGATGGTTTTCCAGCCGGCATTCCCGGCCTCCACATTCTCTCCGGCACCGGAACCATAATCAAGGATAATATTGGCCACTTCACCTTTTGAATAGACTTTTTCAATCTCAGGCAAAAGTCCCTGGCTGATGACCGCTTCATCCTTTAATAGATTGTATTTTCCGACGATTTCTTCTTCCGAGACTCCGAAGAATTCAAGAAACGCGGGATTAACACGGATGGCGGTGCCCTTTTCATCAGAAATCCAGGTGCTCAGGGCGGAACTTTCAATTATGCGATCCAGGAAGTTTCTCTGCTCCTCAACCGCAAGTTCAGCGGCTTTACGCGTTGTAATGTCATTCAGGGTGACGATCAAGTTGCCGGGAATGAATTGCGCATGCAATTCACATGTTTTTACGGAGCCATCCCGGCAGGTGACGGCATACTCTCCGGTATTGATGGCTTCTCCTGATTGTCGCGCTTTTTCTAAAGCAGGCTTCCATCGGTCAATCACTTCCTTTCGATAGTCCGGATCCGGATAGGCACAATGGTACCACTCCCGCGTCGTATCCGGCGTATGGCCAAACATTCTCTGGGCGCTTTTGCTCCAAAGACTGATTCGCGCATCCGCTTCATCCACCACGGCAACCGGAAACGGGCTGGAATCCAGAATCAACCGCAGGCGCTCCTCACTCAAGCGCAGAGCCTCCGCCGCTTCTTTGCTTTCCGTAATATCAGACGAGATAACCTGTACTCCGATCACAGTTTCTTCCGTATTGAGAATACGATTGAAGGTTGACCGTAACCATCTGGCGCCGATGGGCAACGGCACATAATCCTCATATTGTTGCGCCTGTCGGGATCGACATGCGGACTTGATGCGTTCGAGATATTGCGCGCCCATCTCCATTCCATACAACTCGGTCACGTTTTTCCCTGTAAAATCCTCGCTTTTCCCACCCATGAATTCACAGGCTTTGTTGTTGAAGGCAATGATCTCACCCTCCTGAGAAAAATACCCAATGCCCAGGCCGGCGTTTTCAAAGAGCAGGCGATGCCTTGCTTCGGAATCGGCCAGGGCTTTTTCAGCCTGTTTGCCTTCCGTAATGTCTTTGACAAATCCCAGGAACCGGGTAGCCGAGACTTTTTCCGCGGCAACAAGCCAATAGCGCTTTGCTCCGCTTTTGGTGATAACGCGGAATTCTCCAACAGCGGACCCTTTTTGTCTAACCGTCTGAAAATGCTGAATGCTCTTCGCTACTTCATCTTTTTCAAACAAGTCTCCAACATTCATATGGATCAGTTCTTCTTGTGAATACCCGGTAATTTTCTCGGCTGCGGGATTCACTTCCAGATACCGGCCGTTTTCATCAGCGATAAAAATGCCGTCCGGGGCATTTTCGATATAGGACCTGAATTTCTTTTCACTTTCCCGTAAATCCCTCAATAATCCGGCTTTTTGCAGACGGGCGGCCACAATGGGAGCCAGATAGTCGGCGATTTCCTTAAGCAGAGCGAAATCGTCATCCGTATAATCCGTGGGCTTATTGCCGACAGAAATAAGTCCGACACTTTCATTCTGATATACCAAGGGAACGGATAAAAACCGTTCCACCGGCAGGTGTCCCTTGGGTACTTGAAACGGTTTATTCGCATACGCGCCTTTTTTATTACGCAAGGCGTTGCCCCAGAGCGAATCGCCCCAGTCCTCTCTGGGAAAAACAATTGATTTATCCTCTATATTGCATTCGTTCCATATATCCCTTGTCATGGAAGGGCAAACCAGCGACCCGTCTTCCCCTATGTATCCAAAAACACCATGCCGACTTTCCTGTGTTTGCAGAACAATATCCAGAATCCCCGCAAATAT
>Ga0272441_10002968_pt1 | contig 33352 bp, 20 predicted proteins | sample SSMProp6N_FD_193582 | JGI IMG/M metagenome (GOLD analysis project Ga0272441, IMG submission 193582) | Marine sediment archaeal communities from Little Sippewissett salt marsh, Falmouth, MA, United States - SSM-Prop-6N | ecosystem: Environmental > Aquatic > Marine > Wetlands > Sediment ... | reverse complement strand
GCGAGTCCCGATTTCAACGACGGTCTGCGGGTCGCCCGCGCGCTGGACATGGTCGCGCAGGCCGCCGAAAAGGCGCGCTGATAGGCGGCCGACAGGCATGTTGACGTCAAGCGGGCCGCCGGCGGCTTTCGCGCCGCGGCGGCCCGCGTCATGTTCTGCAGGTTGGGCCGCTCAGGTTGCCGCCTGGGCCAGCGCGCCGGCCTGCGACCGCGTCGCCCACGCGCGCCCGGTGTCCACGAGGGCGTCGAGGTTGGCCAGAGGGGTGTCCTGGGGCAGATCGCAGCCGGTGCTCAGGACAAAATTGGGATGGACCTGCATCCGCGAGAGCAAGTCAGCGGACATCGCGCGGACCTCCTCGGGTGTCCCGTGCAACACGCGGACCGGGTCAATGTTGCCGATCAAGGTGACCTGGGGCCCCACGCGCTCGGCGACTCGAGGCATGTCCATGGGATGGTCCAGACTCAGGCCCGCGGCCCCCGTGTCCACCATCGCGTCGATGATGTGATTCGTGTCCCCACAAATATGCAGGATGATTTCAGTATCGCTTAGCAGCCCCACTACCTCGCGGGTATACGCGCCGGCAAATCGGGCGTACTGATCCGGCCCCAGCATCACCGCGGCGGGGTCGAGCACCATGATGAAGTCGGCGCCCGCATCAAGCAAGGCCCTGCCGTAGCGCACCACGGTATTGGCGGCGAACTGAAGTGCCTCGTGACACAGGTCCGGGTCCAGGACCACGTTCATCGCCAACTGGTTCGCATCCATCATCAGGGCCGCCAGAGTAAACGGGCCGGTGACGAAGGCTCCGACCGGGACAGGCAGCCCGGCGCGCATGTGTCGGATGACCTCCAGATACACCATGACGCGACCGTCGGCGAGGATGTCCACGTTGCGGTAGACTCGCAGGTCGTCGGTGGACTTCACGGGGTGTCCCTCAACTGTGGGCGTGTCGTCCAAGGGGAAGCGGACAGCCAGCCCCAGGCCACTGGCCTCGACGGACAGGTCCATGAGGAACATGGCGGCGTCAGGGCGGAAACGGTCGTACAGGCGGGATAGGCTCTGGAACTGCACGGTGTGGTTGAACTGGTTCTGCTTGACGGTGCTCTCGGTGAGACCCAGGCCCGGGTAGCCCATGAGAGGCATGATGGGTCGGCGTCCGTGCTGATGGTAGGTGGCTTCAGCAAGTGCGCGCAGTGAGCGTCGCGTCGGCAGGTGAGGTTGTGGGTAGGCAGGCATTTTTGGGGAGATCCCTTCCGCGGGATATAGAGAGATAATTATCGATATCTACTTCTCTATATCAGTATACCGCTATCCCCGCAGCTGTCAATCGGTTTTGTGAAATATTTCCCGAACCGCTCCCCGTCCATTACCCAAGCCCCAACGAAGGGCCCCGCTGCAAGCGCAGCGGGGCCCTCTGAGCACGCCTTTGGTATGCCAGGCGTTGCTACTCGAGTTTGTCGTCCTGTGGAGTTCCTCCGTCAGGCCTCACGCGTGGTCAGGCCGCTTTCTTCTTCTTCAGGCCCACCAGAAGCCCTACGATGATGAGCACCACTGCGAGGCCGGCCACGAGCGGGATGATTGGCAGGGACTTCTTGGTTTCTTCGGCGGCGGGTTCGCTGGGGCCACCCTCCGGTCCGGCGGGTCCACCCATGCCGGGCTCGCCGGGTCCGCCACCGGGTCCGCCGGGTCCGCCACCAGGTCCACCCGTGCCGGGCTCGCCGGGTCCGCCACCGGGTCCACCGGGTCCGCCACCGGGTCCACCGGGTCCACCGGGTCCGCCACCAGGTCCACCCATACCGGGTCCGCCGCCGGGTCCGCCGCCCTCGGAAGCCGGTGCGCCCTCTTTGGGGGCCGGTGCAGCGATTCCGGCCACCTCAAAACTCTCCACGGCCGCGAAGTTGGCGTGGCCGCGATCCAGGAAGTACCCTCGCTGGGCCACGGTACCCTTGGCCATCTCTGTCTTGATGGCATCGGCCGCGTCGTCCAAGGACCCCGCCGTGGCGGCGCCCTTCTGGCCGGTGGCCGGGTCTGTCACAGAGTAAGTGGCCGTACGCTTCTCGCTGTCCACGCTTTCGACGGTCAACTGGCCGACCTCGCTGCCGGTGGCGTCGAAAACGCGCCATGTGTCTCCCTGCGTCACGACGACGTCGATGTCGATACTGGGGGCCGGTGGCGCTGACTCAGACGCGGACTGGGTGACGGGCTCGTCGGCGGGCGTCTCGCCGGGGCCTGGCTGCTGGGCGGCCGCCACCGTCGCCAGCAGTGCCATGATGAGCGCCACGACGACCCCTCGGATCGGGGAAACTGCTGCCTTTGTAATTGGGAACATCCGAGACCCTCCCGGGCTTGACAACCTGTGATCTGGTATAGACGCATTGGTACCGGTCGACGGTGGGCGTGCGTTTGATATAATCGCCTGGGACGCCGCCGTCGCCCAAGGGATTTCGCGGCCGGCGGACCGAATCCTTCCCAGGCCACGCAAGCGAACAGGAGCGATCCCCATGCAAGGCTGGATATCTCACCCGGACGCCGTAGACGCGCAGGTTGCTCGTTGGAGCGAGGAGCACCCCGAATGCTTCAAGGCCGAGAGCATCAGGCAATACGCCGGCAGGCGGGTTTGGGCGCTGACTGTAACCGACAGGAGCGTCGCTGACGAGGACAAGGTGAAGACGATGCTGTACAAACCGCACGCCCATGAGCCGGCCCCCATCGCCGGTCAGGCCAACATCATCAATATGCTTCTAACCGGACACGCCCTCGACGGACGGCCGACCCAGTTGGACAACGAGCGCGTGCTCAACGAGTGCCTTCTGACCTTCATCATTGACGCCAACCCCGAGGGCACCGCCAACGCGCCGGTGGAGTACTGGGACGGCAGCCAGTATACCAACGAGGAGTTCTGGGCATGGATGCGCGGCCCCGACCCGGACACGGGGAAGATGTGGAAGCGCGTGGACATTTGGGATGACACCAAGGAAGACAAGCTCCCCACCAGGTACGGAATCGTCTACGAGCAGATCAGCGAGCACGAGTACGTCGAACCCAACCGTCACCACTCGAGCACTCTGTTCAAGTGGATCTTCAAGCTGTGGGAGCGGTACGACTGGGACCAGATGTTCTCGCTGCATCAGACCGAGTTTGTGGGTCAGGAAGAGAACTGCATGATCATCCTGCCCGTGCTGTACGACGATCAGCCCGAGCACTTGCAGGAATATGAGGCCCAGTGGGCCGGTGCTGTGGTGGATGCCTGGTCGCAGTTGGAGGGGGGCCGCCCCATCGCCCAGAGCAAGCCGCTGGGGTACTCGGGCGAGCAAAGACAGTACTTCGTGGATCGGTGGGGCGACCTGTACGACAAGACCGCCATCATCACCAGTGAGATACAGAACAACAGCCCCCGTACGGACCCGATGCTGCAGATGCGCCTGAATGAGGTGGCCATACGCGCCACCATTGAGTTCGCGGTTTCGCGGCGGGACTGAGACCTGCGGCGTTACGCCACACCAGAGTTGGTGCTTGCGCGGCGGTCAGGGCCCGGGTTCGGCCTTGACAGCGGGCCGCTCCGCAAGTACTGTATGGGCGATTCGTGCTACGCATCAAAGAATCGTGTCACGAAACCCATGCACAGAACTGGTTTCACCCTCATCGAGTTACTGGTCGTCATCGCCATCATCGCCATCCTGGCGGCGATCCTGTTCCCTGTGTTCGCGCGCGCCCGAGAGAAGGCCAGGCAGATCAGTTGCCTGAGCAATCTCAAGCAGATGGGGCTGGCGTTCTTCATGTATAACCAGGACTACGACGAGCAGTACGTCATCAACCCCATGTGGAAGACGCGTCTGCAGCCCTACATCCACAACACGCAGATCAATGTGTGCCCCAGCCGGAAGCAACTCCCATGGTACTACGGTCAGGGCTATAACATCGGGGTGCCGGCTGCCTTTGGCATGCCGGTGGCCGGTTTCGTTGACATGATTGGGCCGGGCCTTTTCGCGGGCCGCGCGGAGTCGGCCATCCGCTCGCCCAGCCACAAGATACTCATCGCCGAATCGGATCGATGCAGCGTGGGGCCTCCCACCGGGCCACGAGGGCTGTTCATGGGCGGCGCCACCTGCTACTGGTCGCTGACCACATGCCACAACGGCGGCTGCAATGTAGCCTTCGCCGACGGGCACGCTAAGTGGATGAAACCTGAGCAGTTCCACTCGAACATGGAGGTCATGGATAGCGCGGGTGCGCCGATTCCCGCGACGGCCCAGGCCGTTGATGAGGCCACGTGGCGCAGGTACTGGGACACGGAGTACGAGGTGGGCAGTTAGTACCCAACTGCCGTAGTCAGCGACATGACTGCGCAGGGGCTCCGCCCCGTATGTGTTTGGCGTCCGGTGACCGAGTGTGAGGGACGGTGGAGGCGGGCTCCGGCAAGTGGCGGCACTCACGGCGAAGGGCTCGCGGTGACACCCCGGGGCTCTGCCCCGCTGTGGAATCCAGGCCCCAGCCCCCCGAGCACGAGCGGCGCTCGTGCTCGTTGTCGAGTGCCACTGTGGTGTGACGCGCACGATGGAGTGCGAACTCAGGCGAGTGGAGATCGGAGGCGCTATGCCGGCAAGCAATCAGTCGATCAGCCCCGCCGCAAGCGCGAACAAGAGCCGACTGTTTGAGGCGCGCGACCTGACCTTCGGGGGCCTTCTGTGTGCGCTGGGGATCGTTCTGCCGGCTGTGTTCCATGCGGCCGGCCCCATGGCAGGGAAGGTGTTCATGCCCATGTACCTTCCCATCTTGGCTCTGGGGCTGTGCGTCTCTTGGGAGGTGGCGCTCCTCGCGGGTTTCCTCACGCCGCTTCTGTCGGCGGTTCTTACCGGAATGCCGCCCCTGGCCCCGCCGATTGCGCTGCTGATGATGTTCGAGCTGGCGACGCTGGCGGCAGTGGCGAGTCTGGGTCGCTCGGCCGGCCTTAGCGTCTGGCCTGCATCGATTGTGGCGATCATCGCGGCGAGGGTCGTCGGTGTCCTGGCCCTGTTGACAGCGGGGCGGATGCTCGGCTTCAACCAGGGGGTGTGGGAGTACGCCATCCTGAGTCTGGCGATCTCGTGGCCGGGGATCATCTTGCAGCTATCGGTGGTGCCGGGCGCCGTGTACGCGATAGAGAAAGCCAGCATGCTGGGTTCTCGCCGAGCCGACGGATGACGAAGCGAAGGTGGTTGGGCACATGATGCAGGACAGCAACAGCGCCGCCCCAATGAGCAAGACCGTGCGACTGGACCGCGAGGTCGACCTCTCCGCTGTGGGGGCCCACGCGCACGACCATTCGCATGGGGTGGACGAGGTGGCGATCCTCAAGGCTTTCCACGGCCACCTGGGGCCGTACGTGTTTGCCGGGATGCGGATGGGCAAGTACGCCGTGTCCAAGCTCGAGGCGGACCCACATTTCGGCATCGAGGCCGATGTGTACTGCCCCGACGCGCCGCCGCCGTCGTGTGCCATTGACGGGATCCAGTTCGCCACCGGGTGCACGCTGGGGAAGATGAACATCCGGCACCACACGGCCGAAGGTGTGACGGGGCGTTTCAAGAACCGGGACACCGGACGGGTGCTGAGACTCCGCCTGAGGCCCAAAGCGCTCCAGCGGGCGGTGGCACAGATGGAGCAACACGATGACGAGGCGGGGGCCGCGATGATCCAGGCGATGACGGACGAGGAATTGCTGGAGGAACTGGCGGACCATTGAGTCGAGCGGCGCCGCAGGTATTGGACGGATCTAGCCGGACCCGACTAAGCCCGAGCTTCTGGCTCGGGCTGCTGTGCCTTCTGGTCGCGGTCTGCTGTGTCGTTGAGTTGTCGCGTCCCGTGGGGCTTGGGGTTCTGGGGTTGCTTGCCGTGTTGGCAATGGCGTTTGGGCGGGCGCCGGCCCGGCTGTACGTGGTGCGGCTGTCTCCAGTGGCGCTGTTCGCTGTGACCGGCCTGCTGGTCATTGTGCTGGTGCCCGCGCCGGAAGGTGCGGCGGTGGCCCGACTACCCCTTGTGGAGTGGAGCGTGCCCCGGCAGGGCGCTGACTTCGTGGCCGCGCTGGTGGTCAAGTCCGGGCTGGTGGTGCTGTTCGTGACGGCCCTTGCCTCCCGCCTGGGAGAGCGTGACCTACTGGAGGGGCTTACAGGGCTGCGGCTTCCGGCCAAGCTGGTAGGGCTGTGCTACATGACCGTGCGCGGACTGCATTTGGTGAACGGCGAGGTGCGCCGGCTGGTCCGCGGCAGGGACGCCCGCGGCAGGCCATCGGGGATGCGGGCGGTCCGAGTGGCCTCGGCGATGACCGGCGTCCTGATGGTGCGCCTGGCCCGGCGGGCAGAGATTCAGGCGCTGGCCCTGGCCGCCAGGGGCTTCGAGGGGCGCATCGCCCTGTGCGAGCCCAGAAGCCTTTCGCCGCTGGAACTCGGGCTCATGATTCTGGTCGGTGTGGTGCTGATATGTCTGACGCGCCTGTGATGATCGAGATCAGCGACCTGCGCTTCAGTTACCCGGACGGCACGCCGGCGCTGAAGGGGGTCGACCTGTGTGTGCCGGAAGGTTGCCGCATGGGGCTGGTGGGGTGCAATGGCGCCGGGAAATCGACGCTGCTGTGGCACCTGAATGGGTTGTTGGAGGGTACGGGCGACGTTGCGGTGGCCCACATGGCGGTGAGCCACGGAAGCCTGAAGCGGCTCAGGCAGCGGGTGGGACTGGTCTTCCAGAATCCCGATGATCAGCTCTTCATGCCAACGGTGTTTGATGAGGTGGCCTACGCGGCAGTCAACGCGGGCTTCGACCCGGGCGAGGTAACTCAGCGCACACGGCGCGCGCTGGAGTTGGTGGGGATGTCCGGGGTCGAGCGCAGACACCCGATCAACCTGAGCACCGGACAGAAGAAGCGCGTCGCCATCGCCTCGGTCATGGTGACAGACAACGAACTCCTTGTGCTTGATGAACCCTCCGCGGGCCTTGATCCGGCAGGGCGACGAGACCTTATCAGCCTCCTGCGATCCCTCGATCGAACGATGGTAATCGCCAGCCATGATCTGTCCCTGGTCGAAGACCTGTGTGACCGCGTGGCGGTGATGCTCGACGGGCGGGTGGCGCGGACGGGCCCGACCGCGGAGTTGCTTGCCGACGCGGAGTTGCTCGCGGGCTGCGGGCTGTGACCCGTCGTTGGGACCTGCCGGGCAAGCCGCTACTCCCAGCGTGGCCTTGATTCGGCGGTGAGCAGGTACAGCGGGTCCTGACTCATCTTCTGCATTCCCACGTGGTATGCGTCCCCTGCGCGGAACAGTCTCTGCTCGCCCTCGCCGATCTTGCCGATGCGGACCATGCCGCGGGCCTCCAACTGCCGCCCAAGTTTCAAGAAGTCGTTGATGGCGCCCTCCATCCGTGTGTACTCCCGGGCGGAGCCGCCCTCATCCACCACCCCATCGATGATGACGGTACCCTTACGGTCCTCAAGGAAGCGGTACGGCACGTTGGCCTCCGCCTCAAACAGGTGGAACAGGGTGCAGTTCTGGTACGTCACGCCCATGAGCAGTATCCAGGCGTTGATGTTAGCGAGGGTCTTGAAGGGGCTGTCGGGCCCGAAACCCGTTTCATGGGGTGTGCGGCAGATCAGTTCAGCGTTGGGGCCGATGGCGGACAGCGGGTGGACGGCATGGTTGCTGCGTATCGCCCCGGGCCAGGTGCGCACCGTCTCGGAGATCGCCCCCATGAGTGATGGGGTATTCTCGCGGTCCCACACCTCTTCCGGGCCCTGCAGATAGTTGGAGAAGGTGGGGGCGATTAACGTACCTTGGGGACCCAGTGCACTCAGCATTGCCTCAACAACGGCCTTCGCCGCTCCCTCGACATAGCCGAAGGAAGAAAGGCTGCTGTGGACCATGAGGGTGTCTCCGGTCGCTACTCCCAGGTGGGTCAGTCCTGCACAGATTTGGTCTGCGGTCACTCTGTCGGCCATGGCTGCAACACTCCACGGTGGTGGTATCGCAAGATTCGCTGTTCACTCGCCGGGTGTGACCAGCCACAGGGTACCGCGGGAGTCGGTGCCACCCCTGGAGGCGACATCGGCGACGATCTCGTACTTCGCATCCGCCTTGTAGCCCTCGAGACGAAGGGTGTAAACGTTGTTGCTGTGCCCGGCCCCGGTCCAGCCGTTGTGAGCGTCCTCGGCGACGACCTCGCCGTCCTGCAGCAGGCGGTTCCGCTCGATCCCCAGGGCGTGGGCGCCGCGGGTGTATTCCCACTCGAGCTGGATCGTGCCGTTGGCCTTGATGAGCTTAGTGGCATCGAAACGAATCGTGGTGCCCTCTTCGCTCATGAGGTCGGGTGTCCAGTCGCCGACCCTGTCATACGTGCCGGTCAGAAGGCCGAAGTGTGCCCCGGCGGGAAGAGTGGCCGTTTTGCCTTCGTCGACTTCGGCGGCGAGCTGCGCCATCTTGGCGGCCATCTCTTCCCACTGCGCGGCCTGCGCCCGGAGCCGTTGGGCATCGCCCTTGTAGGCCCCGCAGTTGAGTACGAAGTAGTTGTAGTCCTCGGCCCGCTCATCGGCGGCCAGTCCCATGTCATGCATGGCAGAGGCGATGGCGCGTAACTTGTCGGCGGCGCCGGCCGTGTCCCGGGCCGCAAGATCAGCCGCGGCTTTGTAGTCGGTTGTCGCCTGCTTGAGCGCCACGAGCTTGCCCCCCGCGTAGCGCATCAGGCCGAACGCCGTCGCCGCGGCCCTGATCGATAGCTCGTTCCGCTGGACTCTCGGGGCCAGGGTCTCGAGGCGCGTCAGGATATCCTCGGCGACGCCGACAAGGCCGTCCGCGTTCTCGGCGACCCGGGGCTCCTTAAGCACCCATGCGCGCATCACATCCGTGGGCATGGTCCATAGGAGCTTGGTCGCCGTCCGCGTGTTGCGCCACATGGCCTGCTTGCCCGAGGCGGGGAAGGGATCGGACAGGGCGTCCTGAATGCTGACGGCCGCGTCGTCTCCGCGCAGGCCGAACCACACCTGGGCGAAGCGGCGATTGAACTCGTCCCTGGCGGTGCTCTGCGGGTTCCACGAGCATTCGGCGGCGTACAACAGGCCGTACATGCTGTTTTCGATGAGGGCCCCATGCATGAACTCCCAGGTGGTGCAGTAGGCTCCCTTGCTGCCGCGCCGGGCCCCCGCGCGGTAAAAGCCGCTGATGCCCCGGAAGGTCGTCCGATGATCCGGCCAAAGGCGCGAGTAGCTTTCCACGGCAGGGCAACAGTATACGTCCTTGAAGCCCAAGTCCTGGTATTGCTTGATGGTCGGATAGCTCGAGGGACCGTGGTAGATCCACTCTGTGGGGATGCAGTCCTTGTGCATCATCGCCTCGTACTGGATGGTCATGTTGCTCAGCTCAGGGGTCGGGCCGTGGTGCGAGGGCCAGAACATCATGGTCTTGCCATGCTTTTTGACAAGCTCATTGAGCCTGTTCATGTGCTCGGCGTACAGCCCCCCGATGCCCTTGTCGGCGATGAATGCTCTGCACCTGTCGCATTTGCCGAATCCCATCTCGAACTCGTCGCCGCCGGTATGGATGAAGTCCGTATAAGGGAATGCCTCGACAAGCTCGGCGTAGATATCGTCGAGGAACTCCCACGTGCGGGGCTCGGATGTGCAGAAGACCCAACTGCCGCCGGCCTCGCGCAGCCCGGCCATCTCTTCATGGCCGAGAACCGCCGAGGCATGCCCCAGGGACTCGAACTGGGGGATGAGCTGCATGTGGTATCGGTGGGCGTACTGGGAAAGCTCGCGGGCCTTCTCGTGGGTGAAGGTGCCCTCGCGACCCAGGAAGGGGTACTTGCGGAACCGGAAGTCGTCCTCCATGTAGAACAGGATGCCGTTGACCTTGCAGCGGGCAAGCTCCCGGATGATGCGTTTGACGTAGGCGACGTCCACCGTCTGCCCGCGGGCGATATCGTACTGGATGATGCGGTAGGGGAAGCTGGGCTCGTCATCAACGCGGCAGGCGGGCAGTGACGGGCCCGTCGGGCCCGGCGTGACCATCTGCCCCAGGGTCATTGCCCCGTAGAAGCAACCGGCTTCATCCCGTGCCGCCACGAGCGCCGAATCGGTGGACACGCGGACGGTGTATGATTCAGGGGGCTCGGGCAGGCGTATTTCTGACCTTCGCCTGCGGGGAAGGTCTTCGGCCAGAGCGATGCGGATATGGCCGGGATCGGCGGTGTCCCCCTCCATCTGTGTCACCTTTAGCTCTATCCCCGTCCGCTCGCGGATCGCGTCGCTTAGCTCATGAGCCGCGAAGACAAGACTCTCAGGACAGCCCTTATTGCAGACGATCTGTGTTCGCGGGTTGATCCTGAAGGGGGGCATCCGCAACACAGTGACACTCTTGGGCATGGGCAGCAAGGATAGCCCGGAGTCTCGGAGCATCCGCGCGGCCTGCATCTGCCGACGCATCTGGGGTGTCATGATCGCAACGTGGGCCAGCAGGGGCCTTCCCGGCGAATGGCGGTAGACGGTCCAGCCATCGTCCTGAACCAGGCCCGTGACATATATGTCCAGATACCCGCGCCGGCGGTCCTGTGGCAGGATCTTGTCGGTCAGGTCGATGGGGTCGCGGTTCGATGCGTTCCACTGATCACCGTCGGTGATGACCACGCCTTCGTGTAGAATGGGGCCGTCCTGAGCATCTCTGCGCAGGACGAGTTGGTAGCCGGTGCCTTTGCCCGAGTACGCGACTACGGGCCCCAGGGCCAGCCAGTAGCCCACAGCTTCCTCGGCCGGCACAGGGAAGCGCAACTGCACCCACTTGCCCGAATCGACGAGGCCGATGTGTCCGCTGCCGATGGGCGTTGGGTCCAGGGGTTCGAGCTTGCTCGCATACTCCCCGTACTCGGACCAGCGATCGGCGCAGGAAGCCTGGTAGCTCATCGCCAACATGCACATACACAGCAGTGCCGGCAAGGGGATGCGGCGCATCATCAGCCACTCCTGTCTGTCGAATGTATATGGTAGTTGGTTCGTGTCCGGCTCAACGCCTACCTTCTCCACGTCTCTCGGAGGTGCCGAAGCTCATGAAGATCCGGGGCATTCGTTTGTCTGTGGCCATTGTGGCTTGTTTGCTTGCGCTTTCATCAACCCAGGCGGCCGCGCCGCCGTTCCCCGGCTTCTGGCCTGCGGGGGTGCCTGTGCAACGACCGACGTACGACTTCTGGCAGGTGTGGAGCGTCCGCTGCGAGGCCCGTCAGTCACCCACGACCGTGTACAACCTCGCGCAGCGCCAGCGCGTGATGGGCGTGTGGATAGCGGAGTTGTCCAGGCAGGGGATGACCGTGGACGATGTGGCTCCACGGCCTCGGGTCAACGAGATCGCGAAGATGATCGCCCGCGGTGAGACCGAGCGCGCGAGCGGCGAGGTCGACTCGATCTTCCGTGGGCTTGAGGAGATGGTGAAGGGCAAGGAGCACGTGACAGGGACGGGCTCGATCGCCGGTGCGGTGGTGGACGTGACGGGTGCGCCGGTGCCCGGGGCCGATGTGCTCGTGATGGGCACTCCTCAGGGAGCAGTGACAGATGGGTTGGGCCGCTTCCTCATCCCCAACGTTCCCTGCACGACGCCGCGGTACGTTCTCCGAGCGCGTAAGGCGTCCTTCGTGGACGGCTACACGGGAGACATCAACGTCACCTGTGAAAGGCCCGCGGAGGCCATTGTATTGCTGGAGAAGGCCGTGTCTGAAAGCACCCATCGAGCCGGGAGCCTGGCCGTCAAGGTGTGCCGTCTCATTGACATCAAGAGCACGGTGCAGCCGGCCGCACCGTTAGAGGCCGCGGTTATCGACGCCAAGAAGTATCCGGAGCAAGTTCAACCGTATCTGAAGCCCAGTGTGGCCATCGATTCAGACAACGCCGCGGTGCAGGCGCTTGCGCAGCAGATACTGGCCGCAGTGCCGGAGCCTGATCGCACGCGCTCGACTGTGGTCGCAAAGGCGGTCTACGGATGGATTGTGCGTAACGTGGCGCACGACCTGATCAGCAACTTCCCCGATGACCCGACGGGCGGGGACTGGCAGACCACCTTCGGCGCCTGGGGCCGCACGTATCAAGATTGGTGCTATACGGCATCTGAAGTGGTACAGCACAAGCGCGCAACGGGCATCGAGAGTGAGCGCCTGGCTTCGGCGCTGCTGCGGTGTCTGGGCATCCCTGCGCGGCCGGCCCCCCTGGATGCCAGCCCCGTCTGCCAGTGGTGGGTGCAGCTTCCCGCGGGCAACGGCTACTGGGCCAACATGGAGACATCACGCGGTCGGGACGAGTTGTTGCGCACGGGCAGCACGGACGCCGCCTTCGCCTCCGTGGGCGACGACCGCATCGCGTTCTACTCCGTGGATGAGCGGGCGCCCATCCACATGACGTGGAACGCAGGGCGGGCGTGCCTGTGGCTTGAGGATTACGGGCGTTTCTCGCGGCTTGGCCACAACGCAAAGGGCCTCAAAGCGGCCCAGAACCTGCTGGAGCTGTTTAAAGAGAAGGGCTTCATCCCTCAAGGCGCCCGGCGCTCGACGGGACCGATCCGAGGCCCGGCGGCGCCTTCGCACATCTTGGCCTCGCGAGGGTTCGTGCTCGACCTGGCCTCCCTGGGCGGCCAGAAGGAGTTGACGGCCCGCTTCCCCGTTTTCGCTCAGAACCAATACCGGGCTACGCTTGATATCCAGCACTGGACTAACCACCCGGAGTGGGTGAAGACCGTCAGGCGCGAGAAGGAACAGAACGACAAGACCAACGAAAGCCTTGAGTGGTACTGCATCGACCTGGATCTGAGCGCGAAGCCGCCTGCGCCGGAGCCGGAACCCGCGCCGGCACAGTAGCGCGGCCGGCCCCACGGCCTCGGACACGCCCGGCGAGTCCCGGCACGCACGGTGGACGGTTCACGGCAACACCTTGGGCCTATGGCCCGAACCTGCCCGGGGCCGCGCCCCGGATCACTGGACCACGAGCCCAGGCCCCACTTGTGCAGTGCCACGCCTGCGTGGCAAGCAAAGCGCGTGTCATCGGTTGAGGCGTTGCATCCCACCGAACGACATGCGCCGGGGAGCGCGCGTCGGCAGTCTCGCGATCACGGCTACAGATGCCCCTTGTCGACTCCTCAACGGCGTGTGGGCATCGTGGGTCCCAACCCGGGAGACTGAGCTGCAGCCTCAGTCTGGGAGGGGACCCGTGCGCCGCTGTTGGTGGAGGAAATGTGGGCGGTCGCGTTGAACCCCCTGATGTCAGAGCCACCCAGCAGGTTCTCACATGTCGCCGACCCGGCCGTCCACCGAGGTGCCCGCCCATGTACCGTCTCGCCCCGCTCGCCTTGCTGATCCTGGCCGCCGGTTTGATCCACTGCGCGCCCCTGAAGGTGCTCGACCTCACCAATGCGTCCGGTCTGATACCCATAGAGGATGCTCTCCGTGATCTGGAAGGTAGAGCCGAGTGCCTCCCTGCCGGGCTCAGCGCCGGCGATGGCCTGGCGAAGGCCGATGTTGCCGTGCTGGACGGTCTGACCGATGTCGTTGCGCTCGGGATCGGTCCCGACATTCTCGCGCAGTTTGTCCGGTCGGGAGGAGGGCTGATGATCGCGGGATTGCCTGCGACGCTATCGGCCACCGGTGAACTGCTGGCCGCTTTGGGGGAGGCGGCGCCGGCTGATGTGATCGCGGCCGACCTGTTTGACGACAAGTCCGGCTACTGGATGTGGACGCCCCCGCAAGGCGAGGAGACCCCCGACCACATCCGCCATATCCGCAAGACGCTGCAGATCGACAAGCCCATCAAGCGAGCCTTCATCCGCGCCACTGTTGACAACCTGTACTGGGTGTACGTCAACGGCGAGGAGGTCGGCTATCACTGGAGCTGGTTCGACCACGAGCTGTGGGACGTTACCGACGCGTTGCGCCAGGGCGGAAATGTGGTGGCCTTCAAGGGGCGCAATGTTGATGGTCCGGGGGGATTCTTTGCCCAGGTGGGCATTGAGTATGAGGATGGCACGCGTCAGCTCATCGCCAGCGACAAGACCTGGAAGTTTCATATCCCCCAGGAGGAGGGTTGGAACGGCGTTGAGTTTGACGACTCCTCGTGGGGCACGGCCGCCAGCATCACCCCGATATCCGCGCGAACGGTTCTGCCTGACCGGCCTACGGAAGTCAACGGGGAGGTCGCATTCGGCGATTCGCACGTGGTCTTCAACTCGATCGCGGGTCGCTTCGGTGTCGAGCACTGCCTGCGCGATCTCACGGCGCTTGAGGGGACGCAAGTGCTTGCCAGTGTCGGGGACCATCCCATCCTGCTGAGTCGGGAATACGGGAAGGGGCGAGCGGTGCTGTTCAACGCTCTTGAAAGGCCCGGGGGCGTCGGCGAAGGCGACATGGCCGACGACGTTGCGGCGAACATCATCCTGTGGCTGGGCAACCGGTCCGACGGCGTGCGCTTCGCGCGCGCTTCGTACCCTGAGCCCGTGGTGGTCATCTCTCCCGAGGCGAAGGTAGGCTTCTCACTTGAGGGCCTCACCGCAGAGACCGACGGCGTCCTGCGGGCAACACTTGTGCGGGATGGTCGGCAGGTTGAGCCCGCTATGCGGGTGCAGCTCACCGCGGGCACGGATCCGGACAGCAAAACTGAGACAAGCTGGCCCGTGACGGACACTCGCGCCGAAGGTGTGTACGAACTGGTGCTTGAGGCCCGCGACGCACAAGGCGGCCCCGTGTTCCGCAGAGATGTGACCGTGCAGGTGAGGAATGCGTTGAACCTGGCTCTGAGCGTGCCCTCGAACCGGTTTGTCACGGCCGAGGGACTTCGGATGCAGTTCCGGGGCCTTGTCGAGGGTCGACTACCCGAGGACAGCGCCATCGCGGCCCAGATCGTTGATGCCCGGGGGACGCAGATCCAGCCACTGCAGGCGCGCGAGGACGAAGAGGGCATCGCCTGGCTATACGATGTGCCCAATCTGGAGGAGGGCGACTACAAGCTCGTGACGCGCGTCGCCGGCAAGGCGGGCGAGGTGCTTGATGAGTCCTCGCTGACCTTCCACGTGGTGTCGAAGCTCGACCTGGCCGATTTCTACCCCACGACAATGCGCCTGTCGCGATTCGCCTCACTGAATGAGACGGCCATCCGGCGGGAGATTGACGACATCATCAGCCACGGCTTCAACACACTGACCTTCAGCGGCAGACGCTTGGGGGCGGCGCCCGGATCACCGTATGACTTCGCCGAGGACTACGCCCAGCGCATGGGAATGGCGGTGAGCTACTCATTCCAGGGCAGTTTCTCGGGCCTGCGGCGTGATGCGCTACCCGATGTGTCGGTCTTCTCGGACGAATACAAGGACGCGCTTCGCGGGGGCATCGAGAAGGCCGTCGAGACGTGCAGGCTCGTGCCGCGACTTCTCAACGTCCAGGGCTACATGGACGAGCCCTTCCAGATAAGCGGCAAGACCTTCGACGACCGTGAGCCGGCGCGGGCCGAGTTCAAGAGACGGTACGACATCGAGATGCCCAGCAGGGAAAAGGCCATGCAGGACCCGGCCCTGTGGCTCAAGTACGTAGACTTCTGGAGCGATTGCTTCGCCACGGGCTGGCGACAGAGCTATGCCATGGTCAAGCAGATGTATCCCGGCTTCTGGGTGGAGCTGACCCACGATTCGCACAACACTTTCGGCGCGGCGGGACGAGGCTTCAAGCCATCCTGGGCCGTGGATGACGTCTACCACTGGGGTGCGCCCTTCGATTCGGTCAACTACGACATCTATCCATATCTTTCTGTCGACTTCCGCATGGGGAAGTTCCGCGACAATCCTGTTCCTCGCATCGCCGGGATGCACATGGCATTCGCTCAGATGCGGAACCTGGCGTATACCTATGATAAGAAGCTGGGTTTCTGGGTGGAGTCAGGCTGGTCGACCAAGCTTGCGCGGGACTCGAAGCTCCGGCAGCACTTTTGGTCGCCCCGGGAACTCACATGGACCTCCATTGCGGCGGGCTGTGACTACCTGAACACCTTCTGGGGCATCCCCGAGGCGCCTCGGTGGTGGGAGACTCACGGCGAGACCATGAATGAAGTCAAGTCGGTTGCGCCGCTTCTGACCCGCAGTAGGACCGTCCGTGCGAAGGCGGCCTTCTTGTTTCCCCGGACCCAGCATGTGCTGTTGCAGGAGGAGTACTGGAACGTGATGGTTGCGCTGGAAGCCTTCAGGCGCGCCTACGGGGAGCTGGACTGCATCCATGAGGACCAGCTTGCACAGGGCAAGCTGGATGAGTATGGAGTGTTGGCGCTCTTTGACATCCACCTGATGAAACGTGCCAGCGCCCAGACCATCCGGGACTGGTGCCAGAAGGGCGGCGTCATCGTGGCCGATGAGGCGCCCGCGACCGATGAGCTCAAGCGCCCGCTGGGCGTGTTCGAGGATGTCTTCAAGGTCTCAGGGAGGGCAGATGTGCGCGAGGGCCCGCATGCGGTCGAGGGGACGCAGCACAAGTTGTGGGGTCTGCGGTCATACGAAGCGGCCGGAGCAATGGGTAGCGAGCTCGTCGCCGCAGGAACGCCTCTGGTGCTGTCCTCCGAGTTTGGTGAGGGGCATGCGCGTCTGCTCAACTTCCCGGTCAAGGACTGCTACCTTGACGGGCTCATGAGGCAGAACGCGCAGGGGGACGCCGATCTGGTGCCGGCCTTGCTTGGTGGAGCCTTGCAGGGCGCGCCTGAGGCCTGCGTCATGTCCAGCAATCCCGACATTGAGGCGGCCGTCAGACAGACCGCTGAAGGTACAACCGTTCTGATGCTCATCAATCACGAAAGCGTCTACCCGACGACCCGGGTGAGGGTTCCATTCGCCGCCGCCGGTGGGGTGATGCGAGACCTCATCACCGGCGCGCGGCTTGAGCACGGCCCGCATTATGCGGCCGAGCTGGCCTGCCCGTGGGGCACGACGCGAACGATCGGCATCTTCCCATCCGACCCCAAGGGCCTGGTGATCACGGGACTGCCGCAGCAGGCGCGGCAAGGCGAGCGCCTTGAGTATGCCGTGGCCGTGGGCGGGGATGGGGTGCGGGGCAACTACCTGCTGGATGTCTCTGTGTCCGGGCCCGACGGAGTGGTCCGGCAGGCCTTCTCGGGCCGAACGTGCACGACGGGTGCTGCCTGCGCCAGACAGATCAGGCTGCCGATCAACGCCCAACCAGGCACGTGGACAATCAAGGCCACAAGCCTGTGGGACGATTCGCAGCGCAGCGCCCGCTTTGTAGTGGTGAAGTGACGGCTCGCCCGGGCGCGAGAGGTACGTTGCGCTCTGTGTAGAATCCAAGCGGCCCCCGCGTATGAGTGCGGGGGCCGCTGCAGTACGGCACGATGCAGGCGAACCTGGGAGGCGCTGACGACGGACGGGCTGTTAAGTCAGGCGGCCCGGCGATCCGTCCGGCGTGGGACAGACCTGCGTGCCACCGGCCGGCGGAGCTTCTCGAGTTGCTCTGAGCGTCCTGCCCAGCGGTCCACCATCTGCACCTGCGCGATCGGGGAGCGCTCGACGGCCGGCCGCCTGCAGGTGGTTACGGCAGGGGCGGCTTGCCTTTGCTCGGCCCGGCGGGAGGTCAGTGCCCGCCACGAGCCGTAGGCCAACAGCCACAAAGCAACGTCCACGCCGTTAATCCCGTCGAATACCTGGTACCATGTCCAGTCCATCGTCCATCGCTCCATCGGTTACTGCGCGGCAGTTTATCGAATAACAGTTCGATCATATACCCTGTCGTTTGGGCTGTCAAGGTGTTCAGGGATTTTTCTGAAAGCTACACACCCTTAGACAACCTGTTTACCACGAAGTTCCTCGCGGGCGGACTTGATCGCCGCCGACGAGGGAGTGATGACGGGCGCGCGGGGCTGACCGGAAGGAGCGCTGGCGGTGGGGCAACGCCGGATCCCGGGTGTGGGCGCGACTGCTCATGTGGTCAGCTTCGCCCAGATAGGAGTGCTGCCCGAGCGGTTGCGAGCGGCTAGGCCCAAGCGTACGAGCATCGCGCTCCTATCCGGGCATCAAGGGGCAGTGGCCGGCGACTGGTGTCTGTAGGCGGCGGCTGCCCAACGAGATGCAGACCGAATGTCGGGCCGGGCTGCCAGAGGCTCGAAGTCGCGGGGGAGGTGCTTGGCAGGCATCGGGCGAACACAGCAACAGGTAACTTGGCGGCCGATAAGGCGGGGGGCCGTGAATGACCGATCGACGAAGCGTCGGCGAGCATTGCGTGGGGCCCGCAGGACGAGCGCAGGGCGGGCCGTGCGTTGATTGACTTGCCGCAATTCGGCGTGCTATCATGGCACCCGCAGCCAAGTTCATCCTGGCGTGAGTGTGATTCCCAGGAGGCCGATCGTCATGGGTCGAAGGTTTGGCGAACGCAATAGTTGTGAATGCGAGCGCGGCTCGTTGTTGTCCAGGGGCTCGTCCGCAGCATCCCTCATCGCGGTTCTCTTCGTTGTCACGGTGTGCGGCCAAGCCCTGGGGGTGAACCGGGACATCGCTGATCTTGAGACCGAAGTCCTTTCCGGGCGAACGATGACAGTGGCCGCCCCCGGGGGCGGTACCCAGACGGTTCCCATGACGGCGGTCAAGGGTGAAGTGGTTGTCACCGCGAAGCCCGGCGTGACCGAGGGCCAGATGCAGGCCGCCGCGGCGGCTCGCGGCTGCGAGGTCATCAAGCGGATCCACGGCTGCAATCTATATGTCATCGCGCTGCCCGACGGCCAGGGCGTGTTGCAGGGCGCGGCTTCGTGGGATGCGGCGCCGGAGGCCAAGGCCGCCGACCCCAACTTCATCTCCTACCCCATGGTTGTCCCCAACGACCCCCTGTACACGCAACAATGGCATTGGGAGAACATCAGCGCCCCGAATGCCTGGGACGTCGACCAGGGCGATGCATCGACCATCGTCGCCATCGTGGACAGCGGCATTGATTACAACCACCCGGACCTGCAGAGCCGAGCCTGGATAAACCAGGCGGAGGCCGCCGGGGCGGCGGGAGCCGATGACGACGGCAACGGGTTCGTTGATGACATCTACGGCTGGGACTTCTACAACAGCACGAGTGATCCGGCTCCCTATGCGGGCGCTGTTGCGGATGGCCATGCGCACGGGACGCACGTGGCCGGGCTCGTGGGTGCGGACTCCAATAACGGCGTGGGCGTCGCAGGCCATGATTGGAATTGTCGCCTGATGGCCGTCCAGGTGTTTGGGCCCGTGGGTGGGTCGCCGGACTCACTGATCATGGAGGGGTTCAACTACGCCGTCGACAACGGCGCGGACATCATCAATCTTAGTCTCGGAGGCTGGTACTCGGAGGCATGGAGCGATCCGATCGAGCGTGCCGTGCAGTTAGGAGTCCTTGTCGTCGCCTCGGCGGGGAACGACAGCGTGGTCATGACCGACGACCAGTCTACGTGGGGCAGCCCGGTGTGCAACGACGGGCCTTTCTTCACCGACAACTGGGTTCTGGGTGTCGGGTCGGTCGGGGACGACGACACGGTGGCCTACTACTCGAATCTTGACGCTTCCTCCCGTAGCTTCGTGGACGTCATGGCTCCCGGTGGGGACGTGATCTTCAACCGACAGCTTCTGAGCACGTTCCCGGACGCTCCGGCGGCGGGCTTCACGAGCCCTTACGATCTGATGCAGGGCACATCGCAGGCCGCCCCTGTGGCCGCGGGTCTCGCGGCTATTGTACTCAGCCGGTTCCCGACGCTCACTCCCCCTGAGATCATCCAGCAGATAGGCCTGAGCTGCGACAATATCGACGGCGTGAACCCGGGGCATGTGGGCCAGATGGGAATGGGCCGGATCAACAGCGGCAACTCCCTGATTGACATGCCGCCAAGAGCGCCGCGAAGCATCTCCGCCTTCGACACGCCTGGTGATGAGGGTGGCAGCGTCACAGTCACATGGAGCAAGTCTCTGGACGATGGACGCGGCTTCGACGACGTCACGGGCTACGATGTGGCCCGGTCAGACAACAGCGACGCGGGGCCCTTCACCGTGGTTGAGCCGATGCTGTCCGCGGGCACCACGACCTATGAAGATACCGATGTAATAGACGGGACGTCCTACTGGTACAAGGTGATTGTCCACGACGCATCGAGCACGGCGGAGACAAGTGTCGCCGGGCCGGCGATACCCATTGACGACCTTCCGCCCGACCCCATCGAGAATCTGTTCGTGAACGATACGGTGGGCGACAATGGCGGCTCGGTCACCCTGAATTGGAGCGGCTACTCCGCCCCGAGCGACTTCCAGGATTACCGCGTGTACCGCTCGGAGAGCGAGTTCACGAGCATCAATGACGATGGCGTGGAGCTACTGCAGACCATCGCCCAGGTAACCGCGCAGGTGGCGGTGGATCAGACCGCACAGGATGGCACGGAGTACTGGTACGCGGTGACGGCACGAGACGACATCCCCAACGAGAACCCCGCGGTGACGGCGGTCGGGCCGATCGTTTCCAGCCCGAACTTCACCTTCACCTATGCTCCGGGGCTGTCGCTGATGAGCGTTGGTGCCATTACCCAGGAGAAGGATCTGGCCGCGGTGCTTGGCGTCCCGCCCGCGAGTCTCGCCGCAGCGCGGTGGAACCCCACTACGGCCGGCTATGAGCGATACCAGAGCAACCCCAACTCCCCCTTCCTGCAGCACGCCTTGGGCCGGGCCTTCTGGCTCAACACTACCGATCCGCTGATGCGTAGCGTCGCCGGACAGCCCGCTCCGGAGGGCGCGTATCCCATCGCCGTGATCCCGGGCTGGAACATGATCGGGAACCCCTACACGACCAACCTGGACGTCACGGGAGCCACGGTGACAGTGGGCGGAGAGACCGAGACGCTGGCCGACGCGGCGGACCGTGGTTGGGTGCGGGACTACATGTGGTCCTATGATACGTTCCTGCAAAGCTATGTGCTTGTGAGCCCCTCGATCTCGTGGGCGGAGACGGCGATCCGCAAAGGGCGCGGGGTTTTCATGCGCAGCTTCGTGAACGCCACGGTCGAGTTGCCTCGCCCTGGGGACGCGGCGGTACCCGCTGCATCCGGAGCGGGTGAGGCCGAAGCGATCACCGCCGACTGGCAGATCAGGTTGGTGGCCCAGACGGACGGCGCCGCCGACGTGGACAACTTCGTTGGTGTGAGCTCGGCCGCAGTGAAGCTCAACGCGGTGGCAAGCCCGCCTCCGCAGGGCGTCGACCTGTACTTCGAGAACGAGCCGGGCGTCCGCTCCGCAGCGGCCTTCAGCCGGCCGGGCGCCGCCAATGTGACGAAGAACTTCAAGGTGCAGTCGGCGCAGACCGGGCCGGTCAGCATCAGTTGGCCCGATCTGAGCGCGCTACCGGGTGAGTACAGGCCGTTCCTGGTAGACGCCGCGGGCGGTAAGACGATCTACATGCGTACTGTGAAGGCCTACAGCTTCGAGGCCCAGGCGGGCGCCGTGCGCAGCCTGAGCATCGAGCTGAGGCCCGCCGCGCAGGGCGCCCTGGTTGTTAGCAGCATGAGCGCCGCGGCGACCCGCGGCGGGGCGCAGATTGCCTTCGCGCTGAACAAGGACGCCGAAGTGAGCGTGGACATTCTGAACATCGCCGGCCGGACCGTCCGGAGCCTGAGCGGCGGGGTCGTTGCCGGTGACGGGCAGACGATGACGCTGGCATGGGACGGGCGGAACGCCTCCGGGGCCAAGGCTCCCGGCGGCCGCTACCTGATCCGCGTGACCGCCACGGCCAATGACGGGCAGGCGGCCTCGGCTATGAGCACTCTGAACCTTGGGGGGTAAGCGCACAGCGGGGGAACAAACCTCGCGCCGCGGCAGTCAATTGCATTAGTCGCCCAATGAAGGGGCGCATGATACCACCGGACCCGAAGCATGGGACTGCCGAAAGGGAACACTGTGCCTCAATCGACTTGCTTTGTGCCCCAACGTAGCATCCGGAGGACGACCATCGTGTTGGTGGTCGTCCTCTTCGTGTTCAGTAGCATGCTGGCCGACGCGAGCCCGGGCAACCGGCGCATCGTGCGATTGTCGGGCGCCCGGAGTGCCGGGACGGTGCAGGTGGCCGGCCGAACTGTGCCGGACCTCGCGGTTGCAGACCGCCTCCTGGTGGGCGTGCGCTCGCGCGCCGGGAAGGTCTGTACCGCGGCGGTGTCTGTGAGCCAGATTGGCGGCCAGGTTGAGCGGTCTCTGGGCGATGGGCGCCTTCTGGTAGTTGACTTGCCCAAGGACAGCGACATCCTGGAGATTGCCGAGGGGCTAAAGGCCCGCCCCGATATTGAGTTCGCGGAGCCCGACCGCGTTGTGTACAGCACAGTCATCCCCGATGACCCCGAGTATGCAAACCAGCCGCACCTGCCCAAAATCGTCTGCGCTCCGGGATGGGACATAGGCACAGGCAGTAAGGACGTCATCATCGCCATCGTCGACTCGGGGATCGATACGGACCATCCCGATCTCGCGGATCGGCTCTGGACGAACCCCAATGAGGTGGCCAACGGGCAGGATGACGACGACGGGCCCTACGACAACAAGTATGTGGATGACTTGCGCGGGTGGGACTTCTACGACAACGATAACGACCCCGAAGCGATTCCCAACGGAATCGACGAAGACCACGATGGTACCCCGGACGAGCAAGTAAACCACGGGACTCTCGCCGCAGGACTGGCCGCTGCTGCGGCCAACGGGTTCGGCGCCGTGGGCGTCTCATGGAACGCTACCATCATGCCCCTGAAGATCTTTGGCAGCGATGGAACGACCCTGGTCTCCACTGTGGTGGAAGCCATGTATTACGCGGCGCGCAAAGGCGCTCATATCGTGAACTTGAGCATCGGCGCGCCTTACGAGCAAAGCTTCACGGGGCCCATCGTTGAGCTATGGAACCGGGGCGGGTTGACGGTGGCGGCGGGAGGCAACGATGGAGACGAGATCAGGGACCGCCAGTCCACTTGGAGCTCGCCGACGTGCAACAACGGCCCCAATCCACTGGCAGACAACATGGTGCTGGGTGTCGGGGGCCTGACATACCAGGACCGCAAGGCGTCCTGGAGCAACTACGACGGGTCGACGAAGGGCGACTTCGTGGAGGTGTTCGCGCCGGGCATCAATGTGTACGGCCCGGGGGTATACTTCCCGAGTATGCCGGCGTTCAACACGTACTTCACGTCCAAGAGCGGCACATCCTTCGCGGCTCCGTTGGTTTCGGGGCTTGCGGCCCTGCTAAAGGCTCAGGACATGAGCCGCACAGGGGCCGATCTGATCCAGATCATCCGCAGCAACTGCGACAACATTGATGCCCTGAATCCGGGCTACGTGGGCAAGCTCGGGGCGGGCCGCATCAACGTGGCGAGGGCGCTGGGGGCCGATCTTCCGGTTGCCGCCCCGACCGACGTGGCGGCCGCCGATACCGCGGGCGACCAGGGCGGCAGCATCACTGTGACGTGGATCAAATCCGTGGATGACGGGGCCGGCGCAAACACCGTCATCGGCTATGCTGTCAGCCGCGCTCAGGGGGCTTTACCGGCGCAGGTTGCGCCGGCGGATGCGGCGTGGGAGGAGATCGTTTCACTACCTGCGGGAAGCGCTCAGTATGTGGATGAGGGCGTGGATGACGGCATCGCTTATTATTACCGCGTGGCCGCCGTAGCCGCGACGAGCCGCAACGAGTCGGATCCTGTGGGGCCCGTGTTCTCCTTCGACGATTCGGCGCCGCCGCGGATCGAGACCCTCAGCGTACAGGATCACCCCTTCGACAACGGCCAGGCCATCGATCTGGACTGGACCGGCTATACGGGATCGCAGGACCTGATCCAGTTCCGGATATACCGCGACAGCCGACCCTTCAGCTCGGTACTGGGTATGATGCCACTGACCACGCTCAGCAACCCAGACGTGCGCAGCTACACCGACACGCCTACCGCCGACGGAGTGGACTACCACTACGCCGTCACGGCGCTGGACGGTCTGGGTAACGAGCGCAAGGACGTGCTCGACGCGGGGCCGGTGCAGAGCTTTGCTAATGGCCCCGTGACCCTCGCCTCGGGTCTGCACATGATGGGGCCTTTGGCCGTCCCGGCAGACGAGCACCCGGCGACTCTATTTGGCATCCCTGCGTCGCAGTTGAACTACGCGCGCTACAACACCGCATTGGGCGCCTATGACGTGTACGGTGGCGATCCGATTGCGGAGCCTTTGAAGCTGCGTCTGGGCCAGGGCTTCTGGATCAGGTTCGATACGCCGCTGACATTCACTCCCAGCGGCACCACGGTACCGGCGGGCAACCTGGACATTGATGTCGCAGCGGGATGGCATCAGCTAGCGAACCCCTTCTTCGGCGCCATGGACTTCAGCGCCACCACCGTCACGTACAACGGCAACACCATGGATCTGACCAGCGCGGACACCCTCGACATCGCGCGCAGTTATGCATGGAAGTACAACAGATTGACGGGCGACTACGAGGTTTTGCACCCACTCATCGGCACTGGGACGACAGTGGAGCCGTGGGAGGCCCTCTGGGTACTCATCGAGAAACCGTGCACCCTCACGCTGGCGCGGCCGACAGGGACGACCAGTGTCCAGAGCCGCGGCGAGCCGCCGGCCACGACCCAGACGGGCGAGTGGCTTGTGCAGCTTGTGGCTCGAGGCGCGGGCTCGGTGGATGCGGCCAACTACTGTGGCGTTTCCACAGCGCCCAGCGGCATTCAGTCGCCACCTCGCGCCGTGTCGGGAGTGGACCTTTACTTCGTCGACTCAGTGCAGACGGACTCCGGCGCGCGGTATGCGACAGCCTTCGAAGCGTCGGCCGGCACCGAGATGAGCTGGGAATTCGAGCTTGCCTGGGACGGGCCGCAGGACAGCGTCAGCATTGCGTGGCCGGACTTGAGCCGGGTACCGGCCGGGTACAGCCTCACGTTACGTGACCGGGACAGTGGCCGCGCGGTGAGCATGCGGCACCAGACCGGCTATACGGTTCGCGCTACGTCGGCCACGGGAGTGCGCCATTTCACCGTGGAGGCGACGAAGTCGCCTTCGGGGTCGGTTCAGATTACGTCGCTGGCGGCCCGGCCGGCCTCAGGCGGGGCACAGGTGGTATTCGCCCTGTCGCGGGCGGCGGCATGCACCGTCGAAGTGATGAACATCGCGGGCAGGCGCGTCAGCACCGTTGAAAATGGCGGCGTGCGTGCTGCGGGCGCCAATTCTGTTGTGTGGACCGGCCGCAATAGCAGCGGCGCCAGGGTACCCTCAGGGCAGTACCTTGTGCGCATTAAGGCCCAGGCCGAAGACGGAACTACCACTTCAGCCTTGCGTAGTGTGCGCATTCGACGCTAAAATACGGGACGAATGCCGAATACACACCGTAGGGCTCTCGCGTACGGGCAATCGCCTGCGGGTGTCTTTTCTTACGAGGCCGACAATCATTGGGGAGGGCTTCGTGCCATGTCACGACTGGCCGGTACTCTTTCAGTGTCTATTGTAATCATTGCACTCTTCTCGGGTTGCGGAGGAGACAACGCTGCGCCGGTGCAGGATGGCGACACTGCGCATCCTGACAATGCGACGGTCTCGGGCAGCGTTGTGCAGGCAGACGATCCCGACTTGGGCCTCGCGCGGGCCGTCGTTACTGAAGCATCCACGGGGCGTAATGTCGAGACCGGCGCGGGCGGCGTGTTTACCCTTGGCGGGTTGCCTGCGGGTAGTGCCATCGAGATCCAGGTCGAGGTGCCTCGCTCGGCGGACTACGATTCCGCTACGGTGCTCGTCCCCACCCGGGCCAACGGCACGACGGTCGCTAACATCGCGGTGTTGCCGTCGGTCGTGGGGACCCCCACGGCATTGACCATCGACCCTCAGAGCGCGAGCGTTGAAAACGGGGGCACCATCCAGTTCGGCGCTTCCGTCGAGGTCCAGGGGCAGCGCGTAGAAGTGCAGCCTACGTGGGTCGTCGGCGGCCAACCCATCGGGAGTGTCAGCCCCACCGGGTTGTTCGGGTCGCAGGCAGTGGGGACCGGCTTCGTGCGGGCGGTCGCGGGCAACCTCGTTCAGGAAGCCGCGGTGTCCGTCACGGGCGCATCGGCGCCCGATATCAGCACAGTGCTGCTCTCGGCCAGCCTGGACAACCCTTTGCCGGCGACGGGCGGCCCGGTTGGCGTGACGGCAGCCGTTAGCGACGGCAACGGCGTCGCCGCGGTGTACTTCGATTTCTTCCCGCCTCAGGCCGCCCCATTCACGCTCACAGCCCCCACGCCTGAGGCAGGCACGACCCGACAGGATGGCACGTGGCGCATCCAGTACAACGCGCCGGCCAACGACAACCAGCCTGATGCCCAGGGCAACCAGGCGGCCCAGGTCTACAGCGTCCGCGTGCGGGCCATCGACTTGGTGGGCAACGAGTTCGTATCCACGCAGTTCCACGACTTCGCCGTGGCCGGCCTAGACCCGCCTCCGCCGCCGGATGCCGGTTAGCACGTATCAGGTGTCCCTAGTAGCACTCTCGGCGGGTACCGCGTAGGCGGTGCCCGCCGTTTCGATATGGCTTGCCCGCATTCCGCTCGGCCCGGTGTGACCGCGCACCAAGAGCGATGTGCGTCCCTACGCAGGCCGTGCCACTACAGGGGGTACCGGTCATGCAGCTTTGGGATCGGTTCACGGACAGCGCGCGCCAAGCTGTGTTACTCGCCCATGGAGCGGCGCGACAGCGCGAGGACAACCGGATGATCGGCGTGACGGACCTCTTCTTGGGGATCCTGAAGCAGGACGAGGGGAGGGCTGTTGAGATCCTCCAAGCTTTGGGCGTTGACATAGAGGCGCTGGCGGCTGATGTTGGGACATCCGCCGGGGAAGTAGGGCTGGTCTGCGCCGAAGGGGAGATCGGCTTCACGCCTTCAGCGCAGGGCGTCATATCCCTGGCCTATACCGACGCGCGTCGTTTGGGAGACGTACACATCGGAGCCGAGCATCTGTTGCTGGGGATGCTGCGACAGGACAAGGGGGGGGCCTGCGAGGCGCTACGGGCGCGCGGCGTGGACGCCGAGAAGGTGCGCCGGCAGATGGAGGACTGATCCCCGCGTGGCCCGCGGCTGCCGCGGAGACCTGTCTTCCGGCGCGGCGGCAGGACGGGGCGCAGGCCTATCAGTTTGCAGTCGGGCGCCACGAGCACACGGCGGGCATTACGGCGCGGCGCATCGGCGCGATGTGCACGCGCGCGGGCCCGGGGGCAAGCCAAGTGTGGGCCTTTTTTGCATGCATCTTCGTGTTGACGATGGGCCGCCGAATCGGCTATCCTTCTTCCCTCGGGCAAACCTGTGCGCGCAGGGCTTCGCAGCATGGGGCGGCGTGTGCAGACCCCGGTATTCACCTAACACCGCGTGGGGGCGCACCCGCCACCTCGCAAGCCCACACTGATACAACGCCGGCGTCAGGTTGGGCGTCGCCTATAGCGACGGCGTGGCGCCGTGTGGATGGCTTAATAACGTGAATGCCTGCGCATTCCGGAAGGTCGGAATGCAAGTGCGCAAAAAGCTGAATTGACCTGGCCGGTTCAAGAAGGAATTAGCGCACGACATAGGGAACTACCATGGGCGCAGGGGGCCAGATGGGCCGGACTGCGCCAAGGTAGTTGTCTCCCGGCGTTTGATGCGTGCACATCGGCACATGCGCACCAGTTTGAGGAGTTGACCCCTGTGGACGAGAAAACCAGGCGCCTGACCACCTGGGGAATCATTATTGCCGCGATCATCGGGATCATTGCCATCGCCTCGTACCGGCGATCTGAAATGGACCGGCTGGCGCACGCTATTGGCTATGGCCCGCCCGAAGCACGTATCGCGGCTGTCCGCACCCTCGTGGCCAAGCAGAAGCTCATGGAGGCCCTCGAGGACCAACCACGATGGGTCATGGACAATGCGGTCGCCGCCATCGATCTGTTGGGCGACGACGACGCCTACTACGAGGTTCTCACATGCCACGGGGTACTTGACGCGCCGGTTCAGGCTCGTGATCAGGTGATGCTCACACGTCTAGCGCGCCGCGGTGTCGAGGTCTTCATCGAGGCCATCCAGGACAAGGATGGCGTGGCGCGTGGTGCGGCCAAGGCTCCCCTGATCAACATAGGGAAGGCCCTAGAAGCCGAAGAGAGCACAGACCGCAACACGGTCATAGATGGCTGCATGGACCTGCTGGACGCCTGGGACCAGTACGTGCGGGACTTGGTGCGAGACATTCTTGCGGGGATTGCGCTGCCCGCGGTGACCGATCGTCTGATGCCGGTCATGCAGCAGACGCAACCGGGGCCCGACCAGAGCACCCAGGAGTTCATGCGCGGGAAGGCTACGGCCGAGGCGGCATTGGTGACGATGAAGGTGCCCGCCCTGCAGCCGATTATCGATAACCTGCTGAGTTCTGAGAACGCCGACGTGCGCGGCAACGCCTGCCGTGTGTTGGGCGCCATCGCCAACCAGGGGCTTGGCGCTCCCATCGCCGCTGCAGACGCCGTTGTGGTGGTCGAGCCACTGTTGGACGTCCTGGGGAACGCCAGAGAGCAGTGGGCCGTTCAGCGCAGGGCTGCTACCGCTCTGGGGCTACTTGGCGCCGTGGCCAAGGACAACGGGGTCGTGCCCGTGCTGATCGCTCACTTGCAGGACCGCGACGAAGTGAAAGCCGCGGCTGTCGAGGCGCTGGGACGCATCGGCGATCCCATCGCCATTGAGCCGCTGGTGGAGACACTGGTGAGCAACCGATCAGGGGCCACCACGGAGCTTCGTGTTGCCCTGACAGCGATGGGTGAGGACGCCATCTCGCCGATGGGGCGCGCACTGAGCAGCCCGGGCGCGGAGGTGCGGCGCATCGCCACCGAGGCCACCGCAGAGATCGGCGGCCCCAACGCCGTCGAGCCGCTGGGCAACATGCTGAAAGACACAAGCACCCCCATCAAGCGCGTGGCCGCCAACGCCCTGCGGGACATTGCCGACGACCGCGTGCTCAACCAGGTCAAGGAAGCCCTCGAGGACGACGACTGGCAGGTATACCACGCCGCCCGCGATGCCCTGGCCAAGGTTGGCCCCGCGGCTGTGAGTGTGCTGGTGAGCCAACTGGGGACCAAGGACCCGCGGGTGAGCAGCATGGCCAAGGAGGCCTTGACGCGGATCGGGGACAAGGCGCTCCAGCCTCTGGCTGCGGCCCTATCCTCGGATCAGCCTGAGCAGGCTCGCTGGGCGGCCATTGCCATGGGAAGCATCGGCTACTCGGCTGTGGGACCGGCCCTGGAGGTACTCAAGAACGCCTCGCTGTCGACGCAGGCTCGATCAAACGCTGCCCTGGCGCTGGGGCGCACCGGGGCCGGAGACGCCGTCGAGCCCTTGCTGGAAGCGCTCAAGCGCCAGGACGCGAAGGTGAAGGTGCAGGCGATCAAGTCCCTGGCCAAGCTGGCCGACGAGAGAGCCACAGAGGGACTAGTCGCCGCGCTGAGCAGCCCGTCGGATGAGGTCCGCGATACCGCGATGGACGTTCTGCGGGATTGGCGCCTGGGCGGCGTGCAGTCGCACCTGTTGAAAACCGCGTCCTCCGGGGACACGAATGCGAAGCGGCGGGCCGTCATCCTACTGGCGGAACTGACTTCAGTTGCCACCCACGAGTTGCTGGAGGAACTCGCATCAGCCGAAGATGCGAAGCCGACTACGGGTCAGCAGGTGGACACCGAGCAGCTTGTGGCCGCCGCGGTCGATGGAACCGAGAAGGCGAAGGTTCGAGCGCGCGCGATCCACGCGCTGGGTTATGTGGGCGGCGAAGAGAGCCTATCCGCCTTGGGAAGGCTGCTCAAGCCGGGCGAGTTCCACGCAGCCGGCGCCGCAGTTGCCGTTGCCCGGATTGGTAGCCGCGTTGCTGGAGAGCCCGCTCAGGGCGTCAGGCCGGAATTGAGCCAGGCGGGCGAGACGCTCGTCGATCTGATGCTTAAGACCGACGACGACCAACTTCGCGCTATCGCCGCCGCCGGTGTCTCACTGATGGGCGAGCAGCCTGTATGGACGCTTATCGAGCGTCTCGAGGCCACCAATGATAAGACGCTCAAGACGTGGATCATCGCCACCCTTGGCGCGATCGGCAAGCCGGCGACAGATCCGGTCCTTGAGGAGCGCGGGTCGCGCAAGGACTCCCCCGAGTTGAGGGAATGGCTCGTGTCGTCCCTGCCGCTTATCGGGGACGCCCAGGCCCTGGATCTAATCGAGCATCTGGGCGCCGAGGACCAGCCGGATGAGAAGACGGTCCAGGCCGGGAAGCGCATTCTCGAGCAAATCCGCGCGGTGAACGTGGAATAGCGACGATGCTGCTTGGTATCACGGGCGAAAACGAGAGTTGATGAATGTGAACCGACGCACTACGACCGTGTTGGCTATCATCGTGGTCATCCTTGTCGCAGTCTTCGCGATAACACGTTGGCAGCGGGCAGTAGCGACGAAGAAGCTGCTGGATGATCTGCCCGGCGATGACTACGCCAAGGTAATGGACGCGATGACGCAGTTGAAGGAGCGGGGCCACTCGATCGTGCCGACACTCCTCGACGGGAGCCGTCTGGGCTCGCCTTCGGCCCCGGGCCGTTGGCGCTCCGCGACCCTCCTTGGCGACGTTGGCACCAAGGCCGCGTGGGAGCCCCTGAAGGGGTGCCTGGCGGACGAGGCCCCTGACGTGAGAGCCGCCGCGGCACTGGCTCTGGGTAAGCTACGCGTTACCGATAGCGCCACGAGCCTGCGGGATCTGGTGGCCGATGAAGAGGAGGTCCTCGCCGTGCGTGTCGCCGCCGCCAGCGCCTTGGGGCTGATGGGCGACAGCAGTGGCTCAGCGGCGATGCAGGGCGTGGTCGCCGACACTGTGGCGGCGTTCGAGGCCAAGGCATGGGCCTCTCACTCGGCCGCCAAGACAGCCACCGAAGCAGTCGAAACGGCCAAGGAGGCCATCGGCACGGCCAAGCAGGCGCTTGTGGACGCCAGAACGGCGGGGGAGGGGGTCAAGGATGCTCAGGAGGCGTTGACGGCCGCTCAGGAAGCGGTACCCACCGCTCAGACGGCCGCCGAGGAGGCCCAGGAGATTGCTGATGAGGACCGGGCCAAGGCTCTGTCCGTCGGCGGGCGCCCCCCGGAGCAGTTCGATGTCGAGGAGGAGGAGGAAGTGACCGGTGAAGAGCCGGAGGCTCCGGAGCCGCCGGTCGATGGGACCTGGCAGTTGCGCATCGCTTGCCTGCGGGCTCTGGGAATGGTCGGGGCACAAGACGCCATCGGCACGGTGGCCAATACCCTTGACGCCGAACAGGAGCCCAACGCCGAAGTCAGGACGGCGGCCGCCTACTGCCTGGGTGACATGGCCGCGAAGACCGGTGCCGCGCAGGCCGGTGCTGTTGCCGACGCTCTTGTGAAGGCGCAGGAAGACGAGACCGGAGACGTCAGGGCGGCGGCCCTGCATTCCATGTCCTACCTGCGGGCCGCCAGCGGGGACATCCGAAGCCGCCTGCAGCAGACCCTGGAGAGCGCCTTGAGCGATGACTTCTACTGGGCTCGTGAAGCGGCGATCGGGTCCATGCGGAAGCTCAATATCGCCGTACCCGCACGATGACACGAGATTGACAGCTCGTCCTTTGGCTGTGGGAGGACACTCAATGCCGAGACAAACCATACGACTGACCATCGGCCTCGCGGCCTGCGGCCTGTTGCTTATGAGCGGTTGCGCATTGGACCCGATGGAGCGTCTGTCCGAGCAGATTGACTCCCAGAAGGTGTCCGAGCGCCAGAGCGCTGTGGTTGAGCTCGCGAACCTGGACGATGACAGGGCCATCGAGGCCCTGGTGGAAGTGCTGGAGAGCGATGAAAAGGTCTTTGACATGGCCGGCGTAGCTTTGGTGAAGCAGGGCCGAGCGACCATCGACCTGGAGAAGAAGCCGGACCCGGTTATCACCATGGTGGCGGGGGTGATGAACAACGTGCATCTGCCGACTCCCAACCGGAGCCGGGCGGCGTGGGTACTCGGGGAGATTGGCGACCGAGAGGCCATCCCGACGCTGCGTTCCGGAGCAGCGGCGTTGTTGGCCAGCGGTGCCGTCGCTGCGCCCGTAAGGGCCCAGGCCGTCATCGCCTTGGAGAAGCTGGGCGAGAAGAGCGTGGGCACGCCTTTCGACCTGGCAATGGGCAGTCTGGAAGGGCCGCTGACCATGGAGCAGACGAAGGTTGAGCCCGTGGCCGAGCCAGAGGAGGAGGACGAGGACGAGGAGGAAGAGGCGACGGCCGAGGCCGCACCCGAAGAAGAGGACGTCGAGGCGGCCGGCGCTGACGAAGAGACGGCCGACCAAGAGGCGAGCGCAGTGGACGAGCAGCCCGCGGAGGACGAAGGTGAGCCCGCCGACGACGTTGCAGCGCCCGACGAAGGAGCGGATGACACGGGCGAGGAGGCCGGCACAGAGGAAGAGAGCGCTACGGAGGGCGACGACAAGCCGCCGAGCGACGATACGCAAGCTCTGGCGCCGACCCGCCACATCAGGGCGTAGGCCGGCACACCAATAGCGCACCAGCAAGAACCGGGGCCATTTGGCGCCGGTTTTTATGCGATGGCAATTCGCTCGCAACTTGGAGCCATGCAGATACGTCTAAAGGACTGTGGATAAGGGGAGGTGTGTCCCGTACTGCGCGTTGTCTGGCTGACCTGCGCCGCTATGGTGGCTGCGATATGCAGCGCACAGCCCACCGCTGAGAGCCTCCTAAAGGAGGCCGTGACGGCGGGTTCGCGTGCGCGCGATCCGCAGCGGCGGGCGATCTCCCTGGCGGAGGTGGCGGCTGCGTGGGCCGGCGTCGACTCCGTGAAGTACGAAGATACCCTGTCGGAAGCGGTTGCCTACGCCAAGGCGGCCCGCAGTACCAGCACGCAGGCATTGGCCCTGCGGACGGTTGCGCTCCGGATCGGCGGAGCGGACCCGGGCACCGCCGTCACGCTGGTCAACGACGCCTATACGCTATCGGGCCAGGTAGCGACCGATGTGGACAAAGCCGTCGTGCAGCGGGAGTTGTGCTTTGCGGCAGACAAGCTGGGACTCGAGAGTGCGGAACGGATTACCAAGGGGGCCCTGGAGGCGGCGCGACAGGTTGAGGACGCGATGCTCAGAGCGGCCTGCTTACGTGACCTGGCGCAAGGGCTGAAGGATGTAGAACTGGCCCGCGAGGTGTTCGAGCAGGCCCTGGAGGCTCTGAAGCTGGCGGCGATCGACCAGGCCGGGTACGACTTGGCAAAAGCTGAGTTGGCCGCCTGCTGGGCCGCGGTGGACCTGCCGGCGGCGCAGGACCTGATAGAGACTA
>Ga0272441_10002967_pt1 | contig 33361 bp, 30 predicted proteins | sample SSMProp6N_FD_193582 | JGI IMG/M metagenome (GOLD analysis project Ga0272441, IMG submission 193582) | Marine sediment archaeal communities from Little Sippewissett salt marsh, Falmouth, MA, United States - SSM-Prop-6N | ecosystem: Environmental > Aquatic > Marine > Wetlands > Sediment ... | reverse complement strand
AATTTTGCAAGTAGAGGGATTCCAAGAAAGTATAGGGAAATAATTGATATTAATGAAAATGGGAGAGCAAGATAAGGGTAAGATTTAAAAACTATTTTTTTAATATGATTATATTCTAATATAAATATGTTAGAAAACTAAACTGTTAATAAATAAATCTCAGCTTGTTGTTCGACGAGATTAAATAGAGTATTAACAATTAAAAAAGAAGGGATAAAATAATATACTAATAAAATGGCAAAAGGCGAAACACAAATTAAGAAGATGGAAAGGCTCTCTAATAAAAGAGAGAATATTAGAAACATCTGTACTTCTGCGCATATTCACCATGGAAAAACTGCTTTTACAGACAACTTGCTTGCTGCTGCTGGACAAATGGCTGCAAAAAATGCAGGAGATCTAGAAGAAGGAATGGCAACTTGGCAACACTCAGATGAACAAGAGAGACTATTGACAGTAGATGCTGCAAATGTATCTATGGCTCACGACTTTCAAGGAGAAGAGTATTTAATTAATTTAATTGATACTCCAGGGCATGTAGATTTTTCAGGTAATGTTACTAGAGCTATGAGGGCAATAGATGGAACAATTGTTCTTGCTTGTGCTGTTGAAGGAATTATGCCTCAGACAGAGACTGTAATAAAACAGGCTTTGAGAGAAAGAGTTAAACCATTGTTATTTATAAATAAAGTTGATAGGCTAATTAAAGAATTAAAACTTAGTCCAGAGCAAATGCAAGAAAGGTTTATGAAGATTATTATTGAGTTTAATAGACTTATAGAAGGAATTGCAGAAGAAGACTATAAAGAAAAATGGCAGGTTGATGTTAATAATGGAGAGGTAGCTTTTGGCTCTGCAAGAGATAACTGGGCTTTAAGTCTTCCATTTATGAAAAAGAAAAATGTGGGATTTAAAGATATTCTAAAACTTTATGATATGCCAGAAGATGAGAGAAAAGAGTGGGTATGGAAAAATGCAGCTTTACATGAAGTTACATTAGATATGGTAGTTAAACATCTTCCAAATCCTATTGAAGCTCAAAAATATAGAATTCCAAAAATATGGCATGGAGATAAAGAGTCAGAATTTGGGAAAGATTTAGTTAGTTGTAATGCAGATGGAAAACTTGGTTTTGTGATTACAAGAGTTGTTATTGACCCTAAATCTGGAAAAGAAATTGCAGCAGGTAGATTATTCTCAGGAACAGTAAAACAAGGACAAGAAGTTTATCTTAATCTTGCAAAGAAAAAAGAAAGAGTTCAGCAAGTACTTATCTATAATGGAATTAAACCAGAGCAGTTAGAAGAAATACCTGCAGGAAATGTTCTAGCTTTAGGAGGAATTACAGGAGAGGCAGGAGAAACAGTAACACTAAATCAAGAAGAACCATTTGAAGAGTTAAAGCATATTTTTGAGCCAGTTATCACTAAAGCTATTGAAGTAGAGAAATCAGCAGACTTGCCAAAGCTTATTGAGGTTTTAAGAAAAGTTGCTAAAGAAGATCCTTCAATTAAAATTGAGATTAACGAAGAAACTGGAGAAAACCTTATGTCTGGTATGGGAGAATTGCACCTAGAAATTATTGAGAATAGAATTAAAACTGAAAAAGGAGTTAGTGTTAAATCTTCTTCTCCAATAGTTGTTTATAGAGAGACTGTTAAAAAAGAATCTACACAAGCAGATGGAAAGAGTCCAAACAAACATAATATTTTTTCACTTGTAGTAGAACCTTTAGAAGAAGAGGTTTATGAAGCAATTAAAAAAGGAGAGATTCAAGAAGGAAGAATTAAAAAGAAAAATGAAGAATTATGGAGTAAGTTATCTTCTTTAGGAATTCCAAATGATGAGGCAAGACAGTATAAAGATATTTACAATGGAAATGTTTTCCTTGATAAAACAAGAGGAGAGGTTCATATGCAAGAGGTTATTGAGCTAATTTTAGATGCTTTTGAACAGGTAATGAATGCTGGCCCAATTGCTAGAGAGCCTTGTATGAAACTAAAAGTTTCTTTAGTAGATGTTAAATTACATGAAGATGCTATTCATAGAGGTCCTGCGCAAGTATATCCAGCTGTAAGAGACGCTCTTCACGCAGGAATTAATCAATCTGCAATTCTTTTTGAGCCTGTTCAGATTTATCTTTTAGAAGCTCCTATTGATTTTATGGCTGCTTTAACAAAACTTGTTGCAAGTAAGAGGGGGCAGTTACAAGATGTTAAGCAAGATGCAATTAATGTTTCTATTAAAGCAAAGATTCCTGTTGGAGAGATGATTGGATGGAGTTCAGATTTAAGAAGTGCGACAGAAGGAAGAGGAGTTTCCTCTCTTATTGACCAAAAATTTGAACAAATGCCGAGGGAACTTCAAACAGAAATAGTTAAGAAGATAAGAAGCAGAAAAGGATTGCAAGAAAACCAGTAAATCTTTTTAACGAAACATTTATAAACCAATTTTTATTTCAAATCATACAAAAGAAAATGGCAAAAGAAAAACCAAACATGAATGTTGTTTTTGTAGGTCATGTAGACCACGGAAAGAGTACAACTGTAGGTAGACTTTTCTTTGAGTCTGGAGCTGTTTCAGAACAAGAAATGAAAAAGCTTAAAGATGAAGCAGATAAGCACGGGAAAGCTGGTTTTGAATTTGCATATGTTATGGATAAGATTAAAGAAGAAAGAGAAAGAGGAGTTACAATAGATCTTGCTTATAAGAAAATTATAACACAAAAATTCTCTGTTACAATTATTGACGCACCTGGACACAAGGATTTTGTTAAAAACATGATTACTGGTGCAAGTCAGGCAGATGCTGCTTTTTTAACAGTAGCTGCAAAAGAAGGTGTTCAACCACAGACAAAAGAACACTTATGGTTATTAAGAACAATGGGTGTTGACCAGGTATGTGTATTAGTTAATAAAATGGATACTGTTGAATATAAAGAAGATGCTTTTAACAAAGTAAAAGAAGATGTTACTGCACTAATAAAGGCAGTAGGATATAAGCCTGAAGAAGTTACATTTATTGCTGGAAGTGGATTACAAGGAGATAATATTACAAAAAAATCTGATAAAATGGATTGGTATAAAGGTCCAACTATATTAGAGCAGTTTGATTTATTTAAAGAACCACAAAAACCAATTGAATTACCTATGAGAATGCCTTTACAAGATGTTTATGATATTACTGGAATTGGAACTGTTCCTGTTGGAAAAATAGAAACAGGAGTAATGAAAATAGGACAAAAAGTAATTGTTCTTCCTGGAAGATCTGGAAAAGGTGTTGAAGGAGAGGTAAGAAGTATTGAGATGCACCATGAACAAATGCAAGAAGCAGAGGCAGGAGATAATGTTGGAATTAATATAAGAGGAGTTGGAAAGAAAGATATTGCAAGAGGAGATGTTGTTTGTGATGCAGGAAAACCAGCTACATTAGCAGAAGAATTTACAGCACAGATAGCTGTTATTAACCACCCAACTGTTATTGCAAAAGGATACACACCAGTATTCCATGTACACACAGCTCAAGTGCCTTGCCAATTTATTGAAATACAAAAGAAACTTGATCCTAAAACAGGACAAGCATCAGAAGAAAATCCTGATTTCTTAAAAAACGGAGATGTAGCTATAGTAAAACTAAAACCAATGGGAAACTTAGTTATTGAAAAACAAGCTGACAACCCACATATGGCTAGATTTGCTATTAGAGACGCAGGAGCAACTGTGGCTGCAGGAATATGCACAGACCTAGTAGAGAAGAAATAATTAAAAGACTTGGAAAAGAGGAAAAACATGAGTAATGTATTAACTTATATGAGCCTTGCAGAAAGTGTATGGAACTATCTTATAGTACTTTTTAATCATTTGTTCTAGAATAATTATCTTTAAATATAAATTAGCTTTCTTTTTGTGAATAAACTAGTCTGATAATAATCTAACCCTAAACTCATGGAGCAACGATTTAAGGTATTTTATTTATTAGTAACTAAAAATATAGAAATTAAAAAATGACAGAAAGAGAAAAAAGAGATATTCTTGAAAAAGCAGAGATAATGAGTGATTTCTTGAAGATTGAGTTTTTAGAAAAAAAACTTAAAGAGGTTGAGACATTTGATGTTAAAAAATTTATTCATGAATTGTTGTCAGAAATTTATGATGAGAAAAAGATGCATTCAGATGCAGGAAAACATTTTGAAAATGCTGCAGAGATTGCAATAACAAGGAAAGAGAAAAAAGATCTTTATGAAAAATCACTAAAGCAGTTTATTAAAGCAGGAGATTTGGAAAAACTAAAACTGATTATAAATAAAATCTCAGATTATATTGATGATAATGAAAAAAAAGAGGTTTTAGATTTAAGAAAAAGTCTTTTAAAAGAAGAGGCAGAGAGGTTTGAATTAAATGGAAGAAATAATAATGCTTTAAGGATATATGAGCATTTATTTAAGATTTCTAGTGATAGTGAGAAAATAGAACTAAAAGAAAAATTAATTTTTCTTTATGAAAAACTTGGAAAAATCAGAGAGGCTAGGGCATTAAAAGGAATTTAAATAATAAAATATAGATATAAAAAAATAAAAAGGGCTAGAGCATTTCTTGCATCTCTAATTCCCCATCTTCATCAACATCAATCATTTCTTTATCCTCATCCATTTTTACCTCTTTATTTACTTGACTTTAAGATTAGAATATTCTTTATAAAGTTTTCTTTTGTAGATAACAACTATAAAAAAAGAGATAAAATTAAAAAGGTTTAAAAAGGTTAAAACATAGAAAAAAGTATAGGAAAATATCACATCATAGATTATTAATTTAATCACATATCACCTTACATTCAAGCTCATTTTTTGAGCAGATTTAAGAGAAGTGTATTTTTCTAAGAAATTAAATTTATGGAGGTATAAAATATGGGAAAAATAAGCCCAGTATCAATAAAATATACTATACATGCGAAATTTAAAGCAGAAGGAACAGTAGAAAGACCAGACATAATCGGAGCTCTATTTGGACAGACAGAGGGCCTTTTAGGAAGTGACTTAGAAATGAGAGAGTTGCAGAAAGAAGGCAAAATCGGAAGAATTGATGTAAATGTAGAGATAAAGTCTGGAAAAACTATTGGAGAAATTAAGATTCCTTCAGCAATGGACAAGGCAGATACAACAATTATAGCAGCTGCATTAGAAACTATTGAAAGAATAGGACCTAGTAATGCTAAAATTGAAGTAGAAGAGGTTGAAGATGTTAGAGGAAATAAAAGACAGTATATTATGGAGAGAGCTAAAAAACTTTTAGCAGGCATAAATTCAAACCTACCTGAGTCAAGAGAGATGACAGAAGATTTAAAGACAAGTGCAAGAATTGACAAACTTCAAGAATATGGAAAAGATAAACTTCCAGCAGGAGACTTATCTGAAAAAGAAATAATTGTTGTAGAAGGAAGAGCAGATGTTATTAATTTGCTTAAAGCTGGTGTTAAAAATGTTATAGCAATGAATGGAACAATCCTACCAGAAACAGTTAAAGATTTAGGAAATGAAAAAGATCTAATTTTATTTGTTGATGGAGATAGAGGTGGAAAACTAATTGCTAAAAATGTTTCAACTAATACACAAGTAAAGGCAATTTGCCAGGCTCCTGATGGAAAAGAAGTTGAAGAGCTTTCAGGTAAGGAAATTTTATCTGCTTTAAGAAAAAAGCAATCTGTAGAAGATTTTGTTGGAAAAAGGCCAAAAGAAAGAAGAACAAGCAGGATAGATAAAAGAGAAGTAAAAGAAAAGAGAGAATTAACAGAAAAAGACAGAGAAAAGGCAAAAGAACTTGGTAAAGAAATAAAGGGCAAGAAAAAGGCTTTTATTTTAGATGAAGATTTGAAAATTGTTAAAAAAGTCTCAACAACTGTTTTATCTAGAAGTATTAATTCAAATGCTTTTATTGTTGTTAGTGATGGAAGTGCTACAATTCCGATTATAAAAGCTAGCGAGAGAAATAAAGTTAAAGCAATTCTTGCAAGAAATTTTTCAACAACAGATACAGAGATTGAATTAATTTCACTTTAATTCAATCTTTTTTTTCTTTTTTATAAAAGTTTATAAATATAACCTAGTTTATAACAATATGAAAAAGAAGGTGAAGAGAAAGAAAGATAAAAAGCAAGAAAAAGAAAGAGGAAAAATTAATTTAATGGTTTTTTTAGTTGTCTTGCTTTTAATAGAAGGTTATTTTATTATTGCATATTATTCTAATTATGATGTTTTAGATGAGGCATTTGGTATTAGGGTTGCTAATTATTTGAAAAAAACTGAAAATTGTAAAACAAAAGCTTGTTTTGATTCTGCCCTAGAAAAATGTGAAAAAGCAAGCTATGTTTCTGATAGTCAAAATATGTGGAAATATACTATATTAAAAGAAAAAGCTAAAATGTGTGTTGTAGATGTTAAATTATTGCAAGTTAAAAGAGGGGTTTTAGACTCTCAAAGACTAGAAGGAAAAGAGATGCAGTGTGAAATTCCTTTAGGAAGTGTTTATGCTCCTGAATCTGATTTAAGTAGATGTAAGGGAGAGTTAAAAGAAGAAATTCAAGAAATAGTTATAGAAAGAATGCATAGTTATATTATTGAGAATATAGGCAAGGTAACACAAAAGTTTGAAGTTGTATAGATTTTTAAAAGATATTTCTATTAATAATTATGATAAAAATAGGACCTGCTGGTTTAGGGGGTGTAGAAGAAGCAGAAGAAAGACTAGAGAGATATAAGAAATTGGGCTTAAATGCTTGTGAAATAGCTTTTACATATGGAGTTTATATTAAAGAAGATGATGCAAAGAAAATTGGTGAAAAAGCTAAGGAATTAGATATTCAACTAACAATTCATGCTCCTTATTGGATTAATTTAAATTCTGAAGAAAGAGAGAAAATTGAAAAAAGTAAAGAGAGAATTTTAAATAGCTTAAAAATAGGTGATTTGTTAAATGCTAGTTTAGTTGTTTTTCATCCAGGTTATTATGGGAAGATGGATAAGAAAAAAACATTTGAAAATATAAAAAAAGAGATTTTAGAATTACAAGAAAAAAGAAAAGAACTAAAAATTAAGACTCAATTAGCAGGAGAGACAACTGGAAAGAAAAATGTTTTTGGATCTATTGAAGAGATAAAAAAACTTGTAGATGAGACAGGAATTCGGTTTTGCTTAGATATTGCGCATATAAAAGCAAGATATGGAGAAAACCGAATATCTCTAAAAGAATTATTTAAGATGTTTAAAGGTCCCTTGCATTTACATTTTTCAGGCATAGAGTATGGTGAAAAAGGAGAGAAGAAACATAAACTAACAGAGGAAAAAGAGATAGAAGAACTAGTAAAAAACATACCTAAACAGCGACGAGTAACTATAATTAATGAATCTCCAATGCCTGTAGAAGATAGTGTAAAAACTCTCTTAAAGTTAAAAGAACAAAACCGAATAGTGTAACTTAAGAATAAATACATATTTGTTACTACAATAAAGTTTATAAACTAACAATTTATCCTATTTTTAACTAAATTTATTTATAAATAAAGAATGAAATCAAATACATTTTTGGTTTCCTTGATTGTGTTAACAATTTTGGCGACATCATTTGTAGCTGCAGGAAGCTTAGATGTTTCTATGGACGAAGTTAAAGTTGATGGAACTCTTGCTTCAGGAACAGTAGCTGCATTTGCAGGAGAGACAACTGATATAAAAGTTGTTTTTACAGCTAATGATGATGCAGATGATGTTAAAGTTAAGGCTTGGATAGCTGGTTATAGATCAGATATTCAAGATTCTTCTAAAAGATTTGACATCATAGATGGAAGCAAATATAGTGAACATTTAACACTTACACTTCCTTTAGATATTGACAGAGATGAAGAATACACTCTTTACATAAGAATTGAGAACAAGAATGACTATAAAGAAGCTGAGTATGATTTAAGAATTCAAAGAGAATCTTACAATTCAGATGTTCTTTTTGTTGAAGTTCCTCAAAATGTAATGGCTGGTACTTCAATACCTGTAGATGTTGTTATCAAAAATGTTGGAAGACACGAACTTGAAGATATCAGAGTTAAGGTAAGTGTTCCTGAACTTGGTGTTCAGAGAAGAGCTTATTTTGGAGATATTGACGCAGTTGATTGTGAAGTAGATTGTGATGATTGTGAAGAAGAAGACGCTGTTGAAAGAACTGTTTATTTAGTTCTACCAGATGATGCAGAAGATGGTGTTTATACTCTTGAAGTAGAAGCATACAATGCAGACTCTAGAACAGTTGTTGAAAAAAGCATAATTGTTGAAGGATCTACATCAAAATCAGAAGCAATTGCATCTGTTTCAAGCAGAAATATTGCTGCTGGTGAAGAGACAGTTTATGACGTTATAATTGTTAATTCTGGAAAAGGAATTGGCGTGTTCAGTTTAATACCAGAAGAGACAAGAGGAATAACTGTTACTCCTGAAGAAACTCTAGTTACAGTTCCAGGTGCATCAAGTAGAGTTGTTAAAGTTAATGTAAAAGCTGCATCAAATGCAGAAGAAGGAACTTACAACTTCGCTGTAAATGTACACAGAGGAGACGAACTAATTCAAAAAGTTCAACTTTCAGCAAATGTTGAAGGTAAAGAAGTGAATACTGTTGTTATTGCAACTGTTGTTTTAGCAATTGTGTTTATTGTTTTACTAATAGTACTTATTGTACTTTTAACAAGGAAACCTGAGAAAACAGAGTTTGAAGAAACAAGTTACTACTAATTTTTTATTTAATTTTTTTATTTTTTTATTTTCTTGTTTCTTTTTTTCTCTTTTTTAAAAAAAGAGATTATAATTATAAAATGTCATTACCAGATATAAAAGTAGTAGGAAAGTGTAGGCTATGTGGCAAGATTTATGAATCTGTAAATGCATTAGATGTTGAAAGAGATTTAATAGGGTGTGAATCTAAAGGAACGATTGAAAAAAGATTTGATTGGGCCACTTTTACTAAAGAGTCTCCAAGAGGCCTACAATACATATTTCTTATGGAAAAATTAGATGAAATAGTAGAAGGAAGCCACTATAATGTTTATAGGGGGAAATATCTAGTGATTTTTCCTGATAAAACAATAAGAAAAGGAAGAGGTGCTTTTTTTACAGATGAAAATGGATTAGTTCAAGACTATTCAGATGAAACAATAGAAAGAGTTAGTGGGAGAGTTGCAAAAACAATGGCAACTGTTTTTGAAAATGTAAGAGATTAAACCTTTAAACTAATTATCTTGCTTATACCTTCTGACATTGTTATTCCATATAATAACTCAGATTCTTCTATTATTGAATCATTATGAGTTACAACTATATACTGGCCCTTATTCATGTGTTTTTTTAGTAATAAAGCAAGTCTTTCAGAGTTTCTTTTATCTAGAGCTGCATCAATTTCATCAAAAATATAAAAACAATAGGGTTTGTATTCTTGTATTGCAAAAATTAGAGAAAGAGCAATAAGGGTTTTTTCTCCTCCAGACAAAGAGGTTACGTCAAAGTATTTTCCTTTTCCTACTTTAATTATAATATCTAGGCCTGCTTCAAATGGTTCTTGTTTATTTTCTAATTCAAGAAATGCTTTTCCTTTTGTAGAAAGCTGGGAAAAATTTCTTGTAAATAGTTCATTTACTTCTTTTAGTGTTTTATTAAATGTTCTTTTCTTTTTTTTGTCAATTTCTTCTATTATTTTTAATACAGACTCTTTTTCTGTTTCTAGTTGTTGGATTTTTTCATAAACTGCTTCATATTGTTTTTTTACATCTTCATAAACTTCTAAGGCTCTTAAATTAACATTTCCTAAATTATCTAAAATCCTTTGAGTTTTTTCTAGTTTTTCTTTTAGTTGGGAAAATGGAAGTTTTAGTGTAGGTGTATTTTGGAATTCTCTTGCTTCTTCTTCAATACCCTCAATTTGAGCTTTTATTTGAGCAAGATTTATTTTTAAATTATTAATTTCATCTTCAACTATTCTTAGAGAATGTTGTTTTTCTAAAAGCTGAGATTCGAGAGATTTTATATTATCTTGGTATTTTGTTTTTTGTTCTAACATTTTTTTGAATTTTTCTTGTAATTCTTGCTCTTGTTCTTCTTTTTCTTCTAAATTTGAAGAGAATTCGTCTATTTGAGATGAGATAGAGGAAAGCTCTTTTTTGATATTTTCTTTATCTCTTAAAATCTGTTTAACAATAATCTTCATTCTATCTAGTTCTCTTTGTTTTATTGTTACTTCTGTTCCAAGATTAGATTCTTCATGTCTTTTTAATTCTTCAATTTCTAGTTTTAGAGATTCGTAGTCTTCTTCAGTATTTTTATATACAAGGCTTTTTTCAAGATTCTTTTTCTTATTTTCTAGTTCTTGTATTTGCTTTTTAAGATTTTCTTTGTTTTCTCTTAGTTCTCTTAAATTATTTTTTCTGTCTCTTATTCCTTCTAGTTTTATTATATCTTGGTTTCTTTCTTGAATTTCATTTTCTAGTTTTATTATTTTATTTTTATTTTCTGTTATTTGAGAGTTTAATTTTATTATTTTTGTTTCTGAAGAAGAAATCTTTTCATTTATTTTAGAGATTTTTTCATTTGATTCTTTTTCTATATGGCCTTTATGATTCTCAGTTATTTTTGTCTTACACAAAGGGCAAATATCTATTTTATTTACTTGTTTTTTTAAATTTTCTAGTTCTTGTATTTGTTCTTTTGAAACTGCTATGATCTTATCTTGATTTTTAAATTCTTTTTCTGCTGTTTCTTGATTTTCCTGAGTTTGTTTTTTTTGTTTTTCTAATTCTTCAATCTTATCTTTATTCTGCTCTAAATTTTCTTTATATTTAATTCCTGATTCTATTTGTTCTATTCTCTCTAGTAAGGAAGAAAGTTCTGATTCTGTTGTGTTTAAATATGATTTTTTATCAATAATTCTTTGAGTTACAAGTTCTAGTGAGGATTTGTTTGAATTTTGCTTTCTTATTCTCTCTTCAATTTCTTCTAGCTGAGAGATTTTTTTATCTAGTTCATTTTTTCTTGATTTTCCTTTTGTTTTTCTTAGTTCTTCAATCTCTTGTTCTGTTTCTTGAATATTCTTTTTTAATTCCTCGTTTCTTTTATTTATTTCTTCTAGTTGATTAGAATAGTTTTCTTGTTTAACATTTAAACCTGCAAGCTCTGCTTTAATATCTGCGAGTTCAGAAGAAAGAGATTCTTGCTCAAATCCTGAAGATTTTTGTATTTTTGTGTTAATCTCTTCAATTTTTTCATTTAGTTTTTTTATTTCTTCTCTTTGATTTCCTATTTCTATTCTTAGCTTATCTGCTTTTTTTCCTTGTTTAGAAAGATTTTCTTCTTGAATTGATTTTTCTTTTTCTTTATCAGAGATTCTTTTTTTGAAAATGCTGGCCTTACACCTCTTAACTATTTGTTGAAGTTTCTTATATCTTAGTGCTTGTTGTTTTTCTTTTTCTAGATTTCTTAGATAGGCTGTTCTTTCTTTTAAGACAGCTGAAATTTCTTTTATTTTGTTATCTGTTTTTTCTAGTTCTTTTACTGATTTTTCTTTTCTTATTTCATACACAGAAATACCTGATACTTCTTCTATAATTTTTCTTCTTTCTTCTGGCTGCATTTTTACTAGTGACGCAATTTCCCCTTGAAGAATAATATTAAATCCATAAGGGTCTACTCCTGCTTTAGCAAGAAGTTCTAGAACATCTTGTCTTGTTCTTGTCTCTCCATTAATTTTGTAAACACTTTGGCCAGATTGCTTTACAATTCTTTTAATTTTAACTTCATCTTGCAATGGAAATGTTTTATCTGTATTGTCAAAAATCATTTCTACTTCTGCTTGATGTGATGGTTTTCTTGCTTTTGTTCCAGAGAAAATTAAATGAGATGCTTTTTTAGCTCTAATTGATTTTATTGAAAGTCTTCCTAAAACAAAGCAGATTGCATCTGTAATATTGCTTTTTCCACTTCCATTTGGACCTACAACTACATTAATTCCATCTTCAAAGGGTAGTTCGGTTTCAGCTGCAAAACTTTTGAAACCTTTCATCACCATTTTTTTAATAAAAGGCATAATCTTAGAGAGAAAGCATATTTTTAAAGTTTTATTTAAATGAGAAGATTTTTAAATCAAAAAAATATAGTATATTATGGCATTAGAGGGTTTAAAAGGGGCGGCTTTAAAAGGGCAAAATATTGCTGCTGGGATACATACTTGGAAATATAAATTAAAAGCAATAGGTAGTGCGATTTTTAGTTTTATTTTGATTATTATAGGATTATATTTTTTAATAGGTCAAAAAAACTTTATGGTTGGTGGGGTTATAATTTTAGTTGGATTGCTTTTTGTAGGACTATCTTATTTATCATTTAAAAGTGCTAGACATTTGGGAGAGACAAAAGCAGGGATGCGTGGTAGTCTTGCTCAAAGAAGATTAATGAAAAGAGAGAGGAAAAAGTGAAACAGCTACATCCAGGAGCAAAATGGTCTTTTAGAATTGGGGGATGGTTTTTAGGAATATTTATAATAGGTTTTGTTAGTAGTTTTATAATAGGAGGTTTAGTTCCTCTTTTAATGGGATTTGGAGCAAATCCTGTACCAGTTATCTTAATTATTATTCCTATTTTACTTATACTTGTTTTTGTATTTGGCGAGATATATGCAAGAATGGCATATAAAAGATGGCTATATGAATTTACAAAAGATGGATTAAAATTAGAAAGAGGAATTATTTGGAAAAAATATTCTAATATACCTTATCAAAGAGTTCAAAATGTAGATGTTCATAGAGGTATTTTAGCTAGAATGTTGGGTTTTTCAACTGTTGAAATTCAAACAGCTGGATTCCATATGGCTGGGAGAAGAGGAATGCCTAGAAGTGAAGGACATATACCTGCTGTTTCTGTTGATGAGGCAGAACAAATAAGAGAAATGGTTATGAAAAAGATTTCTAGTAAAGGAATTTAAAACAAAGTCTTTTGTTCTGATTTAGCTTTAGTATTTTTCCAGGTTTGCCAGGATTGTCTTATTATTCCTGAATCAGAGTATTTTTTTGCTTTTTTATTAATAAACTCTATTGTTATTGGGTCTGAAGGATAGCCTGAGCCAAAGTCTATGCCAATAGATTTTTTTATTTTTTCTATTTCTCTATCTCTTGTTGTTTTTGCTAAAATAGAGGCAGCTGAAACAGAAGGATGATTTTTATCTGCTTTATGTTCTACTTTTAGAATTAAATTATCTGGATTTTTTATGTGTTGGAGCAAATAAGATTTCCATTTTTCAATACTTGGAGAGGGGCAATCTATTGCTACTTCTATTTTCAGATTATCTTTATTTATTTTATTTATTATCTTAGCTGCTTTAATTGCTTCAAGATGATTAAGATTTAGTTTTTTTCCAACAAAACTATCTATTTCTAAAGGATTTGTAATAGAAATTTTATATGAAATTGCTTTTTCTTTAATTATGTCTCTAAGAATTTTTCTTTTGTTAGCAGAAAGCGTTTTACTATCCCTTACCCCAATTTTTTTGAATTCTTTTTCTGTATCTTTATCTATTAAACATCCTGCTAAAACCATTGGACCAATAACAGGGCCTCTACCTGCATCATCAATTCCTAATTTTAACATCTTTTAAAAAATAGCGGAGGCGGGATTTGAACCACGCGATCTCAAGGTTATGGGCCTTGCGAGCACTCCAGACTGCTCCACTCCGCTATCTAGAATCAAGAATAATTAGACTTTTAAAGGTTATTGTCTAATTGTATTTATTGAAAATGTCAGGACCAGGTGAAGGAAAAAAAGAATTAGATGGGAAGATTTATATGCATGAGAAAGGAAAATCTAATGCAAGAATAACTCATCTTGATATTGAAGGAGAGATTTCTAAGATAATAAAGCCAGGAGAAACTACATTTATTAAAGGCAAGCCAGGCGGAGTTTTTATAGCTTTAAAAAAAGAGATGATACGTAGGGCTGAGAAGCTAAAAGAATAAGTTTTAAAAGTAGAAAGATTTCTATATTTTTATATGCCCTGATCGCATATAGGAATTATAAATTCCTATCCCATTTAAAATCCATAAAAGATTTTGAAGGTAGTGGTATTGCCGAGCAAAAGCAATTTTAGTAAACATTAAAAATGAGAAATTGCTTTTGGGAGCAGGATTGCTAATAAAGTACTATAAAATGGGCACTATATTAAAATTTCTAAGATAACAAATAAAAAGATTTAAATAGCATAGTAACATAAATGTTACATATGGAACAAAAAGATTACAAACTTGAAATTATATTAGAATTACTTAGGGGAGAAAACCATCCTAGAGCAATTGCTAAAAAACTTGAAACAAATCATATGATGGTTGTTAGAAAAATTAAAGATTTATTAAAGGAGAATGTTGTTGATTTTAAACAGATTGGAAAAAATAAAACTTATTTTTTAAAGAATACTGCTGAAGCCAAATCCTATATTATTAAATCTGAACATTCTAAACTTATAAAAGTGTTAAGAAAATATCCAGAGTTAAGAAGCATTATAGATAAAATCCAAGATAATTCTAAGATTAATCTAGCAATCTTGTTTGGTTCTTATGCAAAAGAAACAGCTGGAAAAGAAAGTGATATTGATTTATACCTTGAAACTAGAGATAGAAATATTAAAAAAAATCTTGAACAATTAAATAACAAATTAAGTGTTAAAATAGGGGAATTTAAGAAAGAATCTTTGTTAGCTAAAGAGATTATAAAAAATCATGTTATAATAAAAGGTGTAGAAAAATACTATGAAAGAATTAAACTTTCTAAATAAATTGAAAAAGAATGGAAAACTCAAAGTAGTTGAACCTAGTGATGATATTAAAGATTCTTACATTGAAAAATCTGAAAGTAATTTATCTTCATCAAAGATTTTAATAGATAATAATAAATTTGAAGAGGCAATTGGATTGACTTATTATAGTATGTATCATATGATTACAGCACTTTTATTCAAAATTGGGGTAAAATGTGAAAATCATACAGCATCAATTATATTATTAAAAGAATTATTTGATTTAGATAATTCTGAAATTGAAAATGCTAAAAAGGAAAGAATTGACAAGCAGTATTACACTGATTTCAACATAGTTAAGCAAGATGTAAAAAGTGCTATTAAAAGTGCTGAAGAATTCAATAGTAAAATTCTTGATTTTATTTCAAGGTTGACTAATCAGGATATTGAAGAGTTTAGAGAAAAATTTAATAAATTAAAATAAACACAAGCTTTAAATTATATTATCTTATCTTATATTTATGCCCTGATCGCATATAGGAATTATAAATTCCTATCCCATTCAAAATCCATAAAAGATTTTGAAGGTAGTGGTATTGGGTATGCCCTGATCGCATAGTGGTATTGCACTGGATTGCTAAATGTAAGGAACCAAGGTTCCTTGACAATCAACCTCCTATTAAGGATGTTTAGTAAGAATCCAGATCCTTCGGGATGCGCAGGTTCGATTCCTGCTCAGGGCGTGTTAAGATAAAAAGAGGAAAAAAGAATGCCACAAGCAGTCACCCATATTTTAGTTGCATTGATTGTAGCTAGTTTTATCTATGCAAAAGTTAAAGATAAAAATAAGTTTCCACTGAAATATGTATTAATTGCAGGTATTGCGGGAATCCTTCCTGATTTAGATGTTGCACTTTATGGAATTTTATACTGGTTTGGTTATTCTTTAGAAACAATTCATAGAACTTTTTTACATTCAATTTGGATTCCTTTATTATTTTTAGTTCTTGCTTTAGTTATTAGTAGAAAGGCGAGGATAAGAGTTGATGATAAACTATTAAGATGGAAATATATTTTGTTGATGATTTTTTTAGGTGTTTCCTTACATCTAGTTTTAGATGCAACTTTATGTGGACAGATAATGCCTTTTGCTCCTTTTTCTAATTATCAAATTGGCTTTGACCTTGTTTCATATCTTCCTTCACCTTTAAACTCAATAGTTATTCCAAGTTTAGATGCAGCTTTACTTATTCTATGGCTAATTTATTTAGAAAAAAAGCATAAGATAAGCAGGTTTATCTAAAAAAACATTTATAAACAAGGTTTATTTATTCTAAGTATGGTTAAAAAAGAGTTGAAAGTTAAACTGCTTAAGAAAGGCTTGCCACTTCCTGAGTATTCTATGTTAAGTGATGTTGGATTTGATTTAAGAGCAGCAGAATCTATTTCTCTTGCTCCATATGAACAAAAGACTGTTAAAACTGGCATTGCTTTAGAGATTCCTAATGGACATGTTGGATTAATAAGAGACAGGGCTGGAATAATAACAAAAATGAATGTTCATACTGCGGCAGGAACATTTGACCCTGCTTATCGTGGCGAGATCTCAGTTGTATTAATTAATTTTGGTGAAGAGTCAGTTAGTATAGAGTCTGGAATGAGAATTGCTCAAATGTTAATAATTCCTGTTGAAAAAGTCAAGATTAAAAAAGTTTCAAAATTATCAAGCACAAAAAGAGGAGATAGAGGTTTTGGAAGTACAGGAATGAAAGAGATAATTGAGTTTGAAAAATCCTTGAAAAAGAAAAAATGAAAAAAGAAAAATATATGAAAATTAATGCAACTAAATTTGGCTTAGCTGGGGGAGTTATTAGTGGAATTGGAATATTAGTAATGACTTTATTTGCAAGTTATTTTCCAGGTTGGAGTAATCTAATGCTTGAAGCATATGGAAGGTTTGGGTATTCTTTAAATGGTATTGGGATTTTTCTTGGATTAGTTTATGGATTTATTGATGGCTTTATTGGATTCTGGCTTTTAGCAATTATATATAATAAGTTGTTAAAATGAGAATAAGAGAAATAATGAATAAAGCTTTTGCAGTTGATGAAGATATTTCTATTAGAGAGGCTGCAGAAATCATGGGTAAAAAAGGTGTTGGCAGTCTTATATTAATGGAAAAAAAGAAAGTTGTTGGAATTGTAACTGAAAGAGATATTTTAAAAAATATTTCTAAAGCTGGAAGAAAGGTTTCAACAATAATGTCAAAAAAAGTTGTTTATATTGATCCAAACGAGGCTATAGAAAATGCTGCTGAATTAATGGCTGCTCATAAAATAAGAAGGCTTCCTGTAATTAATAAAGACAAACTAATAGGGATAATAACTGCAACAGATCTTCTTGCACATTCAGATGAAATTGGTGAGAGTTTCTTATTTGATTAGTCCTTTTCTATCTCACTTGTTCTTTTAACTCCTAATCCAAGCTCATCACAAAGTTTTATTGTTTCTTGTCTTTCTTGACTTTTTAATCCTTTCCAGTCAATTATTATAAAAGAAATTTTTTCTTTTGTTTTTTTTATAGCCTGTTCTAGCATTTGTCTTTTGATTGGAAAAGCATATTGAGGGATGATATGAGAAATTGCATATTTAGAGTTTAGTTGAATTTTATTAAAATTAGGACAATAGTGGGGGCCACCAACTGCAATTGAAGATTCATATTTTTCTAGATTTGAATTTATTGCTTCTTGAATTGTTTTAGCAATAATTTCTCCTGCTTTCTTGTCTTGCCAGTCTTTTTCTGTACCTCCAATTTCAATAAATAAGCATGGAGTTTCTATAAATGGTCCGTGATGTGTAACTTCTAAAGTTGCCTCATAATTTTTTTTATTTTTATTAAGAATTTTGAAAAAATGTTTTAAAACTAAAGCAGAGGTATTGCATATTTGATTTGGTTTTCCACCAAAATCTGCTTTGTTCCAGTTTCCTGGAGCATGTAAAGAAAGCATATTTTGTTTCTTCCCTTGATGTTTGGTAGCAAAAATAATAAAATCTGTATGTATTTTTTTATCTATATTTTCTAGATTAATAGAATCTTTATCAAAATAATTAACTTTTATATTTAATTTTTCTAAATTTTTTGCTATGTTTAGTCCTGCCTGGTCTCTTTTACTTACAATTATTGTAAAATTTGTTTGTTTCATTTTTATAAAAGTTAATAAATATATTTAAACACTTTGTAAGGATAGTTTAGTTTTTAAATCACTAAATCTTATTAAATAGATGATATTGCAAATAGCTTTAATTATACTTATATTTATAGCTGGAATTTTACTTGGAATTAAGCTAAAAGAGTATACTCAAGAAGAGCAAGATGAATTAAAGAAAATATTTAAGATTTTGATGATTTGCTCTTTAATTCTTGCAGTTATAGTGGGATTTATTCCATTTATGTTAAAACTAAAAATAGCTTATGTCTTAAGTTTAGTTCTAATATCTATTATAAGCTGGATTAACTGGAAATGACATTTTATTTAATAGGGCTTGGATTAAATGAGAAAAGTTTGAGTTTAGAGGCTTTAGATGTTTTGAAAAAATCTAAGGAAATTTATTTAGAAAACTATACAGTTGAGTTTCCATATGAAAAAGAAGAACTAGAGAAAACTATTGGAAAGAAAATCAGTGAATTAGGTAGAGAGCAAGTAGAAGGAGAGGATTTTTTAGATAAGGGAAAGAAAGAGGATATTGCTTTGCTTGTATATGGTTCTCCTCTTGTTGCAACAACACATGTTTCTTTGTTATTAAAATGTAAGAAAGACAAGATAAAATATAAGATTTTTCAAAATGCTTCTATATTTGATGCTGTTGCTGAAACTGGATTACAAATATATAAATTTGGTAAGACAGCTAGTATGCCTTCTTGGACTGAAAACTATAAACCAAAGAGTTTTGTAGAGATAATAAAAGATAATAAAAAAATAAAAGCTCATACATTAATTTTAGTAGATATTGGTTTAGATTCAAAACAAGCATTAAATCAGCTAAAAGAAAGTTATAAGGCAGATAAACTGATTGTTTGTTCTAAACTTGGGACAGATAATAAAAAAATATTTTATGACAAGATTGAAAATTTAATGAAAAAGAAAATTCAAGAGCCGATAAGTATAATAATTCCAGGAAACTTACATTTTAAAGAAAAAGAGATGTTAAAATGAAAAAAATTTGGCTTTTGGCTTTTGTTTTCTTAGTTATCTTATCTGGAATTGTGTCAGCTGAAAATAAAACCTCACTTTTTTATGAAGGAGAGCAGTATTGTGATTTTAAGGTTTTAATAATTAATCCTAGTGAAGTAGTTTTGCAAATAGATGATGTTATAAGAGAGATTGAAGAAAATGATGAAATCACTATAAGAGATTATGATATTTATGTTAAAAATGTTTTTTACTCTGCGAAATCAAGTGTTAGGAACTGGGCTGAAATTCAGATATATCCAGAACTACCTTCTCATTGTTTTAGAGAGCTAACTGAAGAGGAAAAAGCTCTTGGATTTGAAGAAAATTATACAGTTTGCCCAAATACAAAAAAATCTGAATTTAATTTAGAACTAAAACCAGATATTGTAGAAAATTATTATTGTCCTAGTCATTCTCTTCCTGCATCAAAAATAATTACCTCTTTAAATATTGAGAATTCTGGCTTAGGTTTTTTAAAAGAAAACTTTTCTGAATTTCCTGACCTAAATTTTATTGAGTGTTCTAATAATAAAGGATATCAGCCTGAAACACACTTATTATTTAAAGAGATTTCAGGTGAATGGAAAAGAGAGGCTTGGATTTGTGGAGATTTTTGGTATATTTTTGATAGTAAAGAAAATAAGGTTTATGGGAACTTTGGAGATGGAGATATAGAAGAACAAGATAATCAAGATATTGAAGATAATGATAAAGAAAACTTTCTAACTAAGATAATTAATTGGTTTAAGAATTTATTTAAATAAAAGAAAAAAAAGAAAAAGTTATTTTTTAAATGTAAATATCTTATATAGTGCTGATAATCCTACTAAAATATAGATTATTGTAGCGATTACACCAGTTCCTGCAATTAACTCAACTAAGTTATAGCCAAATGCAAAAAGAGCCCAGTTCAAACCACCAATAATTAGTAGAACTTTTGCAACAGTTTCAACCCACTTCATTTTTTTACCTCCTTTTTTATAAAAAAACAAGTATTTTGGAGTATTTAAATGTATTTTTTATAGTAAGGTTTAAAAAAGATGTTAAACTAACACAAATATGGCTATGAATAAGATTTCAAATATAGGGATTGGAATTTTTTCTATCATAGCTATTATTATCTAAGCTGGCCTGATTTTCTGGGCTGGCAGGAGTTTATAATGAGTTTAGATACTATACCACAAAACATGCCTAAAGAAGTGCCTGAATCTGTAGTAAGATTTATGGAATTAGTAGATGATAGGAAATACAAAGAAGCAAGAGAGTTTTATAGAGAACAGCTAGAAGTTGGAGATGGATTTGAAGGAGATGTAAGAAAATTTGCACCTTATCATCTAAAACAACTTAGAGTAGGTAGTTTATGATAAATTTAAAAACAAAAAACAATATATAATAAAATGGATAAAGATGAAGAGAGGAAGATTTTAGAGTTTTGGGAAAAAAAGAAAATATATGAAAAAGTTAAAAAGAAAAATAAAAAAGGCAAGGATTTTTATTTTTTACAAGGACCCCCTTATACTTCTGGAAGATTACATATAGGACATGCTTGGAATAATTCTTTGAAAGATTTGGTATTAAGATATAAAAGAATGAAAGGATTTAATGTTTGGGATAGGGCAGGATATGATATGCATGGATTGCCAACAGAAAACGCTGTTCAAAAAAAATTAAAAATTAAAGATAAACTAGAAATTGAAAAATATGGAGTTAGTAAATTCATAAAAGAGTGTATAAAGTTCTCAACTGAGAATGCTAAAATAATGAATCAGGATTTAGAAAGGCTTGGAGTTTGGATGGATTTTGAAAATGCCTATCTTCCTATTAAAGATGATTTTATAGAAGGAGAGTGGTGGTTAATAAAACAAGCTTGGAAACAAAAAAGGCTCTATAAAGGAAAGAAAATTATGCATTGGTGTAAAAGTTGTGAGACTAGTCTTGCTAAACATGAGATAGAATATAATAATGTAAATGAAAATTCTATTTATCTTAAGTTTAAGATAAAAAATTCAGATGAATATTTAATTGTTTGGACAACAACTCCTTGGACAATTCCATATAATCTAGCTGTAATGGTGCATCCAGATATTGATTATGTTAAAGTTAAAGTTGGAGAGGAAACATGGATTTTAGCTAAAAAACTTGTGAAAGATTTTTTTGATTTAGTAGATAAAAAACATAAGGTAATGAAAAGCATAAAGGGAAAAGAGCTAGAAGGATTACATTATGAACACCCATTTAATAAAGAGTTGGAAAATCAGTATAAAAATCTAAATGCTGATGTACATAAAGTTATTCTTTCTAAAGACTATGTTAGTGATGAGGATGGATCTGGTTTAGTTCACTCAGCTCCAGGATGCGGGCCTGAAGATTTTGAAGCTTGTCAAAAATATGAAATTCCTGCATTTAATAATCTAGATGAAAAGGGTGTTTTTCAAGATATGAATATTTTTACAGGATTAAGGGCGAAAGATGATGATAAAAAATTTATTGAGAAATTAAAGGAAAAAGGAAGTCTGATTAAAGAGAAAAAAGTAGAGCATGAATATCCTTATTGTTGGAGATGTCATAACCCTGTTGTATTTAGAGCAACAGAGCAGTGGTTTATGAAAATAGAGGATTTAATTAAAAGAATGTTAGAGTTTAATAAAAAAGTTAAATGGAATCCTAATTTTACTAGTAAAAATTATGATTTGTGGACTAAGAATTTAAAAGATAATGGGATAACTCGTCAGAGATATTGGGGATGTCCTCTTCCAATATGGCAGTGTGAGTGTGGAGAGGTAGAGGTTATTCAGGATAAGCAAGAATTAAAGAAAAAGGCAGGGAAGATTCCAGAAAATTTACATAAACCTTGGATAGATGAGATTAAGATAAAATGCAAGTGTGGAAAAGAGATGTCTAGAGTTGAAGATATTATAGATGTCTGGGTTGATGCTGGAACAGCTAGTTGGAACTGTTTATATTATCCTAAAAATAAAAAACACTTTAAGATTTGGCCAGCTGATTTTATTTTAGAAGCAACAGAACAAGTTAGATTATGGTATAGTATGTTGCAAATATGTTCTGTTATTGCATTTAATAAATCTGCTTATAAAAATGTGTATTCTCATGGGATGATTTTAGATTATCAGGGAATGAAAATGTCTAAATCTCTTGGAAATATTATCTCACCTTATGAAGTTGTAGATAAGTATGGGGCAGATATTTTAAGATATTATATGTGTGGACAAAAAGCAGGAGAGAATTTTAATTTTAATTGGGAAGATGTAAAGATTAAGAAAAGAAATTTAAATGTTTTATATAATTTAAGCAGATTTTTAATTCAATTAGATAAAAATACAAAGCCTGATAAAAAACAAGATATAGAGGAAAAATATATTTTTTCTAGAATGAATTCTACTATTGATAAGGTTAGTCAGTTAATGGAAGAGTATAGAATTGATGAGATTGTTAGAGAGGTAGAAGAGCTATTTTTAGATTTGTCAAGAGTTTATATCCAATTTACAAGAGAAAAGATGTTAAATGATTCTGGTAATGTCTTACATACTATTAAAAGCATTTTTCCAGAAATTGTGAAGATGTTTTCTATTGTCTGTCCTTTTTTAACTGAAAAAATCTGGCAGGAACTAAGAGAAGAGAAAATTGTTAAAGAAGAATCTGTGCATTTATGTTCTTGGCCAAAGAGTGGAAAGGCGAACAATAAAATAGAAGAGGATTTTGAAATAGTAAAAAAAATAATTGAAGCAGGTTTAGCTGAAAGAGATAAAAAGAAAGTAGGGTTAAAGTGGCCTCTGGCTTCTATTGAAGTAAATTCTGAGGAAAAGATTTCAAAAGAATTGCAAGAAATAATTACAAGACAATTAAATGTTAAAAAAATTAAAATAAGAAAAGGAAAACTAAAAGTTAAGCTAGATACAAAACAAACTCCTGAATTAGAAGGGGAGGGTTTTGCAAGAGAAATTTCAAGAAAAGTCCAATCAGAGAGGAAAAAGCAAGGATTAGTTAAAAAAGATTTGATTTGTTTAGAGGTAACTGTTTCTGAAAAACTAAAGAAATTATTAAATGGACAAGAGAAATTTATTAAAGAAAGAACAAACAGTAAGACAATTGAGATAAATGAAAAACAGGCTAATAAGTTTAAACTCAAGAGTGAGCATAAAATCAAACAAGAGAAAGTGACAATTTCATTTAAAAAAGGATAATTGATTTGTCGACGGAAAAAGGAAGTATTCACTACTTAATTCACGGAATTTTGATAAAAAGATTTATAAATACCATTTGCTTAAATTCTTTATGATTGTTAAAGAGGAGTTTTTATCCCGACTAAGAAAAATATTTGACCTTAATTTGTATGAGGTAAAAGTTTGGACTGCTTTATTATCTAGAGGTATTTCAACTGCTGGAGAGCTATCAAGCATAAGTGATGTTCCTAGATCAAGAACATATGATATTTTAGAGAGTTTAGAGAAAAAAGGTTTTATTGTTATGAAGCTTGGAAAGCCAATAAAATTTGTTGCTCTAAAACCAGAAGAGGTAATTGAAAGAGTTAAAAAGAATTTAGTTAAAAAAGCTCATGAAAAAAGCAAGAGACTAGAAAAATTAAAAGGTGATGAAGTTCTTTCTGAACTTTCAATGTTATTTTCTCAAGGAGTTAAGTATGTTGAACCAAGTGATTTGTCTGGAAGTTTAAGAGGAAGACAAAATTTGTATAATCATATGGATATGGTTATAAGAGATGCTGAAAGAACAATAACAATTGTTACAACAGCAGAAGGTTTAAACAGAAAACTTGAAGCTTTAATGCCAAGTTTAGAAAAAGCAAAGAAAAGAGGAGTAAAGATAAGAATTGCTGGACATATTAATTCTGATAATATGAAAATTGCTAAAGAATTAGGTAGGGTTGCAGAGGTTAGGAATATAGATGGTATGAAAGCGAGGTTTGTGATTGTGGATTCTGAACAGATAATGTTTATGCTTTTAGATGATGAAAAAGTTCACCCTAATTATGATGTAGGAATATGGATTAATACTGAGTTTTTTGCCCGAGCTTTAGAACAAATGTTTAATCTTGCTTGGGATAAATTCAAACCTTTAAAAAAAGTAAAGACTAAGAAATAATTCTATTATATTAATGAAATATCTTAAAGAGGTGTTAAAATGGACTGCGCCAATTGCTGTTGGTGCTGCAACAGGTGCTATAATATATAATGTTCTTCCTGATAAAACTCTTTCGCAATATTTGGGGAGGGCATGTTATTCTGGTTTTTGGGGAACTATTGCTGCAGGAGTTTCTTATATTCCTGTAATATTAAGTATAAAAAAAGAGCAAACAGAAGAAAATAGGATCATTTGTGAGGCTTTAGAAGCTATTAAAAGAGGAGAAGAGAGTGCTTTTGTTAGATATCTTTCAGGAGTTTGTGAGATTAGGGAAGAAGAAGCAAGAAGAATTTTAGAAGAAGAAGATAAAGAAGGCAAGAATTTTGAATATGATCCTTTAGAGAGGATTTTAGAAATAAAAGGATATTTAGAAGATTTTAGAGAAAGTCAAAGAAAAGATCTAAGAGCTTGTAAAATTATTTATATGTTAGAAAAAGTTATAAGAGAAGAGCAGGATTTAGAGAGAAATCTTGAAAGAGGATTTAGAAGAAGAGTTGAAAGATTTAGGAGAGAAGAGATTAGTGAATTAGCTCAGAAACTAGGTAGTGTGGCATAACTTCTTTTATTTTAACTTTAATGAACTGGTTTTTTAAATTTTCATTTGATTTTACTATTACTTGTCTATAGTTTTTATCTCTAGCAAGAAAATTGCCTTTCCATCCTTTATCATAAACAAGAACAGTCATTATTTTATCAAGATATTTTTTATTTTTTTCTTTTGCTAGTTTTAAATGTAAATCCATAAGCTCTTTAGCTCTTTTACTCGCATCTTTATGTTGTTTTTTTCTTGCTAAAGGAGTTAGATTTCTTGGCCAGAATTTAGTTATATTTAGGATATCTGGTTTTGTTTGTTTTATTATTTCTATAGTCTCTTTCCAATCTTTTTCTGTTTCTTCAGGATAGCCAGTTATTATATCTGTAGAAATAGTAATATCTGGGATTTCTTTTCTGAATTTTTCTATTATTTTAATAAAATCTTCTTTTTTATAAAATCTATTCATTGATTTTAAAATTTTATTAGAGCCTGATTGAATAGGGAGATGAAGAAAATTATAGATTTTCTTATCTTTATAAATTTCTATTAAATCATTAAGAATAGGTAGGATATTATTAGGATTCATCATTCCAATTCTTATTTTAAAAAAAGGTTTTAGTTTAAGGATTTTGTTTAGTAAATCAGGTAGATTTGATTTATTTTCATCTAAGCCATAAGCAGCATTATCTTGGCTTGTGATAAAAATTTCTCTACATCCTTTTTTTAAGTCGTTTTTTATGTTTTCTATGATTTTTTCTTCTGGATAAGAGAATAGTTTTCCTTTAGCAACTCTTGTAACACAAAAATTACAGTTTCCAAGGCATCCTTCTGAAATTTGAGTTATTCCTTGTTTGTCTTCTGTAAATTTAGGCAATAGAAGCTTAATTTCTTTTTTCTTTTTTATAAACTGTTTTTTATCTAGATTTTCATATTGAATTTGTTTTAAGAGTTTTATAATATCTTTTATGTTTGCTAAGAAAATCACATCTAAATCTAACAAAGTAGAGAAACAGCCTGAAACAATGATTGGCTTTTTTAGTTTTTTGAGTTGTTTTATTCTATGTCTTATTTTCTCTTCTGTTGGTGTTTTAACTATGCACGCATTTATGATTATTATATCTGCTAGTTCTGGTTTAGAAATTATATCTAGGCCTGCCTCCTTACAAAGTCCTGCAAGAATTTCTGCATTATTTTTATTTGCAGTACATCCATAGGTCTCTATATATATGAAATTAAAGTCCATTAAACTAAATAGAAAAAGAGGTTTTAAAGATTTACATTTTTTCTAATACATTTATTCCGAGAAGAGATAAAGATTCCTTTAGAGTTTCTCTGAATTTTTCTATTATTGCTAGTTTAAATTCTTCTTTCTCGCTTTTTATGACTTTTTCAGTATGATAAAATTCATTAAATGCTTTTGCAAGTTCATAAGAATAATTAGCAAGTAAATTAGGAGCATATCTTTGGTTAGCTCTTTCTAAAACTAGAGAAAATTCATTTATTTTCTTTAGTAGTTTTATTTCTTTTTCTGAAACATTTTCTTTTTTTAGATTTGTTTTCTTTTTTGATTTTCTTATAATAGATGATGCCCTTGCATAGCTGTATAATAAATAAGGACCTGTATTTCCTTCAAATTTTAAAGACTCATCTAGATTAAAAATAATATTTTTGCTAGGGGCGTTTCTAAGAATTGAGTATTTTATTGCAGCAAGAGCAATGGTTTTAGCTGTTTTTTTGTTTTTTGTCTTTTTTTGAGCTTTTTCAATTGCTTTTTCTAAAAAATCTTCTAATAATACAAAATCGCCTTTTCTTGTAGCCATTTTTTTTGTTTTTCCTTTTTCTTGAATTAGTACAAAAGAATAGTGGATAGGTATTGGAGAGGGCAGATTTAATAGATTTAAGGCTGATTTAATTTGTTTAAAATAAAGTTTTTGGTCTTCGCCTAATATAATCAGATTATCTCCTTTTTTCATTTTCCATTTAGTATAGGCTATATCTCTTAGAGGATATAATCCTGTATTATCATTTCTAGTTAATACTAAAACAGGGGATTTCATCATATTTTTTAGTTCTTCTTGTCTTAAAATCTGTCTATTATCTTTATCTTTAAAGAGTTTGCCTGTTTTTTCTAGTTGCTTTATTATTTTTCCTTGTTCTTTTAAAAATTTACTCTCATAATCAAAAAAATCAAACTCTATTCCTATTTGTTTTAACAGAGATTTTTGACCTTTAATAGCTATATCTACAATTTTTTTGAATTTTTTTCTTGTATTTGAGTCTCCTTTTTCAAATTTAGCTAGTAAATCAAATACTTTTTTTTCTAATTTAGGATTTTTCTTTATTTTTTTATGGATTTCTTGGTATTTTTTTATCAAATCTTTGAATTTTTCTTTTCCATTACATATTAATACAAGCATTGCAATTTGCTTGCTTACATCATTAACATAATAGTGAGTCCTTACATCATGACCTGAAAATTTTAGTATTCTTACAATAGAATCTCCTATTAGAGAGTTTCTTATTCTCCCCATATGAGGTGAGGCATTTGGATTTATACTTGTGTGTTCTACAATAATTTTGCCTTTTTTCTGCTTTTTTTTCTTGTTTTTTATTATTCTGTGTGCAAGTTTTTCTTTATTAATATAAAAGTTTACATATGCATTTATTGGTTCAATTTTAGTGTCTTTTAGATTTATTTTTTTAGCAAGATCTTTTGCAATATCTGAAGGATTTTTCTTAAGAGTTTTTGCTAGCTGAAATGTAGGAAATGCAAAATCTCCGAAATCTTTTTTTGGAATTTCAATTAGACTTTCTATTTCTTTTTTAGAAATTTTAGTTATTTTGGAAAGTTCTTTGATAATTACCTCTTTCATAATAAAATAAGAAATTTTTAATTAATAAATCTATTGTTTTTAATAGAGAAAGGTATATAAATGAGAAATTTTTAATTAAAGTAGATAAAAAGAGTGTAGAGTAAAAGAATTTTAGCAATGGTTCATAAAAAATATATAAAAAGAGGAGGTAAAACATACGGACCTTATTATTATCATAGCTATAGAGAGAATGGAAAAGTAAAAAAAAGATATCTTTCAGAAAATGAATATAAAAAATTATTATTAAGAAGGGAATCTGTGAAGAAGAAAAAGAGAAATAAGAGAAGAAAAATTTCTAAAAGATTTTACTCTACAAAATGGTTTTTAGTTTCTGGTTTTATTTTAATTATTTTTTTAATTGCAATTATTTTATCATTTCAATTTAGTTTTACAGGAAAATCTGTTATAAGTTTAGAAGATAATCAACTAATAATTGAATTAAAACATGGAGAGTTGCTTCCTGCTAGTACAAGTGTTTTAATTAGTCATGCAAATGGCTCTATTTCTATTCCTCTTTCTGAATTAATTCCAAATGAAGAGCTAAAACAAGGTAGTTTTTATGTTGAAAATTATGAAATTTCTGGAAATGGTGAAGGATATGGAGTAGAAGGAGCGAAAATTGTAATTTCTTCTGGTGGTGGAGGAAGTGAAGGAAGTGAAGAAGAAACTGAAGAAGAAATAGTTGAGGAAGAGGTTGAAGAAGAAATAACTGGAAATGAGACAGAAGAAATAGAAGAAGATATAGTAAATCAGACAGAACAAGAAGAAGAGGTAGAAGAGCAAGAGGAAGAGGTAGAGCAGGAAGAGCCACAGGAAGAGCAGGAAGAGGAAGAGGTTGAAGAAGAGCCACAGGAAGAACAAGAAGAGGTTGAAGAAGAACAAGTACAGGAAGAGCTACAGGAAGAGGTAGAGCAGGAAGAGCCACAGGAAGAGCAGCAAGAGGAAGAACCTAGCTCTCCAATAACAGGAGAGGTAATACTAGAAAATAATGAAACAGAGGAAGAAGAGGCAGAGGCAGAGGAAGAGGTTGAGTATGGTTTTGGAGAGGATTATCTAGAAGATGATGTATATAGTATTGTTATTGATTTGTCTGTATTAAATTTAAGTGATATTTATGCTGTTTCTCTTGAATATAATAATATTGAGATAGCTTCAAGTGAAGAAGAGCAAGAAATAGAAGAAGAAATTATAGAAGAAAATGCAACAATTTCAGGTGGAGGAAATATTACTAGCAACATAACAATTGAGACAAATCTAACAATTGAGACAAATATGACTGAAACTAATATAACTGTTGAGAGTAATTTATCTGGAAATATATCTATTATAACAACAAGAGAAAGAGTTGTTATAAATAGGCCTGTTAGATGGAAAAAAGAGATTAAATTAGAGCAAGAAGAACAGGTTAAAGTTCAACTTCCAAGCCAGACAATTAATTTAACTATTAAGAAGATTGAAGAGGGAGAGGTAAAACAAGCTTCTGCTAGAATTACAACAAAAGAAGGAGAGATTATTGAGATTGAGGGAGATAATTCTATTGTAGAGATTGAGGAAGAAGAAAATACTACAATAAATGAAGAAAATATTACAGAAACAGAGCAAACAATAGGGATAACTGGGCAAGTTATAACTGGAGAGACAATTTCTGGCTTAGTGACTGTGAGATTAGATAAAAAACCAGGATTATTAGAGAGATTTTTTAGTTGGTTTAGAGGAGGAATTACAGGAAGAGTTATTGGAAATGAAACAATAGAATTAAATGAGACAGAACAAGAGGTTGAAGTAGAGATTTTAGATAATGGAACAGACTATGAAATAGAGTATTATACAGAAGGGCCTGTAAGTGAAGAAATTAGTATAAATAATGGAAAGCAGATTATAATTTCAGCTGATGATGATTTAAATTATACAGATGTTCTTGCTTATTCTGAATTGCCTTCTATAGTTTATGTTGCTGATATCAGAAATATAAAATTATATCATCTTATTGATAATGAAAATCAAGAACAATTAATACAGAATGAAGAAAATAACACTAATAATGAGACTCAGGAGCAAAATATAACACAAAATAATCAGACAGAGACTAATACTAGTTTACAAGAGCAAGTAGAGGGGGGAAGAGAGTCTATAGATTTTGATTCAGTAGATGAAAATTCAGATGGAATAATTGATTGGATTGAGTGGAATGTTCCTCATTTAAGTAATCAGACTTATGAAATAATAATTGAAATTACAAATGCAGAACATTTAGATTCAAATAGAACATTTATTGAAGATGTTTATGAAAATGTCTCTGCAATAGATAATAAAAGTGTTGTAATTCCAGATGGAAATTATCTAAGAGTAACTTTTGAGGAAGAATTAGATTCAGAAAAAGATATCACTATATATGCTGAAGCTGTTAATCAATCAGCTCAAGTCGAGGTTTATGAGCAAGATTCAGAAGAATTGTTAGAGACATTTAATGATATTAGTGAATATACAGAATATAAGATATATTTAACAGAATTAAATACAACTCAAGATACATTTGATTTACTTTCTGTTGGAAATGTAAGATATGATTATGTTGTTGATCCTTATTATACAGTATCAGAATTTACCGGGCAAAACATAACAGAAGAAGGAAATATTCAGAATTATACACACTTAACAATAGATACTTCAAAAAGCCCATATGATAGTTTAATTTTATATCTTCCATTTGATAGAGGTTATAATGATACTTCTACAGCTTCTTTATATGCATATGATTATTCTCCTACAGGGGCCCGTGGATACACTACATATAATAGAGTACAAAGTTGGAATCAGAGTATTATAAATCCAACAGGAGGATTATATGGGGGGAGTTTTGATGCCCTACGTAGTGGTGATTGTTCTGGAATGTTTTTAGTTCCTCAAGAATATGATAATATAAACTCACCAAATGAAACACAAGAATATACTATTTCTTTTTGGTATTATGGAAAGTCATTACATGGTTCATATTTATTTAATTTTGGGAATTGGAATGGAGGAAAAATTCAGGGGTATTTTTCTTGGGGTAATAAATTTGCTTGTACTCCAGATAATTATGGTGTTGATCATCCTTATCTTTCAGAACCATCTTGGCAATGGAATAATTGTATTGATAAGTGGTGCTGGTTTTCTTGTGCTTTTTCAAAAAATGCTACAAATGGAACACTAAGATATCTTCTTAAGACTGGGGCTGGAATGACAGGTACAAATTACACTACCCCTTTATATGATCTTCCTGTAAATGATAGTGCAGGAAATTGGATAGGTGGAAGAAATGGGTATTGTGCAAGTATTAATGGAAGTTTAGATGAGTTTATGTATTTTAATAAAAGTTTAACTAATGAAGAAATGCTTGACATATACAATAATCAATCTTCTAGATTTATTCAGACAGGCGAACAAACATACGATGCTACAAGTATTGCTCCGGGATTAGATCAGATTAATGTTACAACAGAAGCAGATATTCCTTCTGGTACTAGTTTAGATTTAAGGGCGATTTATACTTCTGATAATTCTGAGTGGACAGAAACAGCTTCACAAAGTGTATTAGATGGACAAAATAATTTAAGTTTTAAAATAGCTCCTAATTCTATTAATGTTACTTTAAATTATACTTTTGCTTCAGATAGTAATAATTTTTTAACTCCTTTGATTTTAAACACTTCAATTGGTTTTGAAACATTTCATCCTGATTCAGACTATCCAAGAATAAATTTTACAAATCCTACTCCAGATGATGGCTCAACGCAGGCAGACGATGATATTTATGTTAATGTAAGTGTGGAAGATGAAAATGATGTTTATGCATTTGTTGATTTTGATAATAGTTTAGTTGGATGGTGGAGAGGTGAAGGAGATGCTGATGATGAAAGTGGAAATGAAAATGATGGAAGCTTAGAAGGAGGAGCAACTTATGCTGCTGGAAAGTTTAATCAGAGTTTTGAATTAGACGGTAATTTAGAAGAAAGAGTCCTTATAGAAGACAGTAATAGTTTGGATATCACAGGCGCCATTACATTAAGTGCTTGGTTTAATTTCAGAAACGCCATGTTGGGGGATGATCACCCACTTATTTCGAAGGGGGGTAGAACTGGCGACACAGTGGGCTCTTACGGTCTTTTTGCTCATGATGATGGCATTCGGTTTAAAATCACCAATGGAGCTGCTACTGGATATGCTTTTTGTGGTGCGGATTCACTACTTGACAACAACTGGCATCATATTACGGGGACATGGAACGCAACACAAACAATGAACACAATTATATTATATGTTGATGGTGTAGAAGTTGGTAATCGTGGAAGTACTACTGCTTTTGACTCAATGCCTGCCACTGATATAGACCTTATTATCGGAAATAAGTCAGCAACTGAGAGCAATGCTTTCAATGGAACAATTGATGAAGTAATGATATTTAACAGAAGTCTATCTCCTCAGGAAATACTCGCGTTATACAATGCAACTGCAAATCAATATTATAATAATTTTACAGGATTAAGTGAAGGAGAGCATACTTTCACTGCTTATGCTGTTGATGCTGCTGGAAATAAAAATCAAACAGAAGAGAGGGGGGTTACAATTTCTGTTGTAAATTCCTCTTATTCAACTGGAATTAACATAACAGGATATACAAATTGTACTCAGTTGTTAAATGATATAGGTGATACAGCTGTTGTAAATACTTATTCTGCATCTGGTTATTCAATTGGATTGGAAATTAATAAAACAATTAATGTTAATTCAACAGGATGGTTTAATGTTTCAGATTGTGCTTTGAAGTTTTGGAAAGATGATGGTGGAGATGAATATGGTTTAACTTCTTATGGAAATTTAACATTTAATAAAGCAAGTATAGATATGGTTACAGGAGGAAGTTGTGGTTGGTCACTTATTGCTCGCTCAGGAAGTTTTGAAGCATATAATTTAAATACAACAACAGATGTATGTGGTGGTTATCCATTTGAAATTTATACTAATAATTCAATAATAAATAATTCATATATAACAATTGACTCAAATTGCCCTTTTAACATCATAAGATTACATGGATATAATAATACAATTAAAAATACAGAGTTTCCAGTAGGAACAGAGATAAGTTATGCGCAGGTTTTAGTAGAAGGAGATAATAATACATTTGAAAGCAACATACATAATTGTGGTACAGAGTGGGATTATGATATAGATGGAGATTATAATATTTTTACAGATATAACTAGTGAGGGTTGTACTTTGATTGTAGATGGAGATTATAATATTTTTACAAGACATGGAAATAATAATTTTGCAGATATAAATGGAAATAATAATACTTTTATTAATTATACTTATACTGATGCAGGACCTCCTGATTATGTATTAAAAGTAGCAGGTGATGATAATTTATTTGATGGTGGAAGTATTTCTACTACTAGTGAATTGATTCAACTTGATGGAAATAATAATGTATTTAGAGATTTAGGAACTATGAATGGAGAACCTGCTGTTGATATGGATGCAGGAGATGGTAATTTATTTGAAAATTTGGTTTTAGGTTCAGGCAGTTATTATATTGATATGGCTGGTGGAACTGTTACTTTATTAAATGTAAGTTATGATGGTCCTGGTAGTGAAAAAGTTACAGGAGGAACTCTTGAAAGAAAATGGTATTTGGATGCTAATGTGACTGATGGGGCAAGTCCGATAGAAGGAGCAGATGTGAGAGGATATAATATTACTGGAACAAGCATATTTAATGAACAGA